>Ga0310694_10001175_pt1 | contig 30605 bp, 26 predicted proteins | sample 174DNAGHGhighgp2_FD_203884 | JGI IMG/M metagenome (GOLD analysis project Ga0310694, IMG submission 203884) | Sheep rumen microbial communities from Palmerston North, Manawatu-Wanganui, New Zealand - 1742 DNA GHGhigh gp2 (v2) (version 2) | ecosystem: Host-associated > Mammals > Digestive system...
TAAATTAATAATTTATTGTTATATTATATTTAAGTTATTATATTTTCAATTTTTTTAAATAATAAAAAATATTTTTTTAATAAAAAATATTTAAAAATAAAAAAAATAAATTAAAAAATAATATATTTATTATTTTTCAAAAATAGGAATATTAATTTCTTCATTTAATATTTTTTCAATTGTTAAACCATTTGTATAAGAATATTTTTTAGTTAAATAATAATTTATCATTAAAGCCCAAATATTTAAATCAATATTATTATTTTGTTTAGGTTTAAATGTTTTTATAGGACCATCTACAGCAAATTTACCAGAATGATAAAAACACGCGCCAACAGAACCGGAAGGGGCTATAGTTATATATTCTCCATCAAAAGAATAATCATTAATATATTTAGAAATTCCATTATTAAAATTAGAACGAGTTATTAAAGGATATTCTCCTTCAATAGTATCTTTAATTTTAAAAGTTTTTAAAGGTTTAGATAATTCAAAATAATCTCCAATTTTTAATTTTTTATATTCTTTTATTTTAAAATTAAAATCTATATTTTTATATTGATTTATATATAAAGATAAATTAATTAATAATTCATTTATATCTTTATTAGAATATATAGGTATATCAAAAGTTTCATTTAATAATTTATCTATAGATAATTTATTTGTATAATTATATTTTTTCGGTAAATAATAATTTATAATTATACTCCATATTTTAAGATTTATATTATTATTTTCTTTTGATTTCAATAATATAATATCTGTTGTAATTCCTATTTTCCCTTTTTGAACAAAACAACTTCCTACTGAACCATTACGAGCAATACTTAAACATTCCCCATTATATGAATAATCATTAATATATTTAATAATTCCATTATTTAAAGATGTTGATGATATTAATGGTATATCCCCATTAATTGAATTTTTTATTTGAAATATTTTTTTTGGTTTAATTATATCAAAATTATCTTTAATTTTTATTTTTTTTATTTCTTTTATATTAAATTTAAATTTTTTTAAATCTTTATTTATATCTTTATCATCATTTATATCAATATCATCATTTATAATTTTATCATTATTTATATCTTTATCATTATTTATATCAATATCATTATTTATATCTTTATCATTATTTATATCAATATCATTATTTATATCTTTATCATTATTTATATCTTTATCAATATTTATATCTTTATCATTATTTATATCTATATCATTATTTATATCTTTATCATTATTAATATCTATATCATCATTTATATTTTTATTATTTAAATTTATATTGATATAATTATTTTTATTAAAATTTAAATCAATATTATTTTCTAATAAATTAATTCTATTTTGTAAATCTTGAATTAGATTTTTATAATAATTAATTAAATATATTTTTTCAAAATTTAAATTATTTTGGAATTCATTTTGAAAATTCCAATCATCATTAAAATTTAGATTTCTAATTTGTTCTTTAATTTCTGGTTCTTTAATTTTTATTCTTAATTTTTTTCTAATTTCATAACCATCATTAGAATAATCAATAATTTTAACATTTTTAGATATTATAGGTTTATTTAAACTTTTTATTCTTTTATAAATAATAATAACACATTCTGGAGAAGCATCTGGAGCAAAAACTTTATTATTACAATTAATAATTTTTAAAATTTGAATATGTTTTAATAATTCATATTTAAAATTATTAGTTTGTTTATTGTTATTATTAAAATTACCTCTTGGAATGATCGCTGCACCTAATCCACCAATTTTTAAACATTGGACTTGATATAATAAAAATCTTTGTTCTTTTTTAAAGGATTTCCAATTAGTTATATTTTCTTTGACTTCTTCATCTAAACAATTACAACTAAAAGGAGGATTAATAATAGATTTATCAACTTTAAAAAATTCTTGATTAAAACAACTTTTATAATATAAATTTGTATAGTCTAAATTATTTAAAATAAAATTACATTTTGATAATGTATATCTTTCATTATTACATTCACAACCTACTAATTTTTTCGTGTATTTAGAAGCTTCTAAAAGAAAACTACCTGTTCCTGTGCAAAAATCTAAAACTACATCATCTTCTTTTATATCTAATTCTTTAATCATAAGTTCTATAATATCGTGAGGAGTTAAAACTACGCCGACTTTATTATCATTATTTTTATCATATTTACAAAACTCGGAATAAAATTTATTTAAAATATCTTTTCCATATTGTTTAACATTTAAAGATATTTTATTTATTAAATTATATAAATATTTATTATTTAGAGATTTTTTTAAAAAATTAAATTTAGATGTAAAAATATCATCATTATATTTTTTTTGTATTAATTCTAATATTTTATCTGCTATTATAAATCCTGGTTTATCTACATTATAATCTTTAAGAAAATCTGGGTCAATATCTAATGTTAATAAAATAGATGCGACAAATAATGTTTTTTCTGATTTTACTAAATCTTGTATTGTATCATAAAGATATTGATTAAATTTATGTATTTCTTTTTCATCAAATTCATTATTTTTTATATTCATTTCTTTTTTTATATTTTCTAATGTTTTATTAATTTTAATTAATTTTCCTTCATCATCTATAATATAAATATTATAATTAAAATTAGTTTCATCATCACCATAACCAAAAATTAAATATATTTCATCAAAATTATAATTTTCTTTATCTATAACTAAATTATAATATTTAATTAATTGATTTTTTGCATTTTTTAAATTTTTATTTGATTTTTTATTTTCTATTATAAATAAATTATTATCTATAATATCATATCCATCAGGGATTTTTGTATCAAATAATAATTTATTATTATCAGTTTTATAAACTTTTCCAAAAATATCTTTCCAATAATTTAAAAATAATCTATCAGTATTTTTTTCACAAGACATTTATTATAATTAATTCTAATTTAAAATATATAATTTATAATTTATATTTTATATTTTAATAATTAATAATTTAAAAATTTTTTTTTCAAATTTTTTAAATTAATAAAAAATTTTTTTTTTCAAATTTTTTAAAATAATAAAAAATATTTTTAATAAAAAATATTTAAAAATAAAAAAATAAAAAAATAAAAATATTATTTAACGAATTAAAATATAATTATCTTCATCTTCTTTTTTAGTTATATTTATATATTTAAGTTTAGCGCATTCTTTAGCGATAACTTTCTCAATTGTATCTAATTGTGGGAGAGTTATAATATTTTTACAATTAGAGATATTTAGATTTTTGATATATTTATAAGGGAGAATTGTTTTAATTTTTGAGCAGAAACTACAATTAAGACTTATTATATTTTCAAAGAAAGGAATATTAGGTAATTCAACACAATGAGAACAATTAAGAGATAATAAAGATGGTTGATTTTGTAAATCTTTTAAATTCATACAATTAGAACAATTAAGAGCAGTTAATTTATTATAAGTTTTAATAGTTGATAAACTAAGACATTGGTCACATTCTAATATTTCAAGATTTTCTAAATCAGGTAAATTATCTAAATAGATGCATTCATTACACTTAAGTTGTTTTAAATTCTTTAATTCAGGGATTTCTTTAATAAGAGAGCAATTATTACAAATAAGAGTTTCTAATGTTTCAATATTAGGGATTTTTTGGATAAAGATACAATTAGAACAATCAATATATTTAAGATTTTTGAAAACATCAATTCGTTTATCTTTAATAATAAATTGAAGAGAAAGACAATTAACACATTTTAATTTTTCTAATTTAGGTAATTCGTGGATTGTTTCTAAACTTACACAATAAGAACAATGGAGTTCAATTAAATTTTCTAAAGCTGGAATAACTTTAATTTTATTACATAAAGAGCAATAAAGATTAATTAAAGTATCAACTTTAGGGATTTCTTCTAAGTTTTTACAATTGAAACAATAAAGATCAGTTAATTTAGAATATTCTTTAGGGATTTCTTTAATTAAACAATTAGAGCAATTTAATTTTTCAATATTTTTACAGGGAGGAAGTTTAGAAATGACGCATCCTTTACAGTATAATTCAGTTAAATTATTAAAGTTAGGTAATTCATTAATTAAAGGACAATCAGAGCAATTTAATTTAGTAAGATTATTAATTAAAGGAATTTGTTTAAGATTTTTACAATTAGAGCAATTAAGATAATCTAATAATAACATATTAGGGATACTTTCAATAGTAGAACAATTAACACAAGATAAATAAATTAATTTATCATAAGTAGGAATATAAGAAGGAATTATAATTTTCTTTTTATCTTTTTTAGTTTCTTCGGTAGGTGGTGTATCAATAGGTAATAATTCATTACAATTATCGATACACAAATATTCCAAATTAGGCATTAAAGGAATATGTTTAATAGAAAGACCTTTACAAATTAATTTTTTAAGATTTTGAAGGACCGGGATTTCATCAATTAAGAGACAATCGGAACATTCGATTTCTTCAACTGGAGAATTATTAGGAATTTTCTTTAAACTTGGACAATCATTTAATATTAATTTCTTAGCTTTTATATCATCTGGAAGTAAATTAATAAGATTACATCTTGAACAATCAAACTCTTCATATTCTATATTACTACTAACTGGAATATTTTTTAATTTTTCACAATCTGAACATTTAAGAACTTTAATATTTGGTAAATTACTTATTGTATCTAAATGATTACAATGTGTGCAATCTAAAGAAACTAAAGAATTAATCATAGGTATAACTTTAAGATTATCACATTCTGAACAATCTAATTTCTCTAATTTTGGATAAATATTATTAGATGATGTGAATGTAGTTAAATAATCACAATTAGAACATATTAAAGTCTTTAAATTAGGATAATTTGGAAGATTTTTTAATTTACAGGATGAACAATTTAAAAATTCTAAATTATTTAACATCGGAATCATATTTAACATTGGACAATATGAACAATCTAAATTCGTTAATTTAGATGATATTGGTGCTATTATATTCTTTAATTTTGAACATCTCGAACAATATAATTCCGCATATTTTGAAGCGTTAATTGTTGTAATATTTGGGCATCCTTCACAATATAAACTCGTTATATTTAAAGTAATTGGTATTGATTTTATTAATGAACAATTTTCACAGTGAAATTGATTTATCGCTTTAAATTGTGATAAATATTTATTCACTTCAGTTTCTAAATTATATTTTTTTACATTTTTCCGGATATCTTCATCCGTTATTGTTAAAACACCGTGTATTAAACTCATTTAATAAAAATAAAATTAAATAATTAATATTATTTATATAATTTATATTATAAAAATTTTTTTCTTTATTTTATTTTTTATTTTTATTTTTTTATTTTATTTTTTATTTTTAAAATTATTTTTAAAAATATTTTTACTTTTAAAATATAAATATTTATATTTTAATAAATTTATAAATATAAAAAATTATAGTATATCATTTAATTAATTTATACAAAATATAACAAAAATATTAATGATTATAATTAAAAAAATAAATTATTAATTAAATTTTAATATTTTTATTTAAATGAATAATAAAAGTTAAAAATATAATAAAAATATATTTTTAAAATATAAATTAAAAAATATATAATAAGATAAAAAATTATTTTTTTAGATTTAAATATTTAGATTTATAAATTAAATATTTTTGTTTATAATAATCTTCACCACCTTTTAATAAATTATTTTTTTTGAAATTAATATCTTGATATAATTTTAGAAAATCTTTTTCATAAACTTTATATTGAATATCATTATCAAAGATTTTTTGATAAATAATTTCATTATTAGAATACATATTAATTATTTGTTCTTTAGAGAATAAATTATTTAATTGATTAACAGAGAAATTAACAAAAACATTTTTATTTTTTGAAGAATTATTACCACCTTTTAAAGATTTAATTATATCATTAGAAGAAATAAATAAATCATTATCAATAGTATCTTCAATATAAGATACATTACTTAAAAGATATGGACTTATATTAGATTTAATTTTAGATAAATCGATTTTAATAAAAATATCTTCATTAGGTAATAATAAAACTTCATCTTCATTACTAAACATAGAACAACAGGGTATTTTTTTATTTTTATTGACTTCTTTGATTAAACTAAAAGTTGTTTCATTATAAGGTAAAGCATCATATAAATCTCGATGAATTCTAAAATCATCTATATCTTTAAAATATAAATCATCGAAATTAACATCATCATTTAACATATCAATATATAATTGTTTAGAAAAAGAAATTTGTTCATCTTTTTTTAATTTATAAAAAGTTTGAAAATCAATTTTAGGTTGAATAGTTTTATAAATACTATATAATAAAATAGTTTTATTTAATTTGGTTTCATAATCATCATAATATTTTTTATATTGTTGTTGTGTAATATTATATCTTGTTTGTTTAAAATTAATACATAAATCATTACTAAAATCAAATAATTTACAATATTTTTTAATTTTATTAATATCAAAACAAAATAATAATGTTTTAGATTTTGAAATTTCTAATTTAGAATTATAAAATTGTTCTGCTATTTTTTGATTATAAGAAGTAGAAATAAATCTTGAAATATTTATATAAAAAATTGTATCGGTTGAATATTGTTTATTTATAAAATTTTCAAAATATATTCCTGAATATAAATATTTATTAGAAGATTTATAATTAGATATATAATAAATATTATAATCATTAAAATAATCAAAAATTAAGAAATAAAAATAATATATTATTTCTATAAATTTTTTTCTTTTTTCTGTTTCTGTTTCTGTTGTTAAAAAAGAAAATTGTTTATACCAATCACTATCATCTTTATTTATAACATTTAAAAATATATCAAAAAAACTTTCATAATAATTATTAGATATATGAAAAATATTAAAAATTTCTATTTTATTTTTTTTTAAATAATATTTAAATGTATTTTCTATATTATCCATATTATTTAAAAAGTTATCTCCTTTAAAACTATATAAAAAATTAAAATATCTACCCATTTTAATTTTATCAACAATTTTAAAAATTGTATCAAAATAAATTTCTTTAGATAATATTATATCTTTATCTTCTGATATTTTATAAAATTTTTCATATAAAGAATTTATTAATTTTTTTTCTTCCATTTTTTTATTATTTATTATTTATTATTTATTATTTATTATTTATTATTTATTATTTATATATTATTTTATTATTTATATATTATTTTATTATATTTTATTAATAAAAATTGAAATTAATTATAAATTATAAAATTATTAATTAATAATATTATAAATTATTTGTGTTTTATTATATTTTTTCTTTTATTATTTATAATGTCTTTTTTTGGAGATTTTTATGTTTCTTCTTATTGTTTAGATGGGGTTTATATATATAGAAAAAATATATTTGAAAAAAGGATTTCATTTTTAAGTTATAGTGATAGTGATAAACTTATTATAAAACAAAAAAGAATGATATATAATAAAAAAAGAGCTTCAAAATTAATAACTAATTTAATTAGAGAAAGAAAAGAAGAACAAAGATTAACTGAAACACAAAAACAAAATAGAAGAATTATATGTAGATTAATAAATGAAGGAAGAGCAATAAGAGAAATGAGAGAAAGAAATGAAAATGTTTTAAAACATTTTTGGGATTTAGATGCGTTTAATATTTATAAATTAATTCTTCTTTAATTATTTTTTTTATTTATATTTTTAAATAAAAATTTATTTATTAAAAAATTGATAAAAATAAATGTTTAAAAATTTATTTATAATTAAAATATTATTATTGTTTTTTATTTCTTTTATATTTCTTATTCTTTTTATCATAAATGTCATCTTTTGATTTCTATGAAAAAATAGATGATAAAATATATGAATTTCTTATTGAACTAAGACAAATTATTTTGGAAGAATATATACAAGCAAAATATGAATTAGAAGAAATAGAAAAACAAAAAAGAGAAAAAAAACAAGAAAAAGAAGAACAAGAAATAGATGAAGAATTAGATGAAGAAATAGAAGAAGAAATAGAAATATTATATAATGAACAAGATAAAATTAGAGAAAATGATTATATTAGAAAAGTATATGGACATCAAAAGGATACAGAAAGAAGACAAAGAAAGAAGAAAATTTTATATTTTGGACAAAAACAATATTCTTATATTGTAGAACCAAAGAATATAAGAACACGTCAAGAAAAAAAGAGAAATATTATTGAACAACAACGTATGATATATCAATAAATTTTTATTTTTTTATTTATTTATTCTTCTTTTTAAAAAGATAATATATTTTTTAAATTATTAATTTTATTTAAAATTATTTTTTATTTAAATTATTATTTATAAATTAATTTTTTTATTTATAAAAAAAATGAAAAAATATTTTTAGAAATATTAATAATATTTTTAATAAATATATTTAAATTTATTTTTTCTTTTTTATTTTTTTTAAATTAAAAATATAAATGTTTTATTATGATAATTATAAAGATGATGATAATTATAAAAATTATAATAATTATGGGATTAATATGTATTTTAAAAGTAGAAGTTTAATTATATTAAAAGAATTATATAATCTTATACCTTATTTTGATTTAATTAATATAGAAAATAATTTAGAATATATTTTAAATAAGATAAAAGATTTTTATAAAGATAAAAATGAAGAAAAAATTAATTATACAAAAAAACTTATAAATCAATATAAAAATTTAAATAACAATGATATAAAAGAAGGAATAAAAGAATTAAAAGAGTATTATAAAAATATAGATATAAATAAAATAAAAGAAGATGATGAAAGAAAAATATTTTGGAATTTTTCAATTAATATATTAAATTCTTAATTTAAAAAAAAATAAAAGAAATAAAATAATTTTTATTTTTAGAAATAAATAAAAAATAAAATATATAAAATAAAGATATATATATAACAATAAAAATAAAAAATGTAAATAAAAAAATGGAAATAGAAAATAAAATAAAAGAATTTAAATTAATATATAAAAGATTAAATAAGAATATAGAAATAAAAGAAAAATATAAAAATGAGATAAATAATAAAGAGGTTATAAAATATTTAATAAATAATATAGAAGAAAAAGAAGAAATAATAAAAATATGTGATATAGAAGAAAAAAATAAAGAAGAATATAATAAAGATATAAATATAATAAATGAAGAATATAATTTAGAAAAGATAAATGAAGAAATTATAAAAGAAATAGAAAAATTATATAATAATATAATATTATCAAATGAGATAATAAATAAATATAATGATGAAGTATTATATATAAATGATAAAGAATATCAAAAAAATAAAAAAGAATATAAAAAAATAATAAAAGAAATAATAGATAAATTATATTTATGGATAAGAATAAATATAATATTAGATTATTATAATGAAGAAGAAAAATATATTGAAAAAATAAATGAATATATTATTATTTATTTAGATGAAAATAGATTAATAGAAAAAATGGAAGAAGATGTATATTATAAATATACTATACAACAAATAATTAATAATTTTTTTAATTAATAATATTTAAATTTATTTTTTAAATATTTTTTATTTTATATCTAAATTTTAAAATAACATCTAAATTTTAAAATAACATCTAAATCTATAAATTACATCTAATTTTTATATTTTACATCTAAATTTTATAATTTATATCTAAATTTATAAATTACATCTAATTCTTTAAATTATATCTAATTTTTATAACTTACATATAATTCTTTAAATTATATCTAATTTTTATAAATTACAGATAATTTTTAAACTTACAGATAATTTTTAAATTTACAGATAATTTTTAAACTTACATCTAATTCTTTAAATTATATCTAATTTTTATAACTTACATATAATTCTTTAAATTATATCTAATTTTTAAACTTACAGATAATTTTTAAACTTACATATAAATTTATAACTTACATCTAAATCTATATCTTATATTTAAATTTATATATTACATATAATTCTTTAAAATTACATCTAAATCTATAAATTACATATAATTTTATAAATTTACATATAAATTTATAACTTACATTTAAATTTATAAATTACATATAATTTTTAAACTTACATATAAATTTATAACTTACATTAAATTTATAAATTACATATAATTTTTAAACTTACATATAAATTTATAACTTACATTAAATTTATAAATTACATATAATTCTTTAAAATTACATCTAATTCTTTAAACTTACATCTAAATTTATAAATTACATAAAATTATTTAAAATTACAACATCTAAATCTTTAAATTACATATAAATTTATAAATTACATATAATTTTTTATAATTTATATTTTATAAATTACATTTAATTTATAAAAATTACATCTAAATCTTTTTATAGATAAATATAAATTAAAAAAAATAAAATTTTATTTTTTATTTTTTATTTTTTATTTTTTATTTTTTATTTTTTATTTTTAATTTTTTATTTTTAATTTTTTATTTTTAATTTTTTATTTTTAATTTTTTATTTTTAATTTTTTAATTTTTTAATTTTTAATTTTTTATTTTTAATTTTTTATTTTTAATTTTTTAATTTTTAATTTTTTATTTTTAATTTTTAATTTTTTAATTTTTAATTTTTAATTTTTAAATTTTAATTTTTTGTTTTTAATTTTTAAATTTTAATTTTTTGTTTTTAATTTTTTATTTTTAATTTTTTATTTTTATAAAAAAAAGAAAAAAAATTATATATCATCATTAAGCATATTTTCGATAACATCATCAATATTTTGTTTAGTATTTTCATATTGTTGTTGTTGTTTAATATAGAAATCTTTAGCGTTATTTTTTAATTCTGGTTGGACATAATTAATATTATATTTTTTAATATTATTATATTCGAATTCTTCTTTAAATTTTTCTTCATTAGAAGAATTATATTTAAGTTTTAAATCATTATCTAAAAGGATACGATTATTTTTAATTTTAATGATATCTTTTTTAAGATTAATATTATTTTTTTTATCATTTTTATAAACGATTAAATCATCTTGATTAGTATAATTTTCTTTAAAGTATTCTTCTGGTAAAATATTTTTATAAGGAGTATTTTTTCTTGTTTTATAAGCTTCATCTAATTCTTTAGGTCTTATTTTATTTAATTGTTCTATATATCTATTAAATTGTTCTGTATTTAAAGGTTTATCGGTAGATTGTTGGCCTATAATAATAGTTGAAACATCTGGATTATAAGAATTAGAAGAAGAATTAGAGATAATAGTAGTAGATGTTCTTGATTGTTTATATTTAGAATTAGGAATAATTTGATTTCTTTGTTGTTGAAGAAGTAATTTTTTTTTTAATAAAGCATTATTCATTTTAAAAATAAAAAAATGTAAAATAATTTATATATGTAATAATTAAATTAATAAAAAAAAATTTTCATAAAAAATATTAAATATTAAAAATATTAATTAATATATATTTTTATAGATATAAAAAAATATAGATAAATAAAAAATGATTAATGATATAGATGAGATTTATAAAAATAATAAAATTGAAAATATCGAAATAGATTTAAATAATACTGAAATCGAATATTTACAAAAAAGATTATTAAAAATATGTAAAGATTTTTATAAAACTTTAGATAAAAATACAATAGATTATATAATAAGTATAATGTTATCAAATAATAAAAAAAAGAAAAATGAAGAAAATAATATTATTACACAAAAATCAAAAATATCTTTAAGAATGTTAGATTGGTTCGCGACAAGATATGCTAAATTTAATACATTATATATAAAATATAATAATAATACAACTTCATTATTTGGAGAAGAAAAAATAAATATATATAATAGTTATAAAGCTAATTTAAAAACTTATTCTAAAAAATATTTTGATCCTTTTAAAAGACATTGTAAAATTATGTTTAAATTTCCTTATTATGATAATGAAATTGAAACATCTTATGGACAATTAATTTTCTTTAAATGGTTATTAACTTATAATATTTTAGATTATATTGAAAAAAATTTTAATGAATTAAGTGAAAAAATGTATCAAACTAATTTAGAAGATAAACAAAATAAAGTTAAAAAGAAATTAAATAAAAATCAATTATCTAATAATCAAAATAATATTAATATTCATTATCAACCTTTTGTTTTAAATTTCTAATTTTTTAAATCTATTTTTTTCATTTAAATTTATTTTTATTTAATTATAAAAATAAATATTTTTTATTTTTTATTTTAAAAAAATTTTTTTATGAATTTTTAATTTAATTATTATAAAAAAAATAATTAAAAATAAAAATAAAAAAATTAATGTTTAATAAGATGAAGATATTTAATAGTTATAAATATTTGATTATCTTTAGAAACAACTAATAATTTATCTTTTTCTAATTTTTCTTTAACATATAATAAGCATTCTTTCCAATTATAATTTTCATTAAAAACATTAACTAAAGGAATATTATAAATCATTTCATTACGATTAATTTTAGCATATTCAACTAAATTATTAATACATTTATTATATTCAATTTCATATAAATCTATTTTTTTATTAATAAAATCATTTTTAATTTCAATAATATCATTAATATTAGATTTTTCTAATACTTCTTTTTTATGGTCATTAACTAATAAAGAATTTATACTTATATTACCTATATTTTCTTTTTCTTTTTTATCATTATTTAAAATTGTTGATAAAGATATTTCTTCCATTTTTTTATATTTATTATTCTATATTTATATATTTATATAAAAATATTATTTTATTAACAAATTTTATTTTATTATTAAATATTTAAATAAAATATAAAAATATTAAAATAAAAAATATTAAAATAAAAAATATAAAATAAAAAAAAAATAAAATAAAAAAAATTAAAATAATATGTAATTTTAAAAATTAGATGTAAGTTTATAGATTTATATGTAAGTTTATAATTTTAAATATAAGTTTATTATTTAGATGTAAGTTTATAATTTAGATATAATTTATAAATTTAGATGTAATTTTATAGATTTAGATGTAATTTTATAGATTTATATGTAATTTTATAGATTTATATGTAATTTTTTATAGATTTATATGTAATTTTATAGATTTATATGTAATTTTTCATAGATTTATATGTAATTTTATAGATTTATATGTAATTTATAAATTTAGATGTAAGTTTAAAGATTTAAAAAAAATAAAATAAAAAAAATTAAAATAAAAAAATTAAAATAAAAAAAATATTAAAATAAAAAAAATTAAAATAATATGTAAGTTTAAAGATTTATATGTAAATTATAGATTTAGATATAAGTTTAAAGAATTATATGTAAATTATAAAAAAATATATGTAATTTTAAAAATTAGATGTAAGTTATAGATTTATATGTAAGTTTATAGATTTATCTATAAGTTTATATATTTAGATATAAGTTTAAAAATTTATATGTAAGTTTATAAATTTAGATGTAATTTAAAGAATTAGATGTAATTTAAAGAATTAGATGTAATTTAAAGAATTAGATGTAATTTAAAGAATTATATGTAAGTTTTATATATTTAGATGTAATTTAAAAATTATATGTAAGTTTTATATGTTTAGATGTAATTAAAGAATTAGATATAAATTTAAAATTTAGATGTAAATTTTATATATTTATATGTAAGTTTATAAATTTAGATGTAAGTTTAAAGATTTAAAAAAATAAAATAAAAAAAAATAAAATAAAAAAAAATAAAATAAAAAAAATAAAATAAAAAAATAAAATAAAAAAATAAAATAAAAAAAAATAAAATAAAAAAATATTAAAATAAAAAAATATTAAAATAAAAAAATTAAAATAAAAAAAAATATTAAAATAAAAAAAATAAAATAATATGTAAGTTTAAAGATTTATATGTAAGTTATAGATTTAGATAAGTTTAAAGATTTAAATATAAATTATAAAAAATATATGTAATTTTAAAAATTAGATGTAAGTTTTATATATTTAGATGTAAATATCAAGATTTAAATGTAAGTTTATAAATTTATATGGTAAGTTTAAAAATTTAGATTATGTTTAAAGAATTAGATATAAATTTAAATATTTAGATGTAAGTTTATAAATTTAGATGTAAGTTTATAGATTTATATGTAATTTATAAATTTATATGTAAGTTTAAAAATTTAGATTATGTTTAAAGAATTAGATATAAATTTAAATATTTAAATATTTAGATGTAAGTTTAAAAATTAGATGTAATTTATAGATTTAGATGTAAATTTAAAGAATTATATGTAAATATATAAAATTAGATGTAAATTATAAAATTAGATGTAAATTATAAAATTAGATGTAATTTATAAATTTAAATGTAAGTTATAAATTTAAATGTAAGTTATAGATTTATATGTAAGTTATATATTTATATGTAAGTTTAAAGATTTAATAAAAAATAAAATAAAAATTAAAATAAAAAAAATTAAAATAAATTTTTAAAAATAAAAATCTATATTAGAGCCTTTAATATTAAATAATTGAGTTAGTATTTTTTTATTAAAATTTTGTATTTCTAAAATATTATTTGAATAAAAATTATAAAAAGGAATAAATGCATATTGTATTTTTTCACCATATTCATTAAATTCTTTACAAATTTTATAATAATCATCTTTATTTTTTATAAATTTTTCTTGATTAAAACACATATAATAACCAATTAATAGAATTATTGAATTTATATAAGTTATTAAAGCATTAATAATAAAATATACATCAATAATATTATTGGTATCATTATTAAATAATTGGAAACAATAATTTTTTACTTCAAAAATATAATCAAAAATTTCTTTTTGAAAATTATAATTATTAATTTTATTATTTATATTATTATACATTTCCCAAAAATATTTTTTTCTTTTTTCAATTAATTCATTAAATTTATCAAATAAATTATTTCCATTTATATCTTTATAATTTTTTATATATGTTTCATTTTGTGAAATATTTATAATTATTGGAATAAATTTAAAAATTAATCTATCATCATCTTCTTCCATTTTTTTATTTATATTAATTAATAATATATATTTACATTTAAATTATTTTTATTTTTCAATTTTTAAAATAAAAAAAAAATAAAAATTAAAAAATAAAAAAATAAAAATTTAAAAAATAAAAATTTAAAAAATAAAAATTTAAAAAATAAAAATTTAAAAAATAAAAATTTAAAAAATAAAAATTTAAAAAAAAAAAGATTAATAATTAAAATCAGTAATATTATAATTTAGGTTAGTTCTATAATGATAAAGCATACTATTAGTAATATCAAATATCATATACATATCTTTAGACATCCAATTATCAACATAACCACAATAAACTTTTTGAATATCAATACCAAAATCGAATAATTTAGAACAAATATTATAATATTTTTGAATATTTTTATCGAAGTCATATTTATTTAAACGACAAATATAAAAGATAATAAAAATAATAGTATTAATATGAACGATAAGAGATAAAACTAAAAGGTAATAATCAACGATATCATTAATTGGTTTAGAGAAGATTTTTTTACAATAATAATCAGCAGCATTAACATAAGATTTAAAGATATTTTCGATATTATCTTTATTTAAAGTTTCATTATTAGACATATATTCAACTAATTTATATTTTTTTTCTTCAAAATCCATTAATCGATCATAAATACTATTATTATCCTCATCTTTATAAGATTTAACAACCTCTAAAAAATCTTTATCTTTTTCATCACATTTAAAGAATATATTAACAAATCTAAATTTTAAAATTAAATTTTCCATATTATTTAATTAAATATAATAAAATAATATATTAAAAAAATAATTAAATGATATTATTAATATAATAAATATAATTAATTAATTAATAATTGATAAAATAAATTAATATAAAATAATTTAATTTTCAATTTTTATAGATAAAAATAGATTATCAATATTATTATAAAAATCAATATAATTATCTTTATTATTATTTATAGTATATTCATAATTTAATTTTTCTGTTTCTGATTTATGTTTTAAAAATTTTTCTTCATTATTATCTTTAATATTATCATTATTATCTTTAATATTATTTAGATTTATATTATTAATATTAATAATAAAAGTTTTAAAGTTATATTTTAAACCAAAAGATTTAATCCAGGAAATTTCATTATTAAATCTAACATCATCGATAATAATTTTATTAATATTATTATATTGGATATCATTAATAAGTTTAAATTCTAAGGATTTAATCCAAATTTTATCACCAATATTAGGAAAATGATTACCGAAATTTTCTCTCATAAGTTCAGTTCCAAAATATTGCATAATTTCACGAGGTGTTAAATTCCAATACTCATTAATAATTTCTTTTTTATTACCATTAACTTCATCATCAGAAAAATAAAAAATATCTTTTAAGGCTTTTTTTAAATTTTCTCCAAAAGAATAAATATTAAAATTATATTTATCTTTGACATATTTCCCAAATGTGCTTTTTCCAGAAAATTTTTTTCCACATAATCCTATTATTATCTTTTCTTCTTTTATTATATTATTAATCATCTTTAAATATAAAATATAAAATTATAAAATATAAAAAATTAATTTATTCTAATATAAAATAATAAAATAAGATTATTATTAATAATAAATCAATTTTTAATAAAAATAAAAAAATGAAAAAATGAAAATAATAAAATAAAATTAATATAATAAATATATTATAATATATAAATGAAGAGATTTATAATATTTTATGGAATACAAGGTTCAGGAAAATCATATATATCAAAGAAGATAAAAGATTATTATACAAATAATAGTAATCAAAAAATAATAATATTATCTAAAGATGATTTTAGATATACACAAACAGGATATATATTTCAAGATGATTATGAGAAAATAGTAGAAAGGAATTATTTAGAGAATTTAGAGAAAAAGATAAAAGAAGAATATGATATATATATATTAGATAATACACATTATAATCAAATATTTAATGAGAAAACATTTAATATAATAAAAAAAGAGACAAATTATAATTATAAAATATGTAATGTATGCATATATCCATCAAAAAATTTAAATTGGCACGCACAACAAAATAAACACGGATTAAATGATGAAGATATATTAGATAGATATAATAAATTCATAAAATGGTATAAAAATATAAATAATAAAGAATATTTAATATATAAAATAGATGATAAAGGTAAATTTTTTAATGATGAAGAAATTTATAATATTATTATTAATATAAAAAAATATTTAGATAATTAATTTTTTTATTTTTTATTTTTATTATTTAAAAATAATAAAAAAACATATAATAATTAATATTTAGATATATTTATAAAATGTATTATTTAGAAAGTCTATATGTAAATTTATAAATGTTTTAAAAAATTTATATTTTCACTATCTAATATTATTTCTTTTATTGCATATACTTCATTAATAAAATACAAATCTACATCTTCATCATAATATAGTTCATCATTATTTTTATGATCAAAAAAAATATCTACACATCGATTATATAATATATTGATTATTGCGATATATTTTAAACTATTAGGTAAATCATAAATAATCCTAAAATTATTTTTATCTTTCCAATCAATTTTATCAGAATAAAAAATTTTTTCTTTTATATTATTATAATGAAAGTTTTTTTTAATTTCATTATAAAAATTTATTTTACAAATTTTATTAAGAATAAATTCATAACTTAAAAATTCTAAACATTCAATATTTTCTTTTATATATTCTGAAGAAAATAAATTTGTCACAAGAATTTTTTTAATATCTATATCCATATTATCATCACAAGTATTTAAAATATTTAATATATAATAATCATTTCTATCATCATCATAATGTTTATAATAAGGTTTATAATAATAATCATCATTATTATCACTTTCATAATGATTTATAATTATTTTTAAAATTTTATTTTCTTCTTTTAATTTTTCAATTTCTTCTTTTAATTTTTTATTTTCTTCTTCCAAAGAATTCATTATAATTAAATTATAAAAATTAATTATATTAAAATAATAATATTAAAATAAAAACAATAATACAAGTAAAATATTAAATCATTTTTTTTTATTCATCTTCATCTTTATAATCTTCATCTCCATCATTTTCATCTTCATTATCTTCATTTTCATCTTCTTTAACATCTTCATCATCATCATCATCATTATTATTTTTATTTTCTTTATAATATTTTTTTTTCAAAGGTTTTAAGTAATTATTAAGTTTATCTTTTATATAATCCGATAAATTATCACCTATTAAACTAAGTACTTTATCACAAAAATATTCATCACTTTTATTATATTTAATTAATGTATCAAAAAAAATATCAAAAATATCTTCTGCATAAATATATTCACTAATTTCTTTATATTTTATACAATATTTTTTAAATTCTTCCATATTTCCACCAATTTCATCAAAATTTTCAAATATATCATCTCCGTCATACATCATATTTAAATACTCATCAATTCTATTATATAAAAACATATCAAATAATTTTTCTGTAATAATATTTTTATTATTATTTTCTAATTCTTTAATTTTGTCTTTTAATTTTTTATTTTCTTCTTTTAATCTTTTATTTTCTTCTTCTAAAGAATTCATTATAATTAAATTATAAAAATATTATATTAAAAATTTAATGATAAATAAAATAAAAAAAATAATATAAATAAAATATAAATCAATTTTTATAATTCATCTTCTTCATCATTTTCTTCATCTTCATTTTCATTATTTATATTATGTTCTTTTTTATATTCTTTAATTTTTTCATCTATATATTTACCTGATTTATTTGAAATTAAACCATCCATTTCATCATAATAATATTCATATATTTTATCATTATCACATACATCATCAACAATATCATAAATATCATCAGAAGAAAAATAATTTTTCATTTCTTCATAATCATCTATACAATAATATATAAAATCTTCTTTATTAATTTTAATATCATATTCATCAATTAAATAATCATATTCAACTTTTATATATTGTTCCAGTCTTTTATATAAAAAATTATCAAATAAATATTCTTTGATAATATCTTCAATATAATCTTGACTTTTTAATTTTTTATTTTCTTCTTTTAATTTTTTATTTTCATCTTCTAACTTTTTACATTTATTTATTAAAGATTTTTTAACCATTTTTTAAATATTATTAATAAAATAATAATATTAAAATAAAAAAATAATAAAATAAAATATAAATCATTTTTTATAAATCATTTTTTATTAATAATCATCTTCATCTTCTTCACTTTCACTATTTATTATATTATTATCTTTTTTATATTCATCAATTTTTTTTTCTAAATAATTTATTATATTAGGATAAATTAATTTATCTAATTCTTCATCAACATAATCATAATAATTATTTCTTAAATAATCTAATATATCAAAAATATCTTCTTCAGAAAAATAATTTTTAATTTCTTCATAATTTATACAATAATTTATAAAATCATCTATATTATCTATATCACCAAAAATATCTTTATTTAAATCATATTCCATTTCTAAATCATAACTAATTCTATCATATAAATATCTATAATATAATTCTTTTTTAATAATATCTTTAATATAATCTTTACTTTTTAATTTTTTTATTTCATCTTTTAATTTTTTGTTTTCATCTTCTAATTTTTTACATTTATTAAAGATTTTTTAACCATTTTTAAAATTTATTATTAAAATAAATAATAATAAATTATAAATAAAAATAAATAAAAAAAAATTTTTTCAATTTTTATATTTTTAATAAAAAATAAAAAAAAAATAAATAAAATTATTTTGGAGTTAAAAATTTATGTTTATATAATTCAATAAATTTACGAACTCGTTTTTTTATATAATTTTCTAAACCTTTATCATAATCTACTATATAAGAACTCATACCATAATCAAAAATTCTTTTAGTTATATATAAATCTTTGTCATTATTATGATAATCATAATCTAAGTAATATTTTTTTCCTTCATTATACATTTCATTAACAATTTCTATATTATGTTGTTTATCTTTAAAAACATCATAAAAATCCATTTTATAAATATATTCTTTTATTTTATCCATATTACAAAATTCAATACATTTTTTATGTGTATCACTATTATCTAAAGTGTATATATTATATTTATAATTCTTTTCATATTCTTCATCAATTATAAAATCTAATTCCATACAAATATAATCTATAATACTTTCTAAAATATATTTATTTATACAAAAAGATTTAACAAAATCTTCTTCATCACTATCATTAAATACAACTTTATTTAAAGACATATTTAATATATTAAAAAATAATTTAAAATAATTAAAAATATAATATAAAATAATTAAAAATATAATATTTAAAATAATAATAAATAAAATAAAAAAAATGAATGAAAAAATTTTTTTTCAATTTTTATATTAATAATAAAAATTAAAAAATAGAAAAAAATTATAAATTAAGTAAGAAAGAGTTATAACAATCATTAAAGGAATTAATAAGAGTATTAATAATGAATTTATTTAAATCAGTAGAATTATTATATTCATTAAGAGAGAAAGCATTAAAGAGATTAGAAGAGAAATTTAATTGAATAGAATTATTTAAATAATTAAGAGCATAATATTTATGTTTATCTTTTAAATCTTTTTCATAATTACCATTACGGATATGTAAAGTAGATAAATAATTAAAATCAGGGTTAAAAGTATGACAAGATAAATAATAAACATTATTAAAATTAGGTTTTTTATTAATAATAATATTATTTAAATCAATAAATTTATCTAAATCAGAAGAATTAAAACAAGAATAAATATTTTGTATATCAACATCATTTAAATCTTTAATTTGTTTATCAATAGATTTATTAATACTTTGAAGATAAGGATTATTAATAAGAATACGAGAATTAGGATTTAAATAATTAAGAATAAGATAAATACCATTATTATTTTGACTAACATTAAAATAAATAATATGTTGATTAGAAATAATAGGATTAAAAATATAATTAGAAATAAATAATTCGAATTTTTTTTCTTCACAAAAAGATTTAAATAAAAGATGATTATAATTATCAGGTTCAATTAAATCATCACAATCTATATTATTAATATTAATATCTTTAGAATTATTATAAATATCAAAATGATAGAATTTAATTAAACGTAATAAACTTAATAAATAAGATAAAGTTAATTTATAATTATCTAAATTAATATCATTATCAACATTATTAATTAATTTAATATTTTGTTTAATTTTATCATAATTAAAAACGATAATATTAGATATATATTTTAAGAAAGATTTATCAAAAGAATGTAATAAAGAAATATAAGTTGTAGAGATATTATTTTTAGTTTGTTTTAAACAATCAATATAAATAATATTATCATTTAAACTTTGATTATCTAATAAAGTATTATAAATAGTTAAAATATTATTAGGAATAAAAAGATTAATACCTTTATTAACATTAGGAATTTTTTTAAATATATTATTATTAAAACTAATAAGAAGAATAAAACTTAATTTATTATAAAAAGATAAAGAATTAAGATTAGATAAATCGAAAATAAAATTAGATAATTGGACGATTAAATTATATTTAACATTATTTTTAAAGAGATTAAATTTAATAGAATAAAAATTAAAATCACTATTTTTATCAAATTTAAAGTTTAGATATAAATTATATATTTCACTTTGTTTATTTAATATTTTAACATTTTGTATTTTAAATATTTCTTCTCCTTTATTCATTAAAAGAAAAACGATATATAAAATATCATCATAAATATTTAATTTTTTACCTAATAATAACATTAAAGAATATTGAATAATATAAATATCTTTAGAGTTTTGAATAATAGAAGATAATTTTTTAGCGAACATAGATTTAATATAATTAGTTTCATCATTTAAATTATGTTTATCGATAATTAAATTTAGACTTAAATATTTATTAATTAAATCTTCGAAAGTATATTTTTTAAAGATAGGGAAAGGTAAATTATTATAATTATTAATATAAATATCATTTTTATTAAGGATATTACCGATAATATTACGTTGGATATTATTTTCTAAAGGATGGATAATAAGATATTTAAAATAACAATCATAAATATAAAGATAATTAAAACAATGTTCATAAAGATTATTTTTAGTCAAAGGGTTATTTCGAGATATAGATAAATAAAGAGGGTTAATATATTTTTTAGAGAGATATAAATAAAGATTAGTATTATTATTAGAGATTAATTTATTAGTATTACTATCGATTAATAAATCGAAAATATAACTTTCTAAATTTTCATTACAGATTTTATATTGTAATTTTTCATTTTCTAAGAAATGTTCGGGGTATAAATAATAAATAGTTCCATCAGCTTTTCTACCAACTCTACCTTTTCTTTGTTTTCTATTCATTTCCGCGATATTCATTAAAGTTAATTGAGAGATTTTAGTATTATAATCATAAATCATTACTTTTTGTTGTCCATCATCTATAACGTGTGATAAACTATCGATAGTAATAGAAGCTTCAATCACATTAGTTCCGATAAAAATAACGTGATCATAATTAAAATTACCATCATTTAAATTAAAATTAGTAGTTAAGATATCTTCATTTTTAGAGATATGAATATTTTTAACGGTATTATCATTAAAATTATCTAAAAATTTAGGGATATTTTGATTAAAATAAGTAGAAGAAGAAATATAAGGGATACAAATAACATTATTAGGTAAGAAATTATATAAATAAGAGATACAATTTTTAATTTCTTTTTGTCCTGATTTAAAGATTAAGATATCTTTAGTATTTTGATTAGATAAGATATTTAATAAGATATTTTTAATTTTTAAATTTCTATCATCTTCATTATCGATAAATTTATCTTCATAATATTCAATAATATTATAAGTAGTATCTTTACCTGGTTCGGAAATATGAATTCTACGATCTAAAAAAGAACGGTCAATAAATTGATTTTGGTTAATATTAGGGAATTTAAAATTATCGAATATATCTTTATAAAATCTTCTATAATAAGGTTCATCATTATCCATAGTAGCACTAACAATAATTAATCTTAAAGTATTATTTAACATAATAATAGGTTTTAAGATAGATAAGATTAAATCCATATTAACATTATGTTCGTGTGTTTCATCAATCATAATACAATCGAAAAGATTTTTAGAATAATTATTAATAGTAAAGATAGGATATTTTAAAAGGTCATTAAATAATAATTTATCGGTGCATACTTTAAATAATAAACCATTTCCATTATATCTTATTTTTTTATATTGATTAGTTTTAATATCTTTAATAAAATAATAATCATTTTCTTCCATAGCACTCGTATCTTGATCACCGTGTTTAAATTGAATAAAAGGATTTGCATTAAAATCTTCAATAAAAATTCCTAATTGTTTTCCAATCCATTTAGCATTAGTAATAGTAGGTTTTTGTCTTGGTTGTGTATTAATTAATTTACCATTAATATTAAAATCAAATGTATTTATACCATATAATATTAATTTTGGGATTTGTGTTGATTTACCAACACCGGTTCCTCCTGTTAAATACATAACTCTACAATTTATAAATTTATAATAAAATTTTAATTGTGATATCCACATTAAACTATAATATTTATGATATCCTTTATACATTTTTAAATCTCTAATATGTTTAATATCAAATAAACTTTTTTTTTCATTATCATTAATTTTTCTAATTTCTCTATATCTCTCTATTTCTTTATTCTCATAATTTTTTCTTTTATTCTCTTCTAATTTTCTTATTATATCTTTCATTAATGTATTATTATTATATCCATTCTCTTCTATATCATATATATTATGTTTTACCATATCATCTTCCATTTCATCTAATTCTTTATATGTCGTTTTTGTTAAAAAATATATATTATTATCATATTCTTTTAATTCTTCCTCTTTTAATGGACTTTTATTATTCTCTATCATATCATTAATATTATTATATTTATATTCAAATACATTTAAACTTCCATTAATACTTAATAAATATAATGATATGATAATTAAATAATTTATATTATTTTTTATATTAACATTATTATAATAATTATATAATTCTTGATAAGTTTTATATTCATAAATATCATCATTAATAATTTGATTGATAATATTTAAAATTATTTTATCATCAATATTTTTATTTATTTTTTCTTTAAATATTTTTAATATCTCTTTTATATTTTCTAAAAATTTTTTTTCTTTTTTAAAATAATAATGAATTGAATTATGTATTGTATATAAAGATAAATGTTTATATTCTATTGGTTTTATATCTTCTATATCATTAATAGAATTATCATTATTTATATTATAATTAATAATAGTTAAATTATCATTATTTTTAAAGAAATCATCTTTAATAAAAAAGTAAGAATAATTATTAATAATATTATTAACAAAATATTCATTATTAATAAATTTTATTGGGAAAATAGTCCCCCAATTAATAAATAATCTTGATGCTGTTATTTCTATAGTTTGTTTTAATAATTTAAAATTATTAATTAAATGTGAAATATTAAAATTTGTTTCTTTATTATTTTTTTCATCAAATAAATTAAATTCAATATTAGAAAATTTATATTTAGGTGCTACATTATTTAAAAAATCATAATTATTAGATATATCATTATCTTTAGAAATATAAATATCATTTAAATTAGATATATTTTTTAAATCATTAATTTTATCTGTATTAATAAAAGGTAATAAAAGAAATAAACTATCTATAAAATCATTATTAGAAAAAATAGAAATATGATATTGATTTTTTAAAGATATTAAAAGATTATAATGTAAATTTATTAATAAATTTTTTTCTTCTTGATTTAAATTTGTAAAATACTTATTAACTAAATCTTGTGATATATTTATATTTATATCATCCATTTTATAATTTTTTTTTCTTTTATATTTATATATTATAATATTATAAAAGAAAAATGAACAATAATTTATTATTAAATACATATAATATTACTAATTTTAATAAATTTATTGAAATTTTAGATAATATACAATGTGAAGCTAATGAAATTATTATTGAACTCTTTAAAGAATATTTAACTAAATATAATATAATAGTATTTAATGATACTATTATCTCTAATTTTAAAAGAATTTTATATCATTTATTTACTTATAATTTTATTGATTTATTTAAACGTTATAATCTTTATATTAATCATCTTAATATTATCATTAATAATTTAAATAATTCTAATAATATAGAAAATAAAAATATAAATGAAAATAATGAAAAAATTAATGATATAGAAAAAATTAATGAAGATGAAAAAATTAATAAAAAAGAAAAAAATAAAAATAAAAATAAAGAGATAAAAAAGATAGATAATAATGAGAGACAAATATTAGATAAAATAATAAATAATAAATTTAGAGAGGAAGATTTAAAATTTTTTATTAATTATAATTTTATGTATAATGATATAAATTATGCTATAAATATAATATTAATACAAAAATTTTATGCTAATTTATATGAATTATTTAATTATGAAGAGATAAATTATATAATAGAAAATTTAAATAAAATAAGAAATAAATATCAAAAAGATATAAAAACACTATATAATAAATTAATAAAGAGTTTTAATATATATTATAAAAATATAAATACTAAAAAATATTATGATAAATTAATAAAATATTTATCAACTAATAATTTAAATTTAAAATTCTTTTTATTATATGATATAATAAAATATATTATTGATAATTTTTATAATGAATAATAATTTTTATAATGAATAATAAAATATCTTTTTTTCTTTTTAAATAAAAAAATATAAATATTTTATATGTTAAATAAATAATAAAATATCTTTTTTTCTTTTTAAATAAAAAATATAAATATTTTATATGTTAAATAAATAATAAAATATCTTTTTTTCTTTTTAAATAAAAAATATAAATATTTTATATTTTGAAAAAAAAATATAATTTCTTTTTTTAAAAATAATAAAATTTAAATATAATATTATAATTAAAAAATATAAAATTATTATATATTAAATAATATTTATTTATATAATAAAAAATGTCTGCTTATGTTGTTATAAATTCGGATTATCAAAAAAAATTAAATGAGTTATATGATGAATTAAAAATAAATTATACGTTAGATATGTTAGAGAATGATGGAAATAATAATTTAATTATATCATCGAATTCAATAGTTCCTGGGGTATTTGAATATCCTAATTATGTTAATTTATCTGGGAAAACTGTATTAAAAATGCCGAATGGGACATATATATATAAAGATCCATTAGATCCGATACCTTGGATAACATATAATTATAAATCATCATATCCTACAAATTACCCTGCGATAGTAAAAACATATGATAATAAAATAATATTTTTACCACATTATTCAATAAATGGAATAAATCAAAAATTAAAAATTGCTTCACATTATTATGATAAATTAAATGATTGGATTGAAGACGATTTCCCAAATGTTTTAAAATATCTTACTATTAATAAAAATGATGAAGTTGAATTAATTAAATCTTTAAATGATAAAGGTGAAGTTGGTAATGCCGATGAAATTAAACGTAAAATTAAATATATTAAAACTTTTATTTTAGATGAAGAAACTATTTGTGATATTATCGATGATTTTATTGATGAAAAACATATACCATTATTTAGAATTTATGATTTTACCTATAAATTTAAAGAATATATTGAAGAATATTTAATTGATAAATTTAAACGTAAAATTAATAATCAATAATTATTTTTTTTATATTTTATTTTTTTAAATTTTAAATTTTAAATTTTAAATTTTATTAATAAAAAAAAATTAATAAAATAAAAAATGATAATAAATATTATTATAAATAATAAGATATATTATTTTAAATATAAATAACAATAAATAAAAAAATAAAAAAAAATAAAAAATAATGTTTAATAATTTAAAAGAAACAGCTACATTAACGAATAGAGGATATAGAATAGATTATGAATTATTAAATTTTGAACAGAAACAGAAAATAAAAGATGATTTAACGATAAAAATAATAGATGCATATAGTAATTATGAGGATAAATATTTTTTATTTCATAAAGTGAATAATCAATATGTATATATACCGCGATATTATGGAGAGGAAAAAATAGGGAAACCGAAAAATAATTTAAAGAAGCCGATAAATATAGATATAAAATTTAATGGTGAATTAAAGGATTTTCAAAAAGAAATAATAAATAATATAATACCAAAGATAAAAAATAAAGGTGGAGGTATAATATCATTACCTTGTGGATTTGGGAAAACAGTAATAGGAATATATATATGTTGTATGTTAAAATTAAAGACGATAATATTAGTAAATAGAGAAGAATTATTAAATCAATGGATAGAAAGAATAAATCAATTTAGTGAAGAATGTAAAATAGGGGTAATAAAACAGAATATAATAGATATAGAAAATAAAGATATAGTAATAGGGATGCTACAGAGTATATCAATGAAAGATTACGATAGAGAGATATTTAAAGATTTTGGATTATTAATAGTTGATGAATGCCATCATATATCGAGTAAAATATTTTCTAAGGCTTTATATAAAATAACAACAAAATATACAATAGGATTATCGGCTACACCAAATAGAAATGACCATTTAGAATATGTATATAAATGGTATTTAGGAGATATATTATATAAATTAGAACAAAAACAAAATAAAAATGTAAATGTATGTATATTTAATTTTTATAATGAAGATAAATATTTTAAAGAAACGAAAAAATATAATGTTAAACAAAAAAGAGATACATTTAATTATCCTTTATCGGTTAGTAATTTAACAAAAATTAAAGATAGAAATATACTTATATTAAATATAATAAAAGAATTAATTAAAAATCCATTAAGAAAAATATTAATATTATCTGATAGAGTTGAACATTTAGAAAAATTAAATATTTCTATGAATAATTATATAACTAAGAATAAATTAACAATAAAATCTTGTGTATTTATTGGAAAAAATAAAAAAGAAGAAAAAAAAGATGCTATTGAAAATGGTGATATTATTTTTGGTTCATATTCTATCGCTAAAGAAGGTTTAGATATTCCGCGAATGAATACTATTATTTTATCTACTCCTCAAAATGATATCGTCCAATCTATCGGTCGTATTATGCGTAAATTTAATCCTAATTGTATGCCTCTAATTATTGATATCACCGATTATTTACCTTCTTGGAATAAATTTTTATCTAATCGTTTAAAAACTTATACTAAAAACCATTATAATATATCTTCTTTCTCTTATTTTAATTCTAAACTTTTTATTAATTATAATTTCTATAATGTTTGTAATAATTCTCTCTTTTCTGGTAATTTCTCTAAAAATATTAATAAAAATATGAAAATTCTTTTAGATTATTCTATTTCTAATCTTAATAAAAATAATGATATAAATAATGATATAGATAAAAATAATGATAAAGATAAAAATAACGATATAGATAAAAATAAAGATAAAGATAAAAATAATGATAAAGATGAAAATAAAGATAAAGAAAAAGAAGAAGATGATATAGATAGAATTGTAAGAGAAGCAATAAAATATCAAAATCAAAAATTAAGAGATGAATATAATAATATAATATTAACTACTTTTAATAATATTTTTTCGAAATATTAATTTATATTTTTTTATAAATAAAAATAATTTAAGATAAAATTATTTTAAAATAAATTAAAAAAATTAAAGAGCTAAGAAAGTATCTTTAAGACTATATTTTTTTTTCATATATTTATAATATTTATAAATTAAGATAATAATAAGAATGATTATAAGATATTTAATAATTTTTTCTCTATCAATCTTATAACCGTATTTATAGAAATAATAAACAATAATAATTAAAATGATTAATTCAAGGAACATAATTATAATGAATAATTAAAAACAAAAATTAAAATGAATATTTTATATATATTATTTATAGAAAAATATAAAAAAATAAAAAAAAAATGGAAAAAAAATATTTAATTATAATAATTTTATTAATTATAATAATTATATTTTTAATTTTAAAAATAAAATCTAATAAAGAATTATTTAATAATGATTATGATGTTTCAAGGGAAGAAGTTTTACAAAAATTAGAAGATTTACAAGAAACTGTTAATAAACATAATCAATTAGAAAAAAAATTAGATATAATAGATGAAAATTATGAAAATAATGATATTGTTAAAGAAAATAAAGAAAAATTAAATAAATTAAAACAAGAAATTATAGATAAATCTAAAGAATTTGATAATATATATAGTTTATATGAAGCGAATAAATTAACTACTGACTATACTGATATAAAAGAAAAATTAGATAGAAATATGACTGATAAAATAATACAAAGTAAAATAAAAGAAGAAGAAAGAATAAAAAGAGATGAAAAAATAACTTATCCTAAAAGATATTTAAAAAAAATAGGTTGTTATCCAAGACAAACAACTTTCGACGAACAATATTTAGAAAGTTTAAATCATTCTATTAATCGTATTTTAAATTTAAAAGATAATTGTAAAAAATAAATTATAAAAAATAAAATAAATTATAAAAAATAAATAAATTAAATAAAAATAAATAAAAAAGAATAATATAAAAATGGATAAAGGAGAATAAATAAATGATGGAGGGCATAATAACAATACAAAGTATTATTAATAGAGGCCCGAGGTGTGTATTACAACGGGCGAACCTCTATTATTCTCCAAAGAAATTAATATTTCCCTAATATTTTGGGAAATACTAAGGAACAAAGAAAAAGAATAGATACACTATAACCATTATATGATAATTGTAAAGGATTGATAAGATAATTTAATATAATTATTAAAATTTTGAATAACTTAATTTTTTCAATTTTTCTTTTATTTATATTTTTATTATAAATAAAATATATAATTTATTTATTTAAATATATAATTCATTTAAATATATAATATAAATATTAGAAATGGTAAATTGTGAATGTGAATGTCCAGGAATTACGGGTAAAGCATTATTAATTGTTATAATAATAATGATTGTTTTAATTATAGTTATTACTATTTTAAGTGTAGCAGTTTATGAAAAATGGAATTGTGATAAAGAAGATGATAAAGATGATAAAAATGATAAAAAAGATAAATAAAAAGTAATATATAAAATGAAGATATTATATAAAAAGGATTATAGGAGATAAAAAAAATAAGGGCATATTTAAAAATAGAGGCCCGATTTGGGCCTAATCTATTATCTAAGAGTTTTGTAAGTTTTCTTTCTTAATATTAATTATTACGCATCAATAT
>Ga0310694_10001176_pt1 | contig 30565 bp, 23 predicted proteins | sample 174DNAGHGhighgp2_FD_203884 | JGI IMG/M metagenome (GOLD analysis project Ga0310694, IMG submission 203884) | Sheep rumen microbial communities from Palmerston North, Manawatu-Wanganui, New Zealand - 1742 DNA GHGhigh gp2 (v2) (version 2) | ecosystem: Host-associated > Mammals > Digestive system...
CAATCATCGATAATAGCAGCAAAGCATATCCGGTATAGGTAATACCTATTCCCCACGGATCATAGTTATAAGCGAGGGTAACGCCCATTTGATCGCTGTCATAATCCGATTGACAGAAACGGAAACCGTGATACTTGAGCGGCTTGTTCATACGAATCGTCCCCTCCTCTACCGCTAAGGGGTTGAGGGATGAGGAAGGAGTCTTGGTTCGATCCAAAAGCCGCAGTTCGGTAATATAATCGACGGGATTATCATCCGCGTCACTAACGACCTGAAAATCCCAAAGGAAAATCGATACCTGCTGCGGATTACAGCCGGATATTGGTTGCACACTAAGCGTTTGGGCTTTATCGGCACGAAGGTGAATTTCTCCTTGTACGCCGAAGAAATGAGTCACACAAGCCCCCACGACAATGGTCGCGAGGGCTATGTGAATCAGCCAAGTAGCCGGCTTAGATCGCATTGATGAAAGCCACGATTGCATCTCTGTCTTCTTTATTTAAGTTATAGAACTGCTGCGTTGGCCAATAGGCATCGGATTCGGAACTGTAACCATGCCACATGATGGCTTCGATGACATTGCGTGCGCGCGTATCATGCATACGTGCCTCATAGAGATCACCGGTTGCCTTACGGTGCAAACCACGTCCCCACAAAGGAGTAGTACGACACCATCCGGTACGGATATCATTCTCCATGCACAATTTATGCTGTACCATATCGGTATAGGGCCAAATCTTCTGGTTCGGGTAACGCGGCATTTGTGCTGTTACGGGGAAATGATTCGGGTCACGTACCTCATCGCTACCGGTAGTCCATGTCGGACGATGGCAATAATCACAACCGATTTGCGTGAATAATTCTTTTCCTTTCAATACTTGCGGGTCGGTCACGTTACGGGCAGCAGGAACCGCCAAACCGCGATGCCAAACCATGACTTGCGTAAACTCTTCGTCCGTCATCTCTGCCGGTAACTCTTTGCTGGTCAGATAATTGTAGATCTCAGCCTCCGTACCGAAAGCCGCTTGTACCTCGGGATCCTTGGAAGCATACTCCGCATAGATCGTACCGTTGAGGTCCAGGTAATGGTACTTACGGTCGCTACGGGTGACGTTGGTAATATTCCAAATGGCATTCGCACCCGCTGCATCCATGATAGGACCACGCGTCAAGGCATACGTAAATCGCTTCGGACCCCATTGAGGATCATTCTTATAATAACCGGATGTTTGGAAACCGCCATTCCAGAAAGCCGGATTCAGACCGTTCTTCAACTTACCGTCTGCCGCTTCTTTCTCATACTGCGCGATGATATCTGCATCGGGAATAGCGTCCAACAGACCGGAACCATAGACGCCGATGGTGTTCTCCAGTTTGACCTCATAGCTTTGACTTTCAAGCAAACCGTCTGGATCGCGATAACCCTGGTTATAGACATAAACAGCCGTATTGGGCATGGTTACTTCCGGATAGCGCAGTTCATAGGTCTCGCCATCTGCGAACTTATTCCCATGCTCATCAATAGCGTTCTTCCACGTTACGGTAATCTGGTTCGGATCCAGCGGTGCTTTGAAGGGGGCAGCGCCAAAGAGTTGCGGCATACCGGCTAACCAAGGCACATAAGCTTGGGTTGTAGGATTGATGACCACAAGCAAGGTACCATTTCCCACATTCTCCGCATCATACGTACCTTCCGGCACGGATGTACCATGCGAATAATTAGGGTGGCAATGCTGACAGGATGCACGAACATAAACCGGACCCAAACCATGCTGACGACCGCTTTCGTTGGTCACAAAGGGTTTCTCTGCGATCTGATCTCCTTGCGCAAACATCGAACCAAGACCAGCGTCTTCGGTAGCAGGAGAGGGCTGACGGAAGGTCATGGAAGAGGTGTTGGTGGTCGTACCTAATTTACCACCGGTGTAGTACCATTCGGGCATTTCTTCGGACGGCTGTGTGCCGGGATCGGGATGACAAGCCACTAGCGCAAGACCCGCAAATGCCAACAGGAAAATGGAATGTTGTTTGTTGAATACTGTAAGATGTTTCATAACAATATAGTATTTAGTGATTTGAGTTGCGAGTTATTTTGACAAAAGCGGCAGGACCTCTTTGTCCAATACTTCCTCGAGAGCGGAGACTTTATCCATCGCCTCTTTGACTACGGGGTTGTTTTGCGCCGTATTCTCGAAATCCTCAATCGCTTCAATAGCCACGATGGCATCGTTGATTGCTTGGTGTACACGCTTATCCAACTCTGCATCCTGACGATAGACATAGTTCGAGATGGAGTAATCGCCAGCCAAAGCACCCTCGTAAGCATGCTGGATAGAACGGATATTGTCCGCAAAATCGATGGTGGAAGTACAGCTATAGGGGCTTTCTATATAATCGCGTTCTTCCGGCGTACTGCTGATATAGGGGTTACCCATCTTGAGATCCGCCACTTCCCCGGCGATATCAATACAACCGGCGATAATATCCTCCGCTGCTTCCTGATACGTCAGATAGATAGAGCCGGGTTTACCGGAATTGATCATTTGATCTCCGTAATGGTCTTCATAAGGCTCTACTTCTCCCTCTTCCAATAATTGCATCTTGGCATCACTGATTTTTCCAGCCCATGCGTATTCGAGCAAAATAGCCTGCTGGGTAAGATCCTCGACGATAGCGTTCAGATAAACGGCTTCTGCATGCGTGAGGTTCGCTGCGTGCGGACGTCCTGTACCCACAGCACGACCTTCCCGCATCTCCGACTCAAAGAGCAGATATTCAGCGGCATGGAATCCTTTGAGGGCATATCCTAATTTGTCTCCCACGTATGCTCCACCCTCTTCTTCAATCTGCGCCATACGCGCGTCGTCATGCAGCAACGCATTCATGGCATTGAAATCCAAGGGCCAAGAGTCAATGTGGGGGTCAATGTTGTGGGAACTGGCAGGTCCGTAAAGGAATGCCTCACTCTGCTCCCAGTACTTACGCATAAGGCGCCAGGAAGCATCCGCATCACGCATGAGGGCTGCATAATCCTCGGACGCCTCCACTTTGTTGAGAATCGATTGGGTTTGCTCCAAAAGCGTCATGCCGGCATCCGCCATGTTGCTGTAAGTCGCAATAACCGTGTTGTTAACATACGGCGTCACAGCCCGCTGCAACGCTTCCTCTTTGTCGGAACGAACATCTGTTCCTCCCGTTTGGCATGCAGTCAATCCGATGACTGCAAGTGCCATGAATAAAATTGGTTTCTTCATAACTTGTTTTTTTTATAATTGATAAAATCCTGCATAGACGATACCAACGGCTATTTGTGGCTCATCGTTGTATATTTTCCCGCGCGTACCATCCGCGCGCGTACCTTTTTTAAGAATACCGTACGAGAACTCGGCTTTCACTCCGATTTGCTTAATGGGAAAATAATTGATACCCACTGCCGCACGATGTCTTCCGCACCAAGCGTACATATCCGTCGGTTTGTTATCATAGCGGAACATCGAATCGTAATAATCATAGCGGCCGAAGAGGTAGAACTGCTGTTTTTTCTCCTTTAGTTTTTGATTCAAGCCAAAGAAATCATAGCCTAACTCCACTCCTGCGGCGAGGGCATCGGACGCGACCCATTGCTTGCTGGAGACCGATCCTTTGCGCATGGCGATGTTATATTGGGTGATCGCAGCAGCATCACTCAGATGGCCGTACATGAACGAACCCCGCAGGACAAAACCATTTGACTTATACGCCATATCGAAGGCACCAATCGTGACCGTTCCTTTGACATCCTTGTAGGCGCTTGCGTCCAACTCGGCGTTGGTTTTGCTGAGGGTATTGCGGAATGAGTTACCACAATAACCGCTGAGGGAGAGACGAAGCCCTTTTATTCCGGTATAATCGATACGCGCAGCCCCTGCAAAGACATTCGCCAATTTGAATTCATACGGACTGCCTGCGCCGGGTTTGATCCAGTTTTTCCGATTGAAACGATCGCTATCCAAACCGGGCAGGAACATTATTTGGTAATGCAAGCCTTTCGGTGTAGAACCCATAAAGGTCAATGCCACTTCATGCCAGGTGGAGGGGATAATCGTAAATTCACCTTCGTTACGATAAACGCTGAAGTACTCGGTCGGTTCATGATGGGCATTCAATCCGCCAACCGGAATGACCTGCATACCGGCACGGATGATGGCATAGCGATTGAATGCTTTTTGCAGCCAGAACTGCTCCAAAGCCACTTCTCCACCCCGCTCGATCTCTCCTTCGTACTCACCGCCTTCTTCTTCCTCAATCTCGATGGCACTTTCCGTTCCGCCGTGCTCAAACTCAATCTCGGTACCAACACTCCAGCCTTTGCCAAAATCATACCCCATATAAATCACTACGTGCGGGAGATCAAACTCGCCATAATGATCGTTGGCATACTTCTCCGGATTCTTGCCATAACGGAGATAATTATTGGAATAAAAGCAATGTTTCGCCGTTACCTCTCCGTATCCGCCAAGAGTGAAGCGTCCGCGAGGCATCCCCTTTTTAGGGGATATGGTATCTTTCTGTTCCAAACGCTCCACTCGCTGAACCAACGATTGAAAATCCGCAGCGCTAATGGTAATACTATCTTGTGCATGCATCGATAACACGCACGAAATCAACAGAATAAATAAGAATGTTTGTCTTTTGATCATATTCCAAAAATCTTTCCTTTTTCGTAATACAAAGTTACTGCTTTTCCGCAAGATACGCAATACCAATATATGGGGATTTTGCTTCCGGCTCTTGCTCAAGTAAGATTTTTTTTGTAATTTTGCACTCGATTTTAGAAAAACGGTACATGGGAAATAACCAAAATCAATGGAATTATGTACAAAGAGAGTGATAAGATTTGTGATTTGATGTCGCAGGAAGAAGATGCGATTCAAATAATTAGTCGTTTTGGGTTAGAAATGGGGGTTGGCGATCAAACCATCGCTCAGGTTTGCGCATCGCATGACGTACATACGCCCACCTTTTTGGCGGTCGTTAATTATAAGGTATTTAAGCAGAAAGCGCTGCCTGATGTGATCGATATTCCTACTTTGCAACGCTATTTGCACAATGCGCACAATTATTTTCTGAATTTCCGTCTTCCCCGCTTGCGCAGAGCGTTAATAGAAGCCATTATTCCTGCCGACCCGACCACTAAAATCCCCGGACTGATCTTGCGTTGCTACGACGAGTTTGTAGCTGAAATCCGCACGCATATTGAGCATGAGAACGAGGGACTATTTGAGGAGCACGAACACGATGACGAGCGCATCACCAGCAAACTGACGGAGATTAAGAACCTGATTATCAAGTACTACCCCACTCAATCCACTTCGATGGAAGGGACTGTCACTTATACGCTTATCAGCGTGATGAGCGATCTATGGCATACGGAGCATGATTTTGCAGACCATTGCGCTATCGAGGATGATATTCTCCGGCCGGCAATGCAGAAAGCAAAAGGCGAGAAAGGGAAAGCAAAAAACGGTATGCATCCCCATGCGCACGAGACAGAAGAACTATCCGAGCGGGAAAAAGATGTTCTGATACAGGTAGTAAGAGGCCTGAGTAATAAAGAGATAGCGGATGTACTATGTATCTCGCAGCACACGGTCGTGTCGCATCGAAAACATATCACCCGCAAACTCAATATTCACTCAAGCGCCGGATTGACCATCTATGCGATAGTCAATAAGCTCATTACAATTTGAGAGCCAAGCCGGCAAAATACGTACGAGGAATGGTGATGCCATAGATATAATTGGCATCCCGATTCACTCCTTGGTCAATATCTTTCTGGTATTGGTCAAGGATATTTTTTACACCGCAACTGATCTCCAAACAATACTGTTTGTACAAATGCACGTCATACGCCAGACGGATTCCCAAATCCCAGAAAGATGGCGTCAGTACTTCTGTATCCGCGGGAATGAATCCAGCCAGGTGAGGCATGAGCATTGATCCGGTCGCTTTGCCGTTGATGGAGATGGTGAAATCCGTAATGGGCTGAATATCCAACAACAGATAGCCGTAGTTATCCGGAGTATGCAGCATCCGTTTCTGCGCGGGAACATCGGTACTCCATTGTTGGGGTTTCGTATAGCGGCTTTGCTGGAAGGTATAACCCGCAGAGAGTTGGAAATTGAACGTAGAAAGGCGGAAAGCCACTTTTCCCTCCAAGTTCAGTCCTCCGACCCAAGCTCCCGGAGCGTTGGTACGAGTAAAGAGGATATTCCCTACAGCATCCTTCCCATCCTCGCGCAAAAAGAACACATCTTGCAGATAGGTATAGAATCCTTCTGCTGTGAGGTTGACCTCCCATGCACCAAACTGATGATACCAATCGGCACTGAGGGTCGCGCTATGCGAGTATTCCGGTCTGAGGTTTGGATCGAGCGTAATGAGCGATACATTGCCTCCGACAGCGGCTACATGCAGATCCTCATCGTATGCCTGCGGAGCGCGGTATCCGCTGCTATAACCGGCACGGAAAACGAGCCCCTCAATCGGCGTATAACGGAATGTGGCACGCGGGTTAACCACCACATTCTTCAGCAAATTATGCTTTTCCAAACGTGCGCCAATGAGCACACTCCACTGATCGTTTTTCCATTCGTTTTGCGCATAGGCACCCACTATATGCACATTCTGTTCTATGGAGCGACCATATCCTAACATTATATCTTTCAGACCGTTATAGTTATATTCCGCTCCGACCGTCAGATCGCCGTTCATCCGTCCGCAAGGATAAGAGAAACGGTACTGAAGACCCGTGTTGGAGGTCAGATCAGACGAACGCCCGTAAGCGGCGGTATCTTGTCCTGCGCCGAAATAACTCTCACGTCCGATATGCTGAATCGCCGAATAGGCGGACACAAAATGGCGGTTGTCCTCCGAAAACCAATCGAAAGAGAGCGAACCGGCATCTATATTATGACGTAACTGCTCGGCGATGTCCGCCTTGTGGGGTTCCTCATCGCGTTTGTTACCTCCACGGCGAAAATCGGTCGTATGGTGGTACTCAGCGGTAATCTTGCTATAAGCAGAAGTCTTGAAAAAGAGTCGTGTACCGGCGGTAGTGGAACGTAATTGCGGCAGTTCGCTAAAGCCGTCATTGTCGCGGTCATAGGCACTACGGGTACGATGGGACGCAAACAAGTACGCTCCTATCTTACGATTTCCGGACATGACAGAGGCGTTCAAGCTGGTATTGATATCATACCCGGCATGCTCGTTGACATTGGATACATTGGAGATATTCACGAAATCCCGTACCGGTTCTTTGGTAATGATATTGACGACACCGGCAATTGCGTTCGCACCATAGACCGCCGAACCACCGCCACGCATTACCTCAATGCGGTCGATCATCGCAGCAGGAACCTGCTCAAGCCCATAAACCGATGCCATCGAAGAGAAAACCGGACGGCTATCCATCAGAATCTGGGTGTATTGACCCTGCAGACCATTGATGCGCAGATCCGTTTTACCACAGTTGGAGCAGGAATTCTCCACCCTCAAACCGGGTTGAAAAGTCAAAGCGTCCGCCACGCATGCGACGGCTGTATGCTCAAATAACTCCGGGGAAAGCACATTGACGATCGTAGCTGCTTCCTGCCTTTTGGTAGCATATCTATTCGCGGTCACGACGACAGCATTTAACTGTTGGGGAACCTCGCGAATAGTGGCTTTTAATTCAATCGTTTGGTCTTCGACAATTATTACCGGCAATTCCAAAGTCTCATAGCCGACAAAACTGAAAACAATCGTTTGCTTGCCGATAGGCAGATCTTGCAACAAATAGTGTCCCGATTCGTCCGTAACAGTACCGATCGTGGTACCTTTGACTTGTACATTTACGTAAGGTAAGTGCTCACCTGTTTTTTCATCCAATACGTGACCTGTTAAGTGCGCATCATACTGCGCGAAGCTCAATGAACTATGAAACAAGATTATGAAAAGGATAATACTTCCTAATAATTTCGATTTATTCATCATCAATCTTCTTTTTTATCTAAATCATATCTAAATCCAACATATAATTTCCATCCCGTAGTGGGACCACAGACCATAGAGGCATCGAAATCCGTTCCCCAAGGGTTGAACGAATCAACGATGGGTTGATTTTGCCGGAAATTGGTCATATTCTCCGCGCCGACATAGAGACTGCAGGTACGCCAATACTTGGTGATTTGCGCCATCAATTGAGGATACCAGGTGAATGGTTGCTCAAATCCATCCGGCACACGGCTCACACCGTTGAATTGCGCCGTCAGGTCAAACTGCCATTTTTTAAGCGGCGTTTGATACGAGGTGGTGATGACGCCTTTGTAGCGATTAGTAAGCGCTTTGGGACGCAGTTCATACCGATTGGTTGCGGCATTGAAAGTAGTCTGCTCAATATCCGTCCAACGGAACGCCGCCGTCCATGTCCATCCCCGGAGGACCTCTATAGAAGCCTCTACCTGCGCACTATGGGCAAAGGATTTGGCGCCCGGTATATCCGATTGATTATAGATATAAACGGAGTGCTTGTCCTGATCCATATCCACGATAAGGGAGTTGATAAAATGCGTGTAGTAATATTCCGCGGAGAGTTGTAACTGCTTGCTGCCCATCGGTATATAGAAAGTGGTAGAGAGACCCGTATTGACCGCGCGTTCCTGCTGTATATCAGCCGCTACGTGCAATACTCGGCTTGAGGGCAGAATGAACGCATTGTCCGAGATTGTATTCGGGCTACGATAGCCTAAACCGGCGCTGGCACGCAAAGTCCACCATTCGAAGGGGGTATAGCGTACATTCATACGAGGGGTAACAAAGAAACCGTACCGCGTAGAATAATCCGCACGAATACCTGCCACCAACGAAAGACTCTCCGCGTACTTATAGCTATATTCAGCAAAGATTCCGGGGGTCAGTTCCTGACGTCCCAAATCCATCAAACCGGTTACGGGCATATTGACCGCCTCGTTGTATTTGTCGTAATTGAGGGATAAACCGGTACTCAAGCGATGGTCATTATCAATCAGTCCACCACCCTCAAAATTCAGTTGGCAAATAGCATTGAGGTAAGCGTTCAGTTGATTTGCTTTCCACGTACGGATACCGTATTGGTTATTGAGATCGTGATAGGAAACGGCCGTAATCACTGCGACTGACGACCCGCTCTCCTCATCAAAGACATATCCGTTCTTGATGAATCCGTCCACACGCCAAGTATTGAGATGGATGCGATAGGGATTGGTCAGGGTGTCGGCTCCATGTCCTATTTGCCCGGCGCGTCTGCGATCATATAATCCGCGTACGAAGGCTTGGAAGGTATAATCGCCATGCTTGAAGAACCATCTGTTAGCGAGGTTCGCATTTTGGGTAAGGGGCATATCCACGAAAGAATCGTGGTTCTCATCCATCGGCATGAAATTCTGGCCATAATGCGCCATCAGACCGGTGTACAGCGACTGATGATGGCAATGCTCTCCCTCCTCGTGATGGTGCTCATGTTCATCTTCCTCATCGTCCTTGAGCGGAATCTTCCATCCCCCCATGATATTGGCTTCCGCCATCAGTTCGGAATTGAACATCAGATTGACCGAGAGGGGATTCTGGGTTTGAGGTTTGAGCAGTTCCACATTGATCTGGCCGGAAGTGGCTTCATAGCCGTTGATCACAGAGGAGGTTCCTTTACTGACCTGAATAGAACTCATCCACGGACCGGGGATGTACTCCAATCCGAAAGTCTGCGCGAGTCCTCGTACGGCGGGCGTATTCTCTTGGATCAACTGAACATACGTGCCGCTCAATCCAAGCAGACGGATTTGCTTAGCGCCGGTCGCCGCATCCGAATAGGCTACATCCACCGAAGCATTTGTCTCAAACGCCTCGGAGAGATTACAACAAGCGGCACGACATAACTCCTCCGTACCGATGGTCTGTGTATCGAAAGCGGAAGTACGACTTTTGATCACGCCCATTTTTCGCTCGGTGATCGTCACTTCGTCCAAGACGGTCTCATCGATGAGCACGATCGTCAGAGGCTGACGATTCAAGACCGTGATCGTATCATTATGGCAACCCACAAAAGAAGCCACCAGACGATTGGTTCCTTTGACCGGCATGATCGTAAACTCACCATTGAAGTTCGTCGCTACGCCTACCGTTGTTTCCGCCCAATATATATTGGCTCCTATCAACGGTTCACCATGATCGTCCAATACCACGCCGCTAATTTGCGCGTGCAACCCACATATCCCGATTAGTAGGGATATATATAACAAACAATACCTTTGCATCTTCATTTTTTCAAAATCGGGTGCAAAGGTACTGCTTTTTTGTCAATCCCACAATACCTAAAAATAGGGATTTAAGAATTTTTACTCTTCCTCAGTCTGCGATGCAGCGTATGCAGCGAGCAGTTTCTCCTGAACGTCTGCCGGAACGAGTTGGTAAGAATTGAACGCCATGGTGAAGGTAGCACGACCGCCTGTGAGCGAGGAGAGCGTAGTCGAATAGGTGCTCAGCTCTTTCAAAGGCACTTGTGCTTTGAGGCGGGTGAACGATTTCTCGGTCTCCATACCCATTACCATACCGCGACGACCGTTGATGTCCGACATGACATCGCCCATGATCTCCGACGGAACGAATACTTCGAGGTCATAAACCGGCTCAAGGACTTTCGGGTTCGCCTCTTTGAAGGCTTGTGCGAACGCGTTACGTCCAGCCAGACGGAAGGAGATTTCGTTCGAATCAACCGGGTGCATCTTACCATCATAAATAATGACGCGCACGTCACGCGCATACGAACCGGTGAGCGGACCTTGCTCCATACGATCCATGATACCTTTGACGATAGCCGGGATGAAGCGTGCGTCGATCGCACCACCGACGATAGAGTTGATGATGACGAGCTTACCACCCCACTCCAAGTTGATCTCCTGTTGGTCTTTGACAGAGATCTTATACTCCTGATTACCAAACTTATAGGTTTCCTTAATCGGCATACCCTCCTCGTACGGCTCCACGATCAGGTGAACCTCACCGAACTGACCGGCACCACCGGATTGTTTCTTATGACGATAGTCAGCCCGAGCAGCCTTGGTGATCGTCTCACGATACGGGATCTTCGGCTCGAGGAACTCGATCGGCATCTTGTCGTTGTTCTCCAAACGCCATTTGAGGGTACGGAGGTGGAACTCTCCTTGACCGGAAACGATCATCTGACGGAGCTCTTTGGATTGCTCAACAACCCATGTCGGATCTTCCTCGTGCATACGGGTGAGAAGAGCAGCGAGTTTCTCAGCGTCGGACTCGGTCACCGGCTTGATAGCACGGCGGTAACGCGGCTGCGGATAAACAATAGGAGCATATTGGTTGTCACACTCTTTGGCGTTGAGGGTGTTACCCGTACGAGTATCTTTCAGTTTCACGGTCGCACCGATGTCACCTGCCTGCAGTTCATCTACGGCTGTACGGATCGAACCGGCTACCTGATAGAGCTGCGAGATACGCTCTTTCGAGCCGCGCTCCATGTTCAGAAGGTCGTCACCGTTACGTACGGTTCCTTGCATTACGCGGAAATAGTTTACCTCACCGATATGCGGCTCAACAGAAGTCTTGAAGACATAGAGGCTGGTCGGAGCCGAAGCGTCCGGACTGATTTTCTTGCCATCCACCGTCGGATAACTGAACTGTGCAGGGCTCGGAGCCATACCGTTCAGGAAGTCCATGAGACGACGAACACCCATATCTTTGAGACCCGAGCAGCAGATCACCGGATACATCGAACCGTCTGCATATACGGATTTCAGACCTTGCATGATCTCTTCGTCGGTCAGACCTTCGCCGAGGAACTTATCCAACAACGTCTCGTCTGCCTCTGCAGCTTGCTCTTGAAGCGCCTGACGCATTTCCTCAACTTTATCTGCATACTCAGCAGGGATATCTTTTAACTCAGGAGCACCACCCTCTGCTTTCCAAACGAGCATTTTGCCTTTCAGCACGTCGATAGCTGCATTGAAACCTGCGCCGGCATTAACCGGGAATTGAATGAGGGTACACTTATTGCCAAAGTTCTCCTTTAATTGCGCGTACGTGCGCTCGAAGTCAGCGTTCTCATGATCGCATTTATTGATGACGAAAGCCAGCGGCTTTTTCGCTTTCTCAACGAGACGGAAGTTATTCTGGGTTCCGACCTCGACGCCGCCGTTCGCGGAGAGGACGATGAGCGCTGAACCGCACATCTGAAGGGCAGCGACAGTACCACCGCAGAAGTCGTCCGAACCAGCACAATCAATGATATTGAGTTTCTTGTTCTCGAACTCGATGTTACAAACCGTGGAAAAAACCGAATAACCATACTCTTTCTCAACCGGGAAATAATCGCACACAGTCGATTGAGCCTCAATCGTACCGCGGCGTTTGATCACCCCGCTCTCGAACAACATCGACTCCATGAGAGTCGTTTTCCCAGATCCCGAGCCGCCCAACATAGCGACATTCTTGATCTCATTTGCTTGATAAACTTTAGCCATAATTGTGTTAGTATTTAAGGATTTTGTAAAGTCAAGATGACAAAAACGCTGCAAAGGTACTAAAAAAATTGCACATATCCAAATAAAAATGTATTTTTTTGCAAAAAATATGGTTCTTCTGTTTCTTTTTGTCTAAAATAAGCCTGAAAAAAGTATTATTTGTTCACAAATTTAACAAAGGAAACGAATATTTTTTTTTCTTTTGGGTCAACAATTGTCAACAATTTGAGACAATGTTCATTTACTAAGTTTTTGTGCTTTGCGGGATAAGTAAGGGTCAATAAGGGATTAAGTATAGACGCACGAGAGACGCTCGAGATACGCTGTTTGGCAGTTTTTTAGATCGTAGTTAAAAGCTATCAATACCGTTTCGCATTACGTTCTTATCTCACTATGTTCGAACGATTATTACGCATCCTGTACGTGCCCGTAAGATGCCTGCTGTCTCCATTCTTAGGACGAGTGTCCTGAAAATCAGGATAAAAGTCAACGTTTTCAGGAAAGTGTCAACGTTTTTAGGAAGAAGTAAACCTTTTCAGTACAAATTTGCCCTAAATCCATCTTTCAGTAGATTTCAATTATTTTTCAAAAATTATTAAACTGCTGCGAGTTGTTTTAGCAACCCGCAGCAGCACAACAAATTTAGTCACCTACGATACCAGAGCAGTTTGCACAGCCCGAGCAGTGAACAGTAGATAACTTGGCAGCCATAGCTTTAACTACAGCCTCTTTTTGCAGAAGCATACCTTCTGCCTCTCTTACTAAAGCACTCATTTTAGTTAAATTTAGTAATTATTCCTACTCTGTTATGGCTTTTCGGATTCCGCCTTTTATATCTTTTCAATATCTTGAACATATTTATAGCAACGCACAGCACATTGGAGCATCAGTAATTCGTAGTCTGTTAACTCTCGTTTATCTTTTAATGAAACAAAATATGCAATTTGGAATTCTGAAACGACTTGTGCTTCAACGAGATATAAATTACACATGCTCTTATCTCGTTTAGCAATATTGCCTCGGTTTACATAATTATAGCCGTAGCACGTATTACATACTTTAAGAGCGGGGCATTGCTTGCAATCATCATCAACTAACATATTCGGATCGTTAAAATCCACATCTTTGATGTCATCCAAAACAGTTTTCTTGCCGTGAACCATAGGCAAGAACAAATGACAGGGATATAGTTGACCATCTACATCATAGAAATGCACAGATGTACCTACGCCGCAGGCCTTTTTCGGCATTTTATCTTCCTGTCCGTCAAAAAACTCACGATACAAGTTATCAAACGGCGTTTCCGGGCGAACGTCTTTATGCTCTAAATAATATTCAGCCAGTTTCTTTAATTCACGACGATAAATCTCCACATCTCCTTCTTTCCATGTGTGCCCCTGCGCCAAAGACGATGCAACTCTATATCCTTGCTGTGAAAGTTCAATGATGCTTTCAGCAAAGAAAGGCAGCGTATCATGAGAAAGAGTTTGTTTAAAATAGGAATTCGGCCAATTTTCATGAACAAACTCCAAAGGCAACCTATCCACAGAGACACCTCGGTTGTTTTTTTGACTAAACTCTGTGCCATCTACTGACATTACGACACGAATATGTTGTTTGCGCTCCTTCAACCAGTTTTTTACCTCATCAGTAAGAAGCGTACCATTAGTTGTAACAGTAAAACGTACGGGGAATGGCAGGGGTTGCGCCATAACCCATTCGTATATTTGCTTAATGAGTTCGAAATTGAGCATTGGCTCTCCGCCCATAAAGTCAATACCCATTCGGTTTTCATCATTCATGATTTTTTCAAACTCTTTGAACTCATAAGTTAATACTTTCTTAGCCGTTTCAAAGGTCATGAACCTATCGCCTTTGAACTTTTCAAAGCAATAGATACAACGCAGATTGCATTGGTGGGTTAACATTAAGGAACAAATACGATCTGTTCCATAATCTTTTTTAATAATTGGATCTGACATAGTATAGTATTTATTTGTTTTTTCGTCTTTGATCATTTATATATCTTTGTGATTTTTCAGGAAGTGTAGTCATAGATATTTCGGAAATAGGAGTACCCAGACTTTCAAAAAGAGTTAATTGAATATCTAATTCTACTCCTTCATTAATTGCAATTAGCACATCGGGAATAAAGCGTCCATATTCGGTATAATAATCAACAATTTCTTTATGGAATTGCTTCATATCTGTAGTTTTCACATATTTCTCTAAAATTACTTCCAAGCCTTTGGCAAATACACCAAATTCCTGAATATCTGCAATAGTGACCTGATTGAATATTCTACGTGATGATCCTAATCCTTGTATTGACAAGCATGTGAATGCATCTTGTTTGAGTTGAGCTTCTGCTTGGAGCACATCAGAGGTTGTAAGCATATTCTCAAAATAGGCAGGAGATATATAACGTGGAATCATAGCATTAAATGCCTTACCAATTTCTCGTTGACGTTGGAGTTTGATACGCAAAGCATCGTACTTAGCGAGTTCAGCTTCCCTCTTGCTATTCTGGCGTTCTATGGCAAGCGTAAGAGCGATAAATGCCAATACGTTAAATCCCGCGAAAATGGCAGAAAAGACAGTAAATATAAGTTCTCCATCTTGCGATGTCCACGGTTTACTACCATCTCGAAGATAATGTGCATAGAAAACCAACACACCTATAAATAACAATAACAAGAAGATTACAATACCAAATTGCAGTACTCTCGTTAACCTCTGTTGTTCAACTGCCTGAAGCTTCTCTAAAAACCATTTCATTGTATTAGATATTTTTATATACACAATAAAAGCGTGCGCTTTCGTCGCTTCATTTGATTGTTTGAGGATTCTGGACTACCTTACATTTTCAAATTTACGCACGGAAAACTCACGCTATAACGTGAGCGTGCATAAACCGTACTTGAAAATGTAATTGTTGAAAGTGTCCAGTTTTCAAACAATCAAGTTGGGCTTATTACGCTATTATTTATGTATGTTGTTTGTCTGTTGTTTTATGCCATAGGCAGATTTGTTATGTTTCAATATTTTTAATCGGTCAATATTGGCCAATATATTATTTCTCACTGTTTAATGTCTCGGAGGAGGGCGAAATTAAAAGTGGACGATGAGGTTATAACGCTACTCCATATTCATAAATGGCATCGCTTGGTAAATCAATTTGATCATTCCAATAGATACAAGTACGACTTGCATCCAATTGGGCATTTTCAAACAAGCCATGCTCCGTTTGGAGATCATGGAAAGCCGGTAATGTTTTTATATCATCAGCTACATCGTAACGAACTTTCCGCCCATCATCAAACGAAACGAGCAGTTGAAAATCCGCAAGCGGTTGATATGATTTTATTCGAGGTATCATATTAATCTTTCAATGGAAGTAGCTTTACAATTTTCTGTGTATTCCACATTTCTTGTAATTCATTTTTATGTTCATTAAGCCATTCCTTCACCATTTAGAACATCTTAATGATGATTCCGTAAAAACGACTAACTTCAGGCATAATTATAATGGTATTTTACTTTTCGGGTGCAAAGGTACAACTTTTTTCTGATATATGCAAATAATAGTGGGATTTTTTGTAAAAAACGCTGAATGCTTATCGGCAAAATGGTCTATACCGGCATAGTGTTTTTTTCAAATGGATTGCAAAGGTACTAAAAAAATGACATACGCAAGAACGTACGTCATTTTTTAGCAAAATAATGTTTTTTTAGGTAAAAAAGTCCGCTTGCCAATATCAAATAGCCTCCCGACAAGCCCCAAAGGGCGATATACTCCGAACCGGTAGTAGCGAGGGACGCTCCCATCGAATTGATATGAATGAAAGCATGCGCGCCCCATGTATAAGGAATGAAATACGATAAATACCGCCACGCATCCGGTATCATCTCTTTTGGCCAGGATATACCCGCCATGAACAAAAAGATCAGCGAGGAGGAGATCAACAAAACCAGCCCTGATTCACGATTTCGGATAAAGACGCTCACGCACATAGAGAAGAAAATAATCGCCAGAAGATAAGGCACAATCAGCAATAATATGTCGCCTATGGAACCGATATGAGGTATATCGAACAATCTCGGTAACAAACCTAAGAGAATGACTGACAGACCATAATAAATAACGAAGTACGCGCAAGCGCGCCCGAAGAGCGAACGAATCGAGTACTGATCCAAGTTCTCTTCTCTCGCCGTTCCGCCCAACATACAGATACCGAAAAAGAGCGTTTGATGGAGAATCAAAACCAAAACCGCGGGTATGAGGAACGAACCATATCCGCCGGTAGGGGTAAAAAGTGCCGTTTCGGTATAAGGTGCATCCTGTACGAGCGCCCAGGCGAACTCTTTATCCATGCCCATTTGTTCATAGCGGTCGATCTGAATATTGCGCATGGATTCAAGCATGACTTGATTCGCAGAGAGATAGATCGCTTTCATATAGAGAAACGAAGACATATCGCAATAAAGCGATATATGCGCTTGTCCGAGCGGGTCCGCCAACTGTCGGGCATAATCGCGCGGGAAATAGATGATTCCATGAACCTTCTGATCCCTCAATAACTGCTCCGCCTCCGCCATCGAGGCGCAGGAATGTGTCAAAAGGATATCGGGACAAGCGTTCCAATGATGCAGGAACTCCCGACTCTCCGGACTATTACTCAAATCAACTACCGCGACTGGTACATTCGTGATCTGCTCATTCCAATAGATGGCCTTGTAAAGGAGCGGATACGCCAAGGTGGCGACCACAAAGATGACCGTCACTCCCGGGTCACGAAAAATACGCTTCAGTTCATTGACGAAAGCATATAGGATAGGAAATTGGTCACTACTCATTTTAATGGATAATTTAGATAAACCAAAGCTCTATGCAGGCGTGGAGCCACAAACAGCGACGCTACCATAAATCCGATCAGCGCCATCATATAGGGAATACTATTTTGCACGGGGGCTGCCATCAAGGCTTCGTTCACATAGATCAAATAATAATGCCGCAAAGGCTCCAGATAACTGATCGCCTTGACCGGCGCGAGCATGGACATCTGGGGATAAGTAAATCCTGACAAAGAGAATCCGAGCATCGAATACAACGCACCGATGGAGAGCGCATCCCTCAATGTAGGAAGCAGACCGATCAGCGTGATTCCCAATGCCTCCATTGCGAAAATAAAGAGCATCAACCCGAACATCAACCGCCCGTAAGAACCGTTCACCGGAAATCCCGCATAGTGATACAGGATGAGGTGACATCCAATACCGAGTACCAGATAGATGACGGTATAAGGAATCAGTTTACCGATCATAGCGACAGTATAATTGCCTCCGGCAGCTCGAAGCCAGGCATGCGAAGTACGCATCTTCAACTCAAACCCGATTGCGAAAATCGTCAGCATAAGACAAATCAAGCCCAATATACCCGGCAAGATCGTGCTCACCAGATAAACCGAGTAGTTTCCCCAAGGATTGGCAATGAGGTGTCCCTCGATAGCAAGCGGTTGGATGCGGTGCATGATCACCTCGTCCGGCATGCCTTTCTTCCGCAATACTTCGCGCTGAAAAGCACCGGAAGTCAGATTGACCATAGTCAACATTTGCTTATAGGCAGTGTTTCCGCCCACGGTATAAGCGTTGGTGACATAGAAATCCAATTGGGGTCGTTTGAAAGAAACCAAATCCCGATAGAATCCTTCCCGAATGACAAAAATACCGTAGATCTTTCCTTGCTGCATAGCCTTCCGTGCCTCCGGATAGGAATTGGTGATGAGTTGAATATCGACCGAAGGGGTTGCCTGCATTTCATGAATAAGTCTTCGCGATATAGAAGTCTGATCCAAATCCACCACCGCTACCGGCATATTTTCTGCGCTTCCCCCTCGCATCAAAGTCAGGAAAAAGAAGGTAGAAAGCAGCATGACTCCCACGGAGGCAAAGAGGTATAGCGGCCGGGTAAACATCATCCGTAACTCACGAAGCAGAACACGCCAAATATTTTGAAAAATGATAAGCATTTTTCTTCTTTACGATTTTAGAATTTACGAAGTACGATTTATTCTGCAACCAACGCGGTCATACCGGGACGCAAGCCGGGAATGGTAACGAGCGGACGACATTTGACGTCGAAAGTACGCACATCGTAACCGCCATTTTGTTTGGTAGAACGCCATGTAGCATAGGTGCCCATCGCTTTGATATGCGTAACGGTAACGGGATATTTAGTATTACCCAAGGCAGGAATGGATATTTCTACGACGCTTCCCATTGTAAACTTAGAGAGCATATCTTCTCGTACGGCGAACGTGAACCACACATCGCTCAAATCCACAACAGACATGACAGGACTTCCCTGCCCCACTAATTCACCTACTTTCGGGAAAAGTTCGCTTACTTCACCATCGCAAGGAGAGAGCAAATATCGCTCTGCCTCTGCGGCCGCTACTTCTTCCAAGATAGCATCTACTCGCGCTACTTGTGCTTCAGCCGCTGCTTTATCCTCCGCCCGAGCTCCCGCCAATGCCATTTCGTACTGACTACGTGCAGCACGGACTGTGGCGGTTGCTGCTTTGAATTGTGCATCTACCTCATCGCGTTTTTGTGCGCTGACCACGCCTTTCTCAAAAAGACGCTGAATACGTTCATAACTCTTGCGGTAGATCTCCTCGCCGGCTTTGGCTTTTTGGTACAACTCATAAGCTCCCTGGATTTGCTCACGCTGCGCACCATTTTTGGCTTTTTGGTTAACTGCGTCCGCCATATCGCGAGCAGCCAAGGCTTGTTTCTTTTTGGCTTCCACTTCCGGCGAATAGATGACTACCAGTGTGTCGCCTTTCTTGACTTGTTCCCCTTCTTCAAACAGGTACAACTCGATTCGTCCCGGCACTTTGCCGGAAACGCGGTATTCGGCAGCCTCGGCTTCGCCTTGAATCAATGTTTTCTCCGGGCGAAGCGCTATTATTCCCACTACCGCCACGATCACTACTACTGTTAACAGCGCTATCAATCCCAATAGCAAGCTGCCCTCTTTTTGATGTTTCATATCTATTTCAAATCTTCAATCTACAATTGTCCTAAGTATTTGCGAAGCTGGGTTTCCGTCGTTTTAGCCTCTGTTTGGGCGTCCACCAGATCGGTAGAAGCAGCTAACCATGCCGTTTGTGCCTGCATCAATTCAGAGGAAGTGATCAACCCCGCGTCGAAACTCTCCTGCGCCATACGAAGTACCTCAGTCGCATTGGCTTGCGTCAGGCGAGCAAGCGCTATTTTCTGCTGCGCTTCCATCAGTTTTTGGTTGGCTTGGGTCGTTTGGAGCATCAATAACTCGCGTGTCTCTTCGGTTTTCAGTGAAACTGCGTTGGCGGCGTGTTTAGCCGCTTTGTAACGCAATATATCATCGGCATGAATAATCGGTACATTCACGACTACGCCGGCGGAAAAGAATCCCTTTCCATCCCATCTACTGCTAATACCGTTTTCCACATTGGGGTTGGTGTACATATATCCGGCAGAGGCCACAATATTCGGCTGTAAACCAGCGCCCACCAATTTGGCATTATACTGCGCGATATGCTCTGCCTGCTCCAATAATTGCAGTTCGTTTCGATTGGAAACGGCGGATTCCATATTCGTTGTGTCCACCGGCAGGGAGGAGTCGTTCAGTCCCGAATCATCCAAGACAAAGCACGTAGAAAGTGGCAGGCCGCATATCTGCGCAAGCGCCATGTTGGATAGGGTCAATCCGTTCTCTGCTTGCAGTTTCTTCACTTCCGCTTCGCCTCGTTTGGTGGTCACTTTCAGCAGATCCGATTGCGTAGCCACTCCTTCTTCCACCGCCTCACGTACATCGTTCTCCAGCCGGCACAAAAGGCGATAATATTGCTCCGCCAATTGTTTTTTCTGCCTCACTGCAACGACTCGCCAATAGGCTTCATCCACCGAATAGATGATATCATCCTTTTTGGCGTCCGCCTCGATAGCCGCCATTGTTTCAGAAGCCTTGGCTATCCGGTATAATTGCGTCAAACGCCCTCCGGTATAGATAGGCTGCATGATGCCGACTTGCGCAACAACGACGTGGGTCAGATCCACGGTCATTGTATTATAAACCTGCTGATAAGCATCCGCTATCTTTTGTCCCGCGTCCGCTTCCAAATCCAAGATCGGTTTTTCCAGAGGCGTTCCCGCAGCAGCCTCGGCTACTTTGCCCAAAGCGCTCTCTCCGCTCCAAGTGAAGGAAGCCGTTCCGTCCGGAGCTACGGTTGCGGTTCCGAACGAGAAACCGGTCTCATTCGCCAATAAGTGCGCGTTACGCGAGTTCCACATATATCCGCCGTTGGCACTGACGCGCGGAAACATAGCAGCCAAGGCTGCTTTGCGATTATACTCCGCAGCCAAACGCGTCTCCTCATGCACCTGAGAAGACGTACCGCGTGTCAATGCCATTTCTCGACAAGCTGACAAAGTGGTACGTAAGGTGTCGTTGGCAGACGCTGTTATGACATAACAGCTGATAATCAACATTATTTGAATCCTTTTCAACATTATAAATATATTTTTTAACCGCAGTATATGGTTACAAAAAGCGTGCCAGATTGAACACGTTATGTTTTATTTTTCCAAAATGGCAGAACACAAAAAAACTGCATGAGTTTTTTTTCTTTTGCCCTTCATGCAGTTTAAGATGATGAATCGGTTCTTACTCTTCCGCTAAGAGTTTCTGAACGCGGGAGAAGAATTGCCGGATGGAAATGAAATGATTGCCATATTTGCCGAAATCCCAGGTTATATTCGGCACATCGGCAAAGCAACGATGCAGATTCTCCGCGCAACGGAAGGTTACGACATCGTCGTTGGTGGAATGGAAGATATACATCGGCGTTTTCGGAATCCAGGACGGACAGATCGAGTCCCCTCCTTCCTCCAGTGGATAGTGTACCAAGCTGGATCGCAATAATCCGGCATAGAGTTTTTGTGTCGCCGGATTGGATTTGTCGGTACCTTGTGCAGTAAGCCAATGATCGAGACGACGTTCGGGCATACGGAAATACATTGGGAAGACGCTCATTTTCTTATCCTTAATATAGCGCGTGTATGCGCGCGACATGGCTGGCGTGAAAAACTCATCATAATTCAGCCCCAAATCATAGGCGACATCCGTTCCGATCACCAACATAGCTACCGTCGCCGGGAGACCAACCACGTTCCGACGCACCGCCTCGTCATGGGTAGCGGCTACGTCATAGGGACCACTGCTGGCAAAACATTTGATGACATGGATTTGGTCCGCATACTCTTCCTCAATCAGTTTGAGCGTCCAAAGGGCAGAGGCTCCGCCTTGCGACACACCTATTATATAAATGCTGTCTGACGATACACCGGGCGCCAAACTGTCCAAAAGAGGCTGTACACCGAGGAGCATATCTACCGTATTTCGTGCCGTCAGTTCGCCTGCCAGATAAGGATGAACGCGATCGGCTGTCACGCCGTAACCGATATAATCCGGCATGACCAAGACATAATCTTTGTTGAAATACCCCGCCTCACCGGTCACTTTGTTAGAAGGCGCCTCGGCGTTGGAGCAAATCGTATAATGCGGCAGAAGAATAACGCCTTTGGGCGTTTTGCCCTGCGGAACGGAGATACGCCCGGACAACTCCAGTGGATTGCCATGCTGATCAACCGAAGGGTACAACACGGCTTGTTCGTACACATTCGGTTTGGCTGCCAAACTCAGGCAGCTCAAAAAACATACTACTATAAAAATACTTCTTTTCATTGTTGTTTTGAATTATCAATATTATTTTACGAGCACTTTTTGGGTGTGCCATTCACCGTTGTAGAACGATTTGATGAAATACACTCCGATGGGCAGACCCATTGATTCCAGTTTCGTGCGGACAGTGGAAGTCTCTCCTTCGAGGATCGTGATCAATTTACCGGAGACATCGACGATGTAATGGATTCCTTCTCCGTGCGGGATGTCCGGATTATTCTGCAGATCCTGCGCCTCAAACGGATTCGGGATAAAAGTACCATCTTGATCCTCGTCCGTCTCTTCGAAAGGTACATCACACTTCGGCATTGTGCTGAATTCGACGATCGTGCGCACCAACATATCGTTAAGATGCTCCACCTTCAAACTGTCCGTTTGGGGTTTGTAATGCGTATTTCCGATCCCCGAATCATCGGTTAGAAAGAAGGAAGTTCCGTTAGTAGCCAAAGCGATTGAACGCATCAAATACTCGCCACTTGCATCGAGACCACTACATACGACCGGGACGATGCGAATACCTTGTGCAGCGGAGTTTAATATTTGTTCGTGGAGCAAAGCGACCGTCGCACTATCCTGATGGCAAGGCGCATCCAATACCAGGAACGCGATGCGTGCGCGGGCATTCTCATTCCATCCGGCAGTATTGATTGCAGCCATCAAAGCCTCGGGAACGGCTTCCGGAAAATCGCCCCCACCACTGGCTTCCTGACGATCGATGAAGGTCTGCGTTTCGGTGATTTCCTCCGTCAATCGGGAGATACGCGTCAGGTACTCATCCCCATGATCCCGATAAACGACAGCTCCGGTACGGATCTTCAAACCGCCTGTTGCCTCTGAAGCTCGAGCGATGACATCCTTCATCTCCTCTTGCAAATACCGCAATTCATCACCCATCGAACCGGTAGCGTCGAAGACGAACATGACGTCCACGTCATTGGAGATTGGAGATTGGAGATTGGAGATTGGGACACACTCTTCGTTGAGCACAAAGGTATTGCCGCCGTCTGCCCATTGTTTGGCGATCCGGGTTTGATCATCTACCTGGATCATGAAATCCGTATGTTTACCGCAAAGCGAACGCCCCACCAACTGATACCACAACTCCGCTTTGCCGGTATTATCCGTAACGGCTTGGAAAAGCGTGTTTCCGCTATTATCCAAGAGACTAACTGCCCGAGAAGCAATCGGATAGCCAGCTGCGTTGGTTACTTGCACGGTGTAGCGATGGCAAGGACGTAACTGCCATTGGTCGATATAGGTCTGATGCGCGGAGTCTAATATGTTCGGCCAGAAATACCATTTGGCAAAGTCGTTCACTTCTCCTGCGGTCAGTTTTCCGGCCGAGATAGCGGCGTTCGATGAGGCTCCGTAACCAATTACAACGACACTCTCCATATCGGAAGCAGCCATACTCTCTTCTACAAACGCCCCGTCTGCCATCGGAACCGCCGTTTTGGCATAAAGGAGCCCGGTAGGAGCCGTTCGGGTCAGCCCCACTCTGCCGGTTGCGGTAGTTGTAGAGGCTTTGCCTTTCTTCGGCATCAAACGCACGATGCACAATTTATGATTGTCCAAACGGAGTTTACGCGTCCTAAAGCCCTCACAAGATATCTGCATCGCGCGCGCCCCGCGGAGTTGGTCCTCTTTCAGAACGACTCGTCCGTCAAAGGTGGTGGTAAAGGTCTGTTTCCCGACCTTCACCTTCGCATCGCTCAACAAAGCCTGGGTCGTATCCATCACAATAATGATATACGGCTGATCGTTGAGAGCAGCGGTCTGACGGTTGGCCGATTGCATACAGAAAGCAGATAGCGGAATGATAACTATTGCCAATAAAAGTGTAAATATCTTCTTCATAATGCTCTTTTTTATAAAATAATTTACAATTATTATGCCAAACCCTTGCATATATCAAAAAAAAGCAGTAATTTTGCAGGCAAAATTGGTCGCAAGTCCAAATGATAAATGGTAAATGACTAAATCGTAAATAATTTTATGGCACAACAAACACAAGAAGAAACATTTAAGAAGATCGTAGCGCATTGCAAGGAGTACGGATTCGTATTTCCGTCCAGCGAGATCTACGATGGTCTTGGCGCCGTATATGACTACGGTCAGAACGGCGTGGAGTTGAAGAACAACATCAAACGTTACTGGTGGGACAGCATGACGCTTCTGCATGAGAACATCGTAGGTATAGATGCGGCTATCTTCATGCACCCAACGACCTGGAAAGCATCGGGTCACGTGGATGCGTTCAACGATCCATTGATTGACAACCGCGACTCGAAGAAACGTTACCGCGCGGACGTGCTGATTGAGGATCAGATTGCCAAATACGACGAGAAAATCGCCAAAGAGGTAGAGAAAGCACGAAAACGTTTCGGTGAGAGTTTCGACGAGGAACTGTACAAACAGACCAACGAGCGCGTCAAAGAACACATTGCCAAACGCGAAGCGCTCCACGAGCGTTTTGCGAAAGCGATGAACGACAATAACTTAGAGGAACTCAAGCAGATCATCCTGGACGAGGAGATTGTTTGTCCTATTTCCGGAACACGTAACTGGACCGATGTACGTCAGTTCAACCTGATGTTCGCAACCGAGATGGGTTCAACGGCTGAAGGCGCGATGAAGATTTACCTTCGTCCGGAGACCGCACAGGGTATTTTCGTGAACTTCCTCAACGTACAGAAGACCGGTCGTATGAAGATTCCGTTCGGTATCGCACAGATCGGTAAGGCATTCCGTAACGAGATCGTAGCGCGTCAGTTCATCTTCCGTATGCGTGAGTTCGAGCAGATGGAGATGCAGTTCTTCGTTCGTCCCGGTGAGGAACTCAAATGGTTTGAGCACTGGAAGCAATTCCGTCTCAAATGGCACAAAGCGCTGGGTCTCGGTGACGAGAAATATCGTTTCCACGATCATGACAAATTGGCACACTATGCCAATGCCGCTACCGACATCGAGTTCCTCATGCCGTTTGGCTTCAAGGAGGTAGAGGGTATCCACAGCCGTACGAACTTCGATTTGAGCAGCCATGCTAAGTATAGCGGCAAGAAGATCGAGTATTTCGATCCGGAGTTGAACCAAAGTTATACTCCGTACGTCATCGAGACCTCTATCGGTGTGGATCGTATGTTCCTGAGCGTGATGTGTTCGTCCTACGAGGAGCAGGCATTGGAAGGTGGCGATACCCGCGTTGTACTTCACTTGCCGGCTGTTTTGGCGCCAGTGAAAGCATGTATCATGCCGCTCGTCAAGAAAGATGGTCTGCCCGAGAAAGCACGCGAGATCATGAACGAACTCAAGTTCGATTTCAAAGTGGCTTACGATGAGAAAGACTCCATCGGAAAGCGTTACCGTCGTCAGGATGCAGTGGGTACACCGTTCTGTATCACCGTTGATCACGACACAGAGAAAGATGGTTGCGTTACCGTTCGTTACCGCGACACCATGTCTCAGGATCGCGTTAAGATCGAGGATCTGCACGAGATCATCCGCAAGGCCACCGATCCCAAAGAGCTCTACCGTAAGATCGTCGGTGACTCCATGGAGGATACGGAGGAATGATCCCCTCGCTTCCCCAGTATTCGCCAATATCGGCGGATTCAAAGAAACAAGCGCACGAGGCGCTTGTTTCTTTTTGATATGCATTACAGCAATGATATACTATCCCAATAGGCAATTGCTCCAACACCTGATCCATCAAAATCATGGCGGGCTCTCTTTTTTTATGCAAAAATATCATTTTTATATACTTTTTAGAAGGGGAAAATTTGCATATATCAAAATTTTTTTGTACCTTTGCACTCGAAATTCAGATAAAGGAATAAAAGCCGGCTGAAAGTAATAAAAACAACCTACAAAAGAATACAAACTATGAAAGTTAAGTGGAACAGTTTAATCGATGATTTTCAAGGAGGCTTAGATAAACATCACTACGCCCGGCATATTCCCGGAAACGGGACATGGGCTGCCGTTTGTCAGAAACCGGAGTTGAGTAAAGAAGAGAAGAAAAAACGCGCTTCTCATCCGACCGTTAAGGCGTTCAATAACTATATAGCAGAGAGTAAAGCTATTTTACAGAATCCGGAACGTCGCGCCGCCTGGCAAGCCAAATACGACAAGACATTGTACAAAGCGCGGCGATGGGGAAAGCCCGCTTACGGACGGCTCTGCGACTACGTGCGTCATGAAGTAAACGAATGCTCAAACGCGGCGAAGCGGTTAATCCATAAAAGCGAATCGTAGATCAATCGGATAGTGAGATAAGGGTGACCAAAGGTGAAGCAACCTTTGATCACCCTTTGAGTATCCATTGAGCACCCTTTGGAATCTAACGGCAAGCCTTACGCATTCACTACTTTTTTTCTTATTCATAAGGGGATGAGGGGGGCACAAAAAATCATCATTCTTTAAGTCAACAATTATCAACAATTAAAGACAATTTGGGGGATCCACAGATTACACAGATGAAACAGATTTTTGGGGTTCACGAATTAAACGAATTATACAAAAAAATCTGCATCAAAACTGCAGATTTTTTTGTTTTAGGGTCTTGGAGTGGGACTGAATGAGGTTGGGGGAATGGTAGAAGGGGATTAATTTGCTTTATCGTTGTAGACCTCGAGGGCTTTGCGGAGGACAATTATGGGTCGTCTCGCTCTTGATAAAAGCCACGTATAAAGGCATGTTTGTGGCATTGTATAGGACAAGTATAATACCCCAACTACGTCCCCAACAGGTCGCATCAATGTGCACAAATCCGGACATTCCTGTCAGGTCTGGTTGCTGCCAAATCTTGGTGATTTTACGTAATCGTCGTTTGATAGAAGAAGGGCTTACATGATAGATGGAGGCTAATTCACGGATGGTCTGCTTGCCGTTCATATAGGCTTCCCATAACTCGTCAATGGATACTTTTCGGCCTCCTCGGAACTGGTGATTGCACGCTGTACATTTGTACAATTGAACGCCGTTTCGTTGACCATTTTTCTTGGTCTTTGTGGATCCGCATTTAGGGCACTTTTTCTTGTTCATAAGCAGCATTTTTAGGCGTTTTGAATGCTGCAAAGAAACGATAAATACTGGGTATACGCAAGTTTTTAGCCTGCATTTTGACCCATAAACCTAAATAGTGTACGTTTGGTGTGTGGTAATGCGCAAGGAAAGAGCAAGAAAGTCTTTTCTCGAAAAGAAAAAAGAAAACAACCGAGCCGCCCATATGAGCGGCTCGGAAAATATTTAGGATACATATAAGTACGTACTATCTGCGTACCATAGGTGCTTTAATCAAATCTGATTTACGAATAGGTCTCCGATATACGACTTGCGCAGGCGCATTGAAATAACCATCAAGCGTAATCGTTACTTCTTCATCAGTCAGAGCATATGTATATTTACTCCCCCCCATAAAATCAAATGTTTCTGGATTGTTCCATCCATACCATCCTTCTGGATCGGAGATCATCCTCCGTTATTACTACCAGCGCGGTCAAGCCGCTTTCAACCTCCGTTACGACGACGAACTCAAACGCGCCCTACAGGAATTGAAATAAGTGTTTCTATATAATAAAAAAGCATCTCTAAGTACGACAATTCTTCAAAAATTAGTATCTGGAGATGCTTTTTCATCCTAAAATCCGCCAAATCCCCCTAAAAAGTACCTGCAAGTACTAAAAATCGCCTAAAATTAGTACTTGGAAGTACTTTTTATGAATATACACTAATATACATCGGCAGTGTCGCCATATGCAGGATATACACATAGATACGAAATTGAAGGAAGGTAAGCAAACTCTACTTTATCTCCAATTGTCATATCGTAAGCACCGATAATATACCCCATTCCAAACCACGTTGCTCCGTCATCAGTCGGTTTGGTATTGACACAAGCATCATTCCCCCCCCAAATACCTTTACAGATATAATAATCATTTTCTTTAGTCATCGGTCTCCAAGACCAATCAGAACCACCACCCCACGGGTGCTTGATATAATATGTGGTTTCTGTGCCGGGATTAGTTCCAGGATCGGTACCAGGGATATCAGCTACACCTCCAGAAAGAGTTCTGATAAAGTCATTGGCTGCTTCTTTTACTTTCGCGAAATCATCTCCTAATGATGATGAGCAGTCCAAAATCAGCATAACAACAGCTGTTTTACGCTCTTCAATTGTTTTAGTAGATTCTTCAGGACGGAACTCCGAGTTACGTGTCCATGTAGATTGACCGGGTGACATATGCCATTGTTGCATATGCTGCGTACTGATCGCTTGACCACTTTCGTCAGCAAAGTTCTCAAAGGTAAATTGGATTTTCACTCCACCTGCGGCTTTCTCAACCACTCTCGCTCCACTGGTACTGGAACAACCAACGTAAGTAATATTGGTCATTGCGCCATTAACATACACACCTTCCAAATAACATTGAGAAGCAGTAGCATCCGTAACATCATCAAACGTAAAACGCTCTTTCTCATTATCAGAAGGCATAGGGATGATAATGGTCAACGTTGTGCTTTCGCTCGTCTTATACAAAGAGGCAGCAATTTCTTTAAACTTAACACTTACCTCATCCATGTTACTTACTTCTATAGCATTCGCATCGGAGCTACTCAGTTTCAATAGATTATCTTTAAATACAGCAGCAGCATCGCCGGCAACGTCTTTACCACGAATACCTATTGCATACGCATTCACAGGAAGACCCTGCACTTTTTCTGTCTCAATTTTACGATGAATTTCTGCTACATAGGATTCATCACTGGATGCATAATCATGATTTCCATTTTGTTTATCCAAAGCACGAGATCCTTGATTCAAACCATCCGTAAAGGTAACAATATTCACACTTGAGAGATTATTCGGGAACTTACATTTCTGCAAATAGCTCAAGTTCTCATCAACTGCATAATACAATACGGTTGCATCTCCCATCTGAAGACCGTTGATATAGTCAATATGACCTTCCGTCGTAAAAGCATCTAAAATGGTGTAACGATATTTACCCTTCACTTCACCAGAGTAATACGGATAACTATAACTTACATTGTCACTGAACGCTGTGATTCCCACATACATACCTTCAGCATCATAATGTTCTGTCTTATTTAGATCTAAACCTTCACAAGCTGTGAACAACATCGCAGTTAACATCGTGACTGCAAGAAATACTTTATTTTTCATTACTTTTAAAAATTATAGTTTACACGGGTTCAAAAAATAGGACAATTCCCAAATTGGTTGCAAAATTAGTAATAATTTTTGATATACGCAAATAAAATTGCATTTTTTACGCACATTTTGATTATTTTGTAGGAAATTACGGACTCAAAACAAATAAAAGTGGAATTTTCGATGAAAAAACGGGGCTACCATTCCTACTAACTAACAACAAAATAGAAACAGCACATCGTGAAACGATGTAAACAGCCAATGAGAAGAACGAAACACTCGCTCATGGAAATCGCGAGCACAGAACACTACCAAAAGGAGTCATGGATAGAAAACGCGCGCTCCGAAAGAGCGCGCACAGGAAGGGAGATATTTCGCAAAAAAGCTTTCTATTGGTCATAAGCCCTTATGCATTGTAGGCCTCGAGGGCTTTGCGGAGGACAATCATGGCGTTGGCGAGGTCTTCTTTGTTGAGGACATACGCCATGCGGACCTGATGACGACCATCTTCGGGATGGGTATAGAAACCCGTTCCGGGCGCCATCATGACCGTTGCGAGTTGACGCTCAGATTTTCCTTTGGGGTATTCAATGGGGTACGTGAAGTCCGTCAAACACCATTTACAGAACTTCTCCACATCATCGACCGGTAATTCCACCATGACATAGAAAGCCCCAGTAGGAGCCGGCGCAAAAACACCGGGGATCTGGTTGAGTTGGTCAATCAGGAAATTACGGCGGGTCAGATATTCGTCATACACCTCCTGCATATATTCCTCCGGCGTGGAAAGAGACGCTTCTGCCACGACCTGTCCGAACAAGGGAGGACTAAGACGCGCCTGGCAGAATTTCATAACGGCTTCGCGTACGGCTTTGTTCTTCGTGATAAGGGCACCGATCCGAATACCACATTCCGAATAACGCTTCGAGACGCTGTCCACCAAGATGACATTCTGCTCTATCCCTTCCAGATGGCAGGCGGAGATATAGGGCGATTTGGTATAGATGAACTCGCGATAGACCTCATCGGAAATGAGATAGAGGTTGTATTTCT
>Ga0310694_10001177_pt1 | contig 30561 bp, 28 predicted proteins | sample 174DNAGHGhighgp2_FD_203884 | JGI IMG/M metagenome (GOLD analysis project Ga0310694, IMG submission 203884) | Sheep rumen microbial communities from Palmerston North, Manawatu-Wanganui, New Zealand - 1742 DNA GHGhigh gp2 (v2) (version 2) | ecosystem: Host-associated > Mammals > Digestive system...
ACACATTTTTCCGCAATCAAGGGGGAAGCCGCATTTTTTTTGCGCTTCTCCTTTGAATGTTTAAAGGCTTCCGCGCTCCTTTTTCTGTTTTTGACCAAAGTGTTGCATTTATGAGTTGAACTTAAGAAGTGTTAAAAAACTATAAAGAAAAAAACGACACCGTTGCTGCGGTGCCGTTTTTGTCATTTTTGTACCTCCTGGGGGAATCGAACCCTCATCTAAGGTTTAGGAAACCTCTATTCTATCCGTTGAACTAAGGAGGCAGTGCTATTGCGTTATCGTGTTAGTGCGTTAATGCGTTAGTGTGTTAATTTGTTAATGTGTTAGTCCTTATTAATGTGTTAATGCGTTAGTGTGCTAATTTGTTAATGTGTTAATTCGTCAGTGTGGTTTCTAAACGACGTCAGTTGTGTTTTATTGCATGGCGGGGATGTTTTTTATGGCTTCGCTGGCGGGGATACGCTGGATGGAGCCTTTATCGGTACTCACCACAATGTCTTCACCGTGGAGGGCTTTCTCCTCGAGCATGCGGCGCTCGGCGAGGTCGAGGCCATATTGGAGTTTCTCTCCGAATTCTGCTATTTCTTTATTTGACATAGGTTTTCATTTGGGTGAATAATTCCGGGTTCGCCACCTTGGCAGATGCTTCTTTGCCACCTTCTGCAATCTTGATGCGGGGATTGACGCTGTTGTCGTAGATATACCAGCAGTCGACCTCGGGGGCATAGAGGTTGAACAGGTTATCGATACCAGCCACATAGCGTCGACGGGCTGTTGGCGAAGGAATGTCGTGTCCTCCGTTTTTGACACGCTCGGCAATACGTTGCAGGGCCAGCTCCGGGGTGCGGAGCCAGAAGAAGACCAGCGTCACGCGGTAGCCCTTGGCATGTGCTTGATGTACAAGGTTGATATAAGAGCGTGTGGCGAGGGTGGTTTCTATGGCAAAGGATTCGTCGCGGCCGAGCAGCTCCTTTATGCGTTTCAGCATCAGTTTTCCGGCCTCTATGGCCATGCCGCCAGGGTTGAATGGCGATAGGCCACGGGCAATCTCGTCGGCGTTGACGAACTCGCGGCAGTCAAGAATCTCAGGCAGTATGGTGTAGGAAGCTGTCGTCTTGCCAGCCCCGTTGCAACCTGCTATTATGTAGAGATTCTTCAAAATAAATGCGTTATTGCGTTAGTGCGTTAATGCGTTAGTGTGTTATTGCGTTAGTATATTGTTGCGTTTTTTTACTGTGATTGAGGCGGAGTTCATCATTTTGTATATTTCCTCAAGGTGGGCTTTCAGACTGTTGAACCGCTCAGTGTCGATTTGTCCGCTTGTATGGAGAATATCGAGCCAAAAGTAGGTCTCGTTGGCTTCCTTTAACGATATTGAGAACTTGTGGACAAAATCCTGCGGGCTTTCGGAGCCTAATGCTTCACAATAATTTGCGCCAATACTCGTCCCGGATCTTAGTATTTGTTTCGACATAACATACTCTCCCTTCTCTCGAAGGTCGTTGCAAAGTGCAATTACCTCGATGGCAAAAGCTTTGGCTTTTTCGTATGTCACACCCTGTGTTCTCATTCCACTAACGCATTAACGCAATAACACATTAACGCATTCTTAAAGCTTACGCTTTATTTCGATGACTTCGTAGGCTTCGACGATGTCGCCGACCTTGATGTCGTTGTAGTTTTCGATGTTCAGGCCGCAGTCCTGGCCGCTGACCACCTCCTTGACGTCGTCCTTGAAGCGCTTGAGGGAGGCGAGCTTGCCGGTGTAGACCACGATACCGTCGCGGATGATGCGGATGTTGCTCTGACGGTTGATCTTGCCGTCGAGGCACATACAGCCGGCGATGGTGCCGACCTTGCTGATCTTGAAGGTCTCGCGGATCTCGAGGTTGGCGACGATCTTCTCCTGCGTCTCGGGGGCGAGCATGCCCTCGATGGCGTCCTTGAGCTCGTTGATGGCGTCGTAGATGATGCTGTAGAGGCGGATGTCGATATGCTCGGTCTCGGCCATCTTGCGGGCGCCCACAGAGGGACGCACCTGGAAGCCGACGATGATGGCGTCGGAGGCCATGGCCAGCGTGACGTCGTTCTCCGAGATCTGGCCCACACCCTTGTGGATGACGTTGACCTGCACCTCTTCGTTGCTGAGCTTGAGCAGTGAGTCGCTGAGGGCTTCCACGGAGCCGTCGACATCGCCCTTGACGATGATGTTGAGTTCCTTGAAGTTGCCGAGGGCGCGGCGGCGGCCGATCTCCTCGAGGGTGAGGTGGGTCTGCGTGCGGATGCCCTGTTCGCGCTGCAGCTGGGTGCGCTTGGCGGCGATGTCCTTGGCTTCTTTCTCGTTCTCCATGACGTTGAAGGTGTCGCCAGCCTGGCAGGCACCGGTGAGGCCGAGGAGCAGCACGGGCTGCGATGGACCGGCGGACATGACCTCCTGGTTACGCTCGTTGTACATGGCGCGGACACGTCCTGCGATGGCACCAGCCACGATGGGGTCGCCCTTGCGGATGGTACCTTCCTGCACTAGCAGTTTGGCCACATAGCCGCGGCCCTTGTCGAGGGCGCTCTCGATGACGACGCCCTTGGCGCGCTTGTTGGGGTTGCCCTTCAGCTCCATGATGTCGGCCTGAAGGATGACTTTCTCGAGCAGTTCCTCGACGCCGATACCCTTCTTGGCGCTGATGTCCTGGCTCTGGTATTTACCGCCCCATTCCTCAACGAGGAGGTTCATGTTGGCCAGCTCGGTCTTGATGCGGTCGGGGTCGGCACCGGGCTTATCGATTTTGTTGATGGCAAAGACGATGGGCACACCGGCAGACTGGGCATGGTTGATAGCCTCGATGGTCTGCGGCATAATCTTGTCGTCGGCGGCGATGACGATGATGGCGATGTCGGTCATCTTGGCACCACGGGCACGCATGGCGGTGAAAGCCTCGTGGCCGGGGGTGTCGAGGAAGGTGATCTTGCGGCCGTCGGCGGTCTGCACCTCGTAGGCACCGATGTGCTGGGTGATGCCGCCAGCCTCGCCGGCGATGACGTTGGTCTTGCGGATATAGTCGAGCAGCGAGGTCTTACCGTGGTCGACGTGACCCATGACGGTGATGATGGGGTTGCGCGGCACGAGGTCCTCGGGCTTGTCCTCTTCTTCAATTTTGTGGATGGTGTTGACCACATCCTCGGAGGCGAAGTTGACCTCGAAGCCGAACTCGTCGGCGATGAGTTTGATGGTCTCGGCGTCGAGGCGCTGGTTGATGCTCACGAAGATGCCGACGCTCATGCAGGTGGCGATAATCTTGGTCACCGGCACGTTCATCATGGTGGCCAGCTCGTTGGCGGTGACGAACTCCGTCACCTGCAGCACGTTCTGCTGCTCCATCTCGTGCATCATCTCCTCCTCCATCTGGGCGTGCACCTTCTGGCGCTTCTCGCGGTTGTGCTTGGAGGTCTTGGACTTGCCCATGGGGGAGAGGCGGGCGAGGGTGTCGCGAATCTGCTTCTCGATTTCGTTGTCGTCTATCTCGACGGGTTTCTTCTCCTCTTTCTTTTTCTTCTTCTTGCCGGGAACCTGTTGTTGCTGGGCAGCCAGACGCTGGCTCTCCTTCTTGGCTTTCTCCTTCTCCTTGCTCTCCTTCTTGGCCACCTCGGCGCCAATCTTCTTCACCTCCTGGGCGCTGACAGCGTCCTTCTTGGTGTGTTTGCGTTTGCGTTTGCTGCCGGGGGTGTCGGCGCCGTCCTTGCTGAACTGACTGAGGTCAATCTTGTCCAGCACCTTCGGGCCTTCGAGTTTGGTGTATTGGGTCTGGATGAATTCGGGCTCGGGCTTGGCAGGCTCGACGGGCTTGGGTGTTTCGACCACTTCGGGCTCGGGAGCGGGCTGTGGTTCGGGCTTGGGCGCTTCGACTTTCTCCGCTTTGGGTTTGGCGGCGGCAGCCGGTGCCACGGCAGGCTCGTTTTTCTCGCCTTTCTTGGCCTTTTTCTTCTTCTCGGGACGCATGCGCTGGTTGAGGGCGCTGAGGTCCACGGTACCCACCACTTTGAAGGGGCTGTTGGGGTCCTGCTGTACGGCGGGAGCCTCGGGCTCGGGTTCGTGCTCCTCGACGGGCTCGGGAGCTTCTTCTGTGCTCTCTGCGTCTTCAGCGGGCTCTGCCACCTCGGGCTCGGGTTCAGGTTCCGGTTCGGGCTCGGCTTTGGGCTCGGGTTCAGCCTGGCTCTTGATGGGGGTGTAGTTCTTGATGATCACCTCCTCATGTTCGTTCTCGGCTTCCTCCTTCGGGGCAAGCTCCACCACCTGGTTGCTGCCAGTGGTCATCAGCTCAATTTTATCGGCTTCCTCTTTCACTTTGCGTTCGCCTTGGAAAGCCGTGGCCAGCAGTTCATACTGCTCCTCGCTAATCTTCGTGTTGGGGTTGGCGTCCACCTGATGCCCCTTCTTGGCCAGGTGTTCCACGAGGGTCTGAATGCCCACGTTGAAATCCTTGGCTACTTTTGTCAGTCTGAAACTTGCCATATTGTCGAGTCCTTTCTTTTTAACGGTTTAAAAGTTTAAAGGTTGCGCTCCCTTTGGTCGCTGAAAGATTAAAAGGTTCTGCAACTTTTTATCTTTTCAACTTTTTATCTTTTCAGCTTTGTTTTATTCAAACTCCGATTGTAACACCTCAATGACGTGGTCGATGGTCTCTTCTTCGAGGTCGGTGCGGGTCATGAGTTCTTCCTTAGGCAGCGCGAGCACGCTCTTGGCGGTGTCGCAGCCAATCTTGATGAGTTCGTCGATGATCCACTGGTCGATTTCGTCGTTGAATTCCACGAGTGCCACATCGTCGTAGTCCTCGTCGGTGTCGCGGTAGACCTCGATCTCGTAGCCGACGAGCTTGGAGGCCAGTTTGATGTTGTAGCCGCCCTTGCCGATGGCCAGGCTGACCTGGTCGGGCTGCATGAAGACCTCGGCGGTTTTGTTCTCCTCGTTGATCTTGATGTTGCTGACCTTGGCGGGGGAGAGGGCGCGCTGGATCATGAGATCCACGCGGGTGGTATAGTTGATGACGTCGATGTTCTCGTTGCGGAGCTCGCGGACGATGCCGTGGATACGACCACCCTTGACACCCACGCAGCTTCCCACGGGGTCGATGCGGTCGTCGTAGCTCTCGACGGCCACCTTGGCGCGCTCGCCGGGCTGGCGGACGATGTTCTTGATGGTGATGAGGCCATCGTAGATTTCCGGCACCTCGGCCTCGAGCAGGCGCTCAAGGAAGATGGGGCTGGTACGGCTGAGGATGATGACGGGGTTGTTGTTCTTCATCTCCACCTTCAGCACCACGGCACGTACGGTGTCGCCTTTGCGGAAGTGGTCGGCCGGAATCTGCTCGCTCTTGGGCAGCACCAACTCGATCTTCTCCTCGTCGAGGATGAGTACCTCCTTGTTCCAGGGCTGGTAGACCTCGCCGACGATGATCTCGCCGACTTTCTCCTTGTATTTCTGGAAGATAAGGCTCTTCTCGTAGTCCTGAATCTTGCTGACAAGATTTTGGCGGATGCTGAGAATCTCGCGGCGGCCGAAGTCGGTCATGAGGATGGGCTCGGAGCACTCCTCACCGACCTCGAAGTCCGATTCAATCTTCTGAGCGTCGCTCAACGCAATCTCGCGGCTGTCGTCCTCCACGGCACCGTCTTCGACGATAGTACGGTTGCGGAAGATTTCGAGGTCGCCCTTGTCGATGTTGACGATGATGTCGAAATTGTCTTCCGAGCCGTAGCGTTTGGCCAGGGCGGTGCGGAATACCTCTTCGAGGATGCGCATCAGCGTTTCGCGGTCGATGTTCTTAAATTCCTTGAATTCCTGAAAGGAACCACTCAAGTCTAAGGTCTTCATTGCTGTTATTATTTGTTTTCTTTGTTTCTTGTTTTTTTTTCTAGGCTTTCCTAGGTGCTCCTAGGCATTCCTGGGCAATCCTGGGTTTTCCTAGAACTTTATTGCTACGCGGGCGCTCTTGATGTCCTTGTAGGCGAAGCGGAGCGTCTCGGCGGGCTGTTTCTTGGTGCCGGGGGTGCGGATGACGATGCCGTCGTCGCTGGCGTCTTCAAGGGTGCCCTCGGCGCGTTCGCCGTCGAGGGTGACCACCTCGAGGTCGCGACCCACGTTCTTGCGGTATTGGCGGACTAGTTTCAGCGGCTGGTCGGCGCCGGCGGAGGAGACGTTGAGCTCAAAGTCCTCGGCATCGCGGTCCAGCTGGCTTTCGATGGCACGGCTCAATTCGATACAGTCGTCGATGTTGACGCCGTTGTCGCCGTCGATGTCGACAAAGATGCGGTTGTCAGGCGTGATTTTGAGGCTCACGAGGAATTTCTCGCTGCCTTCCAGTGCGCTGTTTACTAGCTCTAATATCTTGATTTTCTCTATCATAACTAACAAAAAGAGAGGTTTTCGACCTCTCTCATTCCGCTGCAAAGGTACGAACATTTTTCGAACTGGCAAATTTTTTTATAATTTTATTTTTATTTGGTGGTTTCCATATAATGTTGTATATTTGCAGTTTCAAATATTGATTTATTAACTATTAAAAAATTATTAATAAGATGATTACAAAACTTGACGACCTGCTGGAACTGGTCAAATCGAAAGGTAAAAAAAGATTAGCCGTTGCTTATGCTAACGATAGCCACACCATTGGTGCTGTCAGCGCTGCCATCGACCGCGGTATCGTTGAGGCTACCCTCGTGGGCGACATCGAGACCATGAAGAAGGTCTGCGCTGAGGAGGGTATTGATCCCAACAAGTTTGAGATGATTCAGGAGGCCAACGACAACAAGGCTGGTGCCAAGGCTGTGGCCCTGATTAATGAAGGCAAGGCCGACTTCCTGATGAAGGGTCTGCTCTCCACCGACAAGTATATGCGTGCCATCCTCAACAAGGAAAACGGCCTCATGCCCGGCAAGAAGAACGATATGCTGACCCACATGGCTGTCATGCAGGTTCCCGCCTACCACAAGCTGCTCTGCTGCTCTGACATGGCCATCATCCCCGCTCCCGACTTCAAGCAGAAGACCGCCATCATGAACTTCCTCATCCAGGTCTCCAAGAGCCTTGAGAACCCCAAACCCAAAGTAGCCGTCCTCGCCGCTACCGAGCAGGTCTCCATTGGAATGCCCGCTTGCGCCGAAGCCGCATGGCTGGGTATGCAGAGCCAGCGTGGCCAGATTCCCGGTGCCATCGTCGACGGTCCTCTGAGCCTCGACTGCGCCATCGACAAGGAGAGCGCCCAGACCAAGAAGCTCACCAGCGAGGTCGCCGGTGATGCCGACTGCCTGCTGTTCCCCAACATCGAGTCTGGCAACATCTTCTACAAAGCTTGCACCAAGTTTGCTCACGCCGAGCTCGCCTGCATGGTCATGGGTGCCAAGGTTCCCTGTGTCCTCACCAGCCGTGGCGACAGCATGAACACCAAGCTCTACAGCATCGCCCTCGCTGCCCTGCAGTGCAAATAAGGTAACGATTAACGTTTAAAGGTTAATGGTTAAAGAGGCTGACGCAAGCGCTTTGGCCATTAACCTTTAATTTTGTCTCGTTGAACAGCTATTATGGAACAATATTTTGAAGGATTGACGAATATCGCCATCACGGTGTGTGACGCCGAGGGCAATATTTTGGATATGAACCAACATTCGGCCGACGTGAATAGTCACGGGAAGAAAATCGTGGGCTATAATCTGATGAACTGCCACCCAGAGCCGGCGAAGACCAAACTCAAGGGTTTGCTGGAACATCAGGAACTCAACGCCTACACCATTGAGAAGACCCTTGCCGACGGCAGTAAGGTGAAGAAACTGATCTACCAGACTCCCTGGTACAAAGAGGACGGCTCTTTCGGTGGCCTTATTGAGTATTCGATAGAGATACCCTTCGAAATGCCCCACTATGTGCGTCAGCCGAAGCAGTAAAAGGAGATAAGGAGACAGGAGATAAGGAGTTTAGACAAATGAAAAGATTTCTGAAGGTCGTTTTTTGTGCTAGCATAATTTTCAATTTTCAATTTTCAATTTTCAATTCATTGTTGGCGCAGCAGGGAGGCGTGCGTGGCCGTGTGGTGGACAAGCGCTCGGGTGAGAATATCGAGTATGCCAATATCGCCTTGCTGAAGGCCAGTGACTCGACGCTGGTGAACGGCACCGTGAGTGAGAGCAATGGCAGCTTCTCTCTGACGGCACCCTATGGCCGTTACATCCTGCGTGTCACCTTCATCGGCTACGACACCTGGTACTATACTGACCCTGTGACCCTCAACGACCGCCACCGCGACGTGAATGTCGGCAAGGTGCAGCTGAAGATGTCAGGCACCATGATGGAGGCGGTGGAGATTACCGCCGAGCGTTCGATGGTGGAATACCAGCTCGACAAGCGTGTGGTCAATGTGGACAAGAATATAGTGGCTGGCGGTGGCACCGCCACCGATGTGCTGGAGCAGGTCCCCAGTGTGGCCATCGACAACGACGGCAACGTGACACTGCGTGGCTCCACCAATGTCAAGGTGCTTGTCAATGGCCGCCCCAGCGAGCTGCTGGCCTCAGACTTGGCTACCCTGCTGGAGCAGATTCCTGCCTCGACGGTGGAGAATGTGGAGGTTATCACCAACCCTTCGGCGAAATACGACCCCGAGGGCATGAGTGGCATCATCAATATCAAACTCAAGGACCGCACCGCCGGTGCTTTGGGTCTCAATGGTGTGGCCAGCCTCAATGTCGGCGCTCCGCTGCCCTTCAATATTTCCAGCGAGATGGATCAGTTCATCCCCACGGTGATGGGCAACGTGAGCCTCAACTACACCACCGAGAAGTATAACCTCTTCCTCAATGCCGATTTGGGACGTCGCGCCCGTGGACACTACGGCACCACCGATATCGAACGCCTTCAGGGCGGTGTGGCACGCAGTCACGACTCTATCAACGAGTATAGCGTGAACCCCAACACCATGGGCAGCATCAAGGTGGGTGGCGAATACTATTTCGACGAGCACAACAGCCTGTTGCTCTCTTACCAGCTGCGTGGCGGCAACCGCCAGCGCAATGCCGATATCTACTCCCACGACTTGCTATATGGCGACTCGTTGCGCTACGACCAAAGCTCGCACAGCAACAACCGCAACTTCAACCACTCGTTCAACCTCCTCTACACGAAGAAATTCGACCGAAAGGATGAGGAGTTGACGTTCGACGCCACCTTCAGTACCCGCAGGGTGAAGGGCGACGGCGCCCAGGAGCAGTCCTATGCCAATACCATCGCCAACTGGGACAACTATTACTTGCGTGAGAGTGAGACCAAGAACCATCACCAGGCACTGAACCTCAAACTCAACTGGCTGCGTCCGCTCGACTCTTTCTTGGGCAGGGAAGGCTGGCGCCTTGAGACAGGCTATGAGGGCCGTATGGACTGGCCCGACCAGCGGGCTGACTATACCCGTACCGAGTATAATGCCGGCCACAGCCTTTACAGTTACTACGACTCGCTCTCCTCTACCCATTTCCGTTACACCCAGCAGGTGCATGCCGTCTACGCCACCCTGGGTGGCAGCCTCACCAAGGCTCTCTCGCTGCAGGCGGGACTGCGCGGCGAGTTTGCATCCACTTACGGCGAGGACCGCAACCACGCCGCCACGCCGCCCGTCGACAAAAAATACTGGCAGCTCTATCCCACACTGCACCTGTCGTATAAGATCAACGACGACCAGGGCCTGCAGCTCAGCTATTCGCGCCGTGTGCGCCGTCCCCACATGTGGGACCTCAACCCATACATGGAGGTACGCGAGGGTCAGCAGCTCAACTTTGGCAACCCCAATCTCGACCCTGAGTACACCAATGCCTTTGAACTCAGCTATAACCTCGGCCTTGGTAAGTGGAACATATTTACTTCCGCTTACTTCCGCCAGACTACCAATATGATGACGCGCTACGGCTACGTGTGGGACTCCGCCAGCGCTGCCCACTATTCGTGGTGGGAGCCCTACAACCCCGAGTATGACGGCTATTGGGCCTCGACATGGCAGAACCTCGCCAGCGGCTACAACTACGGCCTCGAGTTTATCGTCGACTGGCAAGTCTTCAGTTGGTGGAAACTCAATGTCAGCGTGAATCTCTATGAGAACCGCATCGAAGGTACCGCCTTGCTCGACAACAAGGACAAGGAATCGTTCCAGGCCAGCGGCAAATTCAACTCGTTCATGACACTTCCTGGCGACTGGACTATACAACTCAGCGGCCAGTACTGGGCGCCGTGGCTCGACCTCCAGACCGATATGGATGCCAGCTATTGGGTGGACCTCGCGGTGAAGAAGGATGTCTTCCAGCGCCGAGGCACCATCAGCCTGCGTGTCGGCGACGTGCTCTGCACTGGCGGATGGGGCCATACTACCCACAACGAGCAGCTGAACCGTGTGGTGAAATCCAAGCGTCTCTCGCCCTCTGTCACCCTCGGATTCTCATGGAAAATCAATAATGGATTAAAACAACGTCAGCAACAACAGGAAGAAGAAGGTGGCGACGAAAGCACCATATACTGAAGTCTTGACCCGCGTGAACGATAGTCACCAGGAGGTGTTCGACCCTGTCCGGCGGCGGTGGGTGGCGCTGACCCCCGAGGAGTGGGTGCGGCAGCACACCATCGTACGGATGCATGAGGGCTACGGATATCCACTGGAGGTGATGCAGGTGGAGGGCGCCATCACGGTGAACGGCATGACACGCCGCTGCGACATCGTGGTCTACCGCGACGGTAATCCTTGGATGATTGTGGAATGCAAAAAAAGTGAAATCCCACTCACCCAGAAAGTCTGCGACCAAGCCTGTCGTTACAATACAGTTCTGCATGTGCCGATGCTGTTGTTGACAAATGGAAATCAGCAGGTTGTGGTGAGGGTGGACTACCAGGGCGGTCGTCTGGAAATGTTAAAAGAGATACCGGCTTGGAAAAAAAATGTTAAAAAATGAGCCAAAAATGCATGTCCCGCGTCTACACATTATGAAAAAGACAGAAAAAGGGCAAATACTAGTCGATCACTATTTCGACTTTTACCTTATGGCTGTCGCTATGCTCAAAGATGACCAGGATGCGAAAGATGCTGTCCAGGACGCTGTGGTGAACACGATGGTGCATCATAATGTGAAGGATCCGTACTTCTATTGCCGTCAGGCATTGAAGAACAAATGCATCGACATGCTGAAACACAACAGCCGTCTGAATAAAATCGACGAGTGGATGCTGGTGTCCGATCCGGAACACGAAGAGCAGCTCAGTGTGCTGAGGAAAGTGAAGAACGAGTTGTCTTTCCTCGACAGGGCAGTGATAGAGTTGCACTATGAAGAGAACTATACGGTCGACGATATTGCCCAGAAGGTGGGAATCAGTGTAGCAAAGACCAAAAGAATTATCGCAAAAACGAAAGATTATCTGAAAAAAAGAATGGAGGAAGAATTATGAGAAAAGATGCCATTCAGGAACTGCTGGCAAAGTACCAGCAGGGAACAATCTCCGACAAGGAACTTGCCGAGCTGAGTATACTTACGTGCAAGGACGAGGTGATGGAAGACGCTTTCTGCAAGGCTGATGCTATCATACGGCGACGCACGATACGTGCCGTCTCGTTTGTCATGGCCGGACTTGTGCTGATAGGCGCTGGAATATGGTTTGCCACTCCCGGGCAGGAACGTCAAGGGTTGACGGCTGAGACGAATGTCGTTACCGAGACGTCTGCAGCGGTAGAGGAGGCTCGACAAGAGGTGCCTCAGCCTGCGGCGAAGGAGGTGAAGGACGAGGAAGCCCCGGTGCTGATGGCCTCTGCCAGTGAGATCAACAGAGTGGAAGCCAAAGAGGAGGCAACGGTGATAAAGGCCGAGAAACCGGCTGCTAAACGTAGCAAGAAGCCTGTGGTGGTCTGCAACACACAGTGCGACGAAGATGCGGTAATCAACGATATATGGAAATTCCTTTCGGCATGAAAAAGACAGTCCTCATATTGATGCTTGCGCTGTGTTATGGTCTCTCGGCTCAGACCGATATCTACCGGCGCTACGCCAAGCAGCCTCATGTCAAGGTGGCTTCGGTGTCGAATTTCTCCATCAACAGCAAGACCCAGGTGGACGTGACGGTCATCGAGGCTGTCGACGATACCGGGTGGAACTGGATGATGAAGGAGTTCTCCATCAGCCCGCTGCAGCAGAGTCAGATGAACGACCTGCGCGAGGGTGCCGATGTGGTGACATTCGCCCGTCGCAACCGCAACAACCCGAGGCAGAACGCCCCTGTGGTGAATGAACAGATAGATGTGGCCAACAGTTGCTACGTAGGCATCTCCTACCTAAAACGTACGCTCTATATTTTCAGCGCTGACAGTGAAGAGGAAAGCGAAGCCGTGGTGTCGCTGCTGGTGAAGAAAATGATGCACTCGGCAAAGTAGGGCTTATCCCAGCCATGTAATCTCTTTCATCCCGCAACTGAGCTGCTGGCCCTCGGAGGTGGTGAGCAGGAGTCTTCCGTGAGAATCGACGCCAGTGATGGTGGCGATGATTTCCCTTTCATTATATATATAGTGCGCGGGAACATATATATTCAAGAGGCGCGCGAGGTATTCCTGTTCGGGGTCTTGCTCTGCTCTCAGAGCGTTATATCTCGTCTCGATACGGGCAAGAAGTTTTTTTAAGAGAGGCTCCAGTTCGTATTCTTTTCCTGTGAGCAGAGCCAGCGAAGTGGGATTGGGTACCCAGTCGGGGAAGTCCGTCTGGTTGACATTGAGTCCGATGCCACAAACGGCGGAGGAAATGATTGCTTGATTGTTTGATTGCTTGATTGCTTGAGTGGAGATGTGGGTGCTAACGAGGGTGCCACAGATCTTCTTGCTGGCCACATAGATATCATTGGGCCATTTGACCTTAAGGTCATTAAAGTCCTTAAGGTCATTAAGGCAATCGCAGAGGGCCAGCGAGAGGGCTTGGGTGAGCTTGAACTGGCGGTCGGCGCGGAGAAAGGTAGGGTGGAGCACAAGACTGAAGGTGAGGTTTTTGCCGGGTGCGGCCTCCCAGTGGTTGCCGCGCTGGCCAATGCCGGCAGTCTGCTCCAACGCCCAATAACAAGTAAAGTCCTCCACCTCAGCGAGGTCGAGGACTTCACAATACTTATTTGTAGAGGCCACAGAGGCCAGTTTGACAATGGTCATAGGATACTCTAGGATTGCCTAGGAGAACCTAGGATTGCCTAGATGCTCATAATCTCTTTCTCCTTGTCGGCGTAAATCTTGTCGCACGCGGCGATGTTCTTGTCGGTGATGTCTTGAAGGTCTTTCTCCACCTGCTTCACCTCGTCTTCGGGGACCGATTTGTCTTTGAGCTTCTTCACCTTGTCCATGACGTTGCGACGCACGTTGCGGATGTTGACTTTTGCATTCTCAATCTCCGCTTTGGCGGACTTGCAGAGCTCTTTACGGCGCTCCTCGGTCAGCGGGGGAACGGTGATGCGCAGGATGTCGCCTTCGTGACGCGGCGTGAAGCCGAGGTTGGCGTCGAGGATGGCCTTGTTGATGGCACTCACGAGGGTCTTCTCCCACGGCTGGATGACGATGCTGCGGGCATCGGGAGTGTTGATGTTGGCCACCTGGCTAATCTCGGTCATGGTGCCGTAGTAGTCCACTTTCACACCGTCGAGCATGCCGGGATTGGCTTTGCCGGCACGAATCTTGGCGAGCTCTTTCTCCAGAAAGTTGATGGAGTTTTGCATGCTTTTTTGGGCCTCGTCGAGGCAGGCTTTCGATAAGTCGTTCATATTGTTATTGTTTTATTATTATTTACAAACTAAGGTACCAATTTCTTCGCCTTCAACCACCTTCAGCAGGTTGCCTGGGCGGTTCATGTCGAAGACATAGATGGGCAAGTTGTTGTCCTCGGCCAGCGCAAAGGCGGTGAGATCCATAATCTTGAGTTTCTTCTCGAGGGCTTCGCTGTAGCTGAGGGTCTGGTATTTCGTTGCGGTGGGGTCTTTCTCGGGGTCGGCGGTGTAGACGCCGTCGACGCGCGTGCCTTTCAGTATGACGTCGGCCATGATTTCTATGGCGCGGAGGGTCGAGGCGGTATCGGTGGTGAAATAGGGGTTGCCGGTGCCGCCGCCAATGATGACGACGCGACCTTGCTGCATGGCCTCGATGGCGCGACGACGGCTCATCTCCTTGCAGATGGGCTCGATGGCCAGGCCGCTGAGCAGCTCGGTCTTCAGACCCTGACGTTCCAGTTCGGCTTGGAGGGCCATGCTGTTGATGAGCGTAGCCATCATGCCCATGTAGTCGCCCTGCACACGGTCCATGCCCTTGGCGGCACCGCTGAGGCCGCGGAAGATGTTGCCGCCACCGATGACGATGGCTACCTCGCATCCTTTCTCTACAGCACCTTTGATGTCGAGGGCGTATTGGGTCAGCATCTCGGGACTGATGCCATAGCTTTGGCTTCCCATGAGCGACTCGCCGCTCAGTTTGAGCAATATTCTCTTGTATTTCATAATAATATTTTGTTGTCTATTAATGGATTGCGGAAAATGCTCCGCATGGTTTCAAACAACGAAGATAGTATTATTTTTTGAACCGTGCAAATTTTTTTTCAGCCGGCGATGCTGAGGGTGGCGATGCTAATGCGGATGTCTTTAACTGCTGAGAGGGCGTCGCAGCAGCTGACGAGGGTGGCTCCGGTGGTGAGGACGTCGTCGACGAGGAGGATATGACGGCCTTCGAGTTGCTCAGGATGTTTGACGCGGAAGGCACCCATGACGTTGCTCTCACGCTCGGCGGCGCTGGTACGGCTTTGCTGGGAGGTGTGGCGGTGTCGGACGAGGGCTTTGGCGTTGATTTCTCGAGGCATGACTTCGGCGATGCCGCGACAGAGCAGCTCGCTCTGGTTGTAACCGCGGCGGAGGCGACGTCGCCAATGGAGGGGTACGGGGACCAGCAGGTCGACATCGTCGAAGCGGCCGGAGTGGAGCAGATCAAGTCCCATCTGGCGTCCCATGAGGAGGCATAGGTCGCTATTCTTGTGGAACTTCATGGCATGGACGAGCCGCTGGACGGTATTGTCTTTGTGGAAGGTGAAGAGCGAGGTGGCGTGCTGGAGATTGTTGATGCGTCCGCCGAGGAGTCGTTCGGTGTGGTTCTCGTCGTGGCTGCTGTAGCAGGTACGGGAGAGGGAGGTCAGGCAATGGAGACATATCTGGCGTTCGCCGCTCACCAACACTTCGTCGCAACAGGCGCAGGTGGAGGGAAATATGGCCTGTAATAATTGAGAAAAGAAGGTTGAAAATTGAAATCCCATGTGTCGTTAATTCTCAATTTTCAATTCCCAGTGTTCAATTCAGAAATAGGCAGCTGTCGCCGTAGCTCAGGAAGCGGAAACCATGGTCGAGGGCATAGCGGTAGCACTCTTTCCATCGGTCGCCGATGAGTGCGGAGACCAGCAGCAGGAGGGTGCTCTTGGGTTGGTGGAAATTGGTGACGAGACCATTGATGACACGATACTGGTAGCCGGGGGCTATCATGAGCTGTGTCTCGCCGTCGAGGCGGTCGGTGTCGTGGCGCTCCAGCCAGGCGAGGATGTTTTCAAATGCTTGATTGCTTGATTGCTTGATTGCTTGAGCCTCAAGCTCGTAGGGGTCCCATTGGTTGACGTGCATGTGGTCGAGGTCGGGATTGGATTGGAGCTGCACGCCGAACCAGTAAAGGCTCTCGAGGGTGCGTACGGAGGTGGTGCCGACGGCGATGAGTGGCTTGCCCTGATGGGCGATGATATGTCGCAGGTTGTCGGCGGTGACATGGACAGGCTCCACATGCATCTCGTGCTCGCCGATGGTGTCGGTACTGACGGGCTTGAAGGTGCCGGCGCCTACATGGAGTGTGATGTATTCAGTCTGTATGCCTTTACTTTTCAAGTTGTCGAATACCTCGGGGGTGAAGTGGAGCCCTGCTGTGGGGGCTGCCACGGAGCCGTCGTGGTGGGCGTAGACGGTCTGGTAACGTGTGGCGTCGGAGGCTTCGGCTTGACGGTTCAGATAGGGGGGCAGAGGGATGACGCCGGCAGCCTCGATGACCTCGGCAAAACTCAAACCACCGGTCCATTCGAAGTCAACCACCCATGCATTACCCACGGCCTCTCGGCGGGTGGCCTGAATTGAGAATTGAGAATTGAGAATTGAGAATTCTAGCGTCAAGGGACCGCTTTTCCACTTCTTGTTATTGCCGATGAAGCAGGTCCATGTGCAGCGTTCACGTTGCTCGAAGGTCTGGACGACGGGCATCTGGTGGGGTTCAAGGCAGAAGACCTCTATCACCGCGCCGGTCTCCTTGCGGAAGAAGAGGCGGGCGTGGATGACCTTGGTGTCGTTGAAGACCAGCATGGTGTCCTGCGGCAGCAGGTCGGGGAGGTCGTAAAAATGGTGCTCTGAGATGTCGTCGCCCTTGAGGCAGAGTAGTTTGGAGTGGTCGCGCTGTTCTATGGGGAACTTGGCGATGCGCTCCTCGGGCAACGGGTAGTCGTAGTCGGCGATAGCAATATTTTTCAGCTCACTCAGCATGTTTCTTCTGTGTGATTGCGGAGAGGATGATATACCAAAGGATGATAAGCGAGATGGCGTACCACTGGCGTGTGACGGCGACAATGGCCACACAGCCGATGAGGAAGAGGTACTGCACGCTGTTGCTCTTCCAGCTCATATCCTTGAAGTTAAACTTCAGCGAGAACATCGGCATCTCGGTGACCATCAGTACGTCGGTGATAAGGGAGACGACGATGAGCGCGATGAGAAAATAGTTATTCTTGAAAAGGGGATTTAAACCCTCGCATATCCCGCATGGACAATATCCGAACGGGACGGCATAGAAGGCCAAACCTACCCATATGAGGGCATTGGCGGGGACGGGCAATCCAAGGAAGGAATGGCTCTGCCGGGTGTCGAGATTGAATTTGGCCAAGCGGTAGGCGGCGAAGAGCGGCATGAGTAACGCCAGCAAGCCGAGGTTGCTTATCAGGGGATTCCCCCACTGAAGCAGAAACAGTAAGATGACTCCCGGAGCCACACCGCTGGTTACTACGTCGGCCAGCGAGTCCAGTTCTTTCCCCAGCGGCGAAGCTACACCCAACAGGCGTGCCGCCAAGCCGTCGAAGAAGTCGAGGAAGATGCCCAAGCAGATGAATACGGCGGCCTCGGGAAGGGCTTCATTGGCTGCGGCGATAATAGCAATCACCCCGCACAACAAGTTGCCCAGGGTGATGATGTTGGGAATCTGGCGACGAATCATTTACCAGAGCTTGATAATCAGCTTGAACTCCTCGTCGTTCCAGTACTCCTTGAACTCGGTGTCGACGGCGGCTTTGTGCTTGTACTCGTACTTGTCGTCGATGGAGGCTTTGAGGTTCTTCAGGCAGTTGGCCTTGTCGCCGAGGCGGGCGTAAGCCACAGCACGGAGGTACTTGACGTCGGCGTTCTGGTCGAGGCAGCAGTCGAGGGTGCGGATGGCGGTGCCAGTCTCGTCGTTCATCAGCTGGGCAAAGGCCAGGTTGTAGGTGCAGCTGTTGCCTTTGAGGCTCTTCTGGGCCTCGGTGTAGTTACCCTGCTTGAGGTTGAGGATAGGGATATTGGCATCGGCATCGGTGCTACCTTGACGCTTGGCCTCCTCGAAGTAATACTTCGCCAAGGCGTAGTCTTTCTTGGCCAGGCAGAGCAGACCGGTGTTGTTGAGCACGTCGGGGTTGTGGGGGTTGAGGTCGCGGGCCACGTTGAGGTAACGCTCGGCCTCGTCGATGGAGTCGAGGTAGAAGGCCACGGCACCGGCATTGTTCCAAGCGCCCCATTCCTGCGAGTGGTTCTCGGTGGCCCATTTATAGTATTTGAGCTTGGTGTCGTAGTTGTAGTTGATATAGGCGGCATACATCAGCTCGTCGAACGAGAGCTTCTCGGGCTTGAGGGATGCCAGCTTGGCCAACTCGGCGTCGGTCTTGCGGGCCTCGCTGTAGTAGAGGGCTATCTGGGCACGGCGCAGATTGGGGAAGATTTCGTTCTTCAGCTCGTCGTAGGTCTCGGCCAGGTTGCGAATCATCTGTTCGCGCTTGAGCAGGTTCTGCTGAGTCTCCACGATGTTGATGATGGCGTGCTTGTCCTGGATTTCTGAGCCCTCGACCATCACCACGAAGTGCACCCAGTCTTCGCCGGCGGCGCGGGTGGTGATGATGAGTTTTTTGAGTTGCTGGTATTTGTAGTATTCCACATCCTGGGGTTTCACCTTGGCGCGCTTGGCCATGATGGTGAGTACCTCGTCAAGAATCTTGTTGAGTTGGGCGGTGGCAATATCGGCGCGGTTCTTCGACACGCCCACGTTGTTGGTCTCCTCACCTTCGGGCGAAGCCCAGCCGGTGATGGCAATCTGTTTGGGAAGACCCTGCTCAAGCATGATGCGCTTGAGGTTCTGCACGCTGTTCTGGGCGTCATAGATGCGGTTCATCTCGAAGTTCCAGTCGAGGTCCGAGGTACCGTTGAGGAAGTAGATGTCGGCGGTCTCCACGATGCCCTGGCTCTTGTTGTAGTTGATGGGGGAGATGGAGATGTTGCCCTTGATGTCGACCCATGACGAGGTGTTGTTCACGCCGTCGGAGAGCGTCACCGTGGCAAACTCCACGCCGTTGTTGTCGTGCAGGATGTCGTCCATGAAACGGGCGTCCTCGTTGGTGCGGCTGGCTTTGTATCCGATGGGGGTGAGGGTCACACGACCAGTCTCCATGCCGGGCTTGAAGTCAATCATGTCGGTATAGGTGAAGCGGCCACCCTTGCTATAGTTGATGATGGTGCCGTCGCCTTCCACCTTCTCGCCCTTCAGGGTCATGGGCTCCATGGGGATGCTACCGCCGTCCCAGGTGAACACGGGCTGGATGAATACGGCACAGCCTTTGTCGAAGTATTTCTCGGGAATCTGCCCGACGAACTTCACTACCACTTTGTCGTCCATGGTCTCCACAGGAGAGGGGTTGGCCTGGTAGCGCACATCGTCGCTGGAGGATTTCATTTTTTTCAGTCCGCCGCAGCTGCTCAGCAGCACAGAAACGAGCATGAGGACAAAAAGAGTTCTTCTCATCTTAATATTTAATATTTATTTATATGCATACGTATCAGTCATATACACGGCGCTTTAGCCGTGGTTTTGACCTTTCTTTTAACTTGCAAATATAATAACTTTTTTTGGATTGGCAAAAAAAAAGTTATTGCTGGCACTGTCCGCAGAAGTTCTTGGCGGGGCAGAAGCGGCAGCTCTCCTTCGACGGGGTGGGGGTGAATGGCACCGCGGGGTTCATCAACTCGTCGATGCGCTCGCGCAGCATCTCTTCGAAGCGCTCCAGCCGCTCTGCCGTGACCTCTTCGTCGCCGTTCCAGCTGGCCATCCTTACGTCCGACCGCAGGTTGCGCAACGGGTAGATGCCGGATTTAAGTGATGAGTGATGAGTGATGAGTGACGAGTGCTGGGTGCGCGTGTAGAGGAGGGCGTACCACATCAGCTGGAGCCATTTCCCGGGGATGCGCTCGGCGTCGTCGCTGTAGGCTATCTCTTTGTCGCTGAGTCCGCCGGTCTTGTAGTCGATGATGCGCAGGCAGTCGTCGAGACGGTCCACACGGTCTATCTTGCCTTTGAGGTTCACCTGCGGCGTGATGGCATAGTCCTGTATGCCTTTCTCTACGGCGAGCACCGTCAGCCGTCGGCCCTGTCGTAGCAGGCGCACCTCGTTCTCCAGTATGTGGCGCAGCTGGGCTTCAGCCACTGAGTAGAGGAAGCGGTTGCGCCCCTCGGCGCTGCGTCCGTGGCGGTAGAGCTCCTCGAAGACCGCGTCCATGCGCTCCGTGAGGTGCGTTAGGGCTTCTGTCAGTACCTCCTCGGTGAGGGGCTTTTCTAGGTGTGGAAGGAAGATGTTTTCGAGTACCTTGTGTACGCTGTCGCCCAACTGGGCGGCGTCGAGGTCGTCTTCCACGCGGTCGGACTCGTCGACCCGCAGCACACGGCTGTAGTAGTATTTCAGCGGACATTCGATATAGTCCGAGAAGCTGGTGGGCGACAGCCCCTTGCTGCCCATCTCCAACAGACGCCGCATGACGGCATCGCTCTTCACGGCCTCGGCGACGCCTTGCGACGGCGTGAGGCTGACGTCGGTCTTCACCAGGGCATGGTGCAGTGGGATGCCGAAGCGCGGTGCCAACTCGCCTTCCACCTGGCGTAGGAAACGGCTCGGCTCACCCTTGCCCAGGCTGTCGTTCTCCGAGCAGTAGACCAGATAGACTTTCTCGGCACGCTGCAGCAGGTGGTAGAAGTGGTAAGCATAGACCGAGTCTTTCTCCACATAGGTGGGTAGGCCGAAGTGGACCTTCAGCTCGTGGGGGATGAGGGTGTTGCCGCCACGGCCTGCAGGCAGCACACCTTCGTTGGCCGAGAGCAGTATGACGCGCTTGAAGTCGAGGTTGCGCGTCTCCAGCATGCCCAGTATCTGCAGGCCCGACAGCGGCTCGCCGATGAGCGAGATGGAGTGGCGCTGGGCGATGCGCGAATAGATTTTCTCCAGCGTTTCGAGATTCTGGATATAGGGGTAGCTCTGCTGCAGCTCGCCGAGGTTGTCGAGGATTTCTTTCAGGCATCCCAACGCTTGGCGCTCCTTGAGGTTCGAGCCCGCGGTGTCGGCAGTGGCCAGCTTCTCGGCCACCTGGGTGAGCAGCGCGAGGCATTCCGTCGGCGACGGCTGCTGCTCGGGGAAGAGGAAAAGCAAGTCCTCGGGATGTTGTCCGCCGGCTTTCTGCAGCAGCGGCAGCAGGTCGTCTCCGCTGCAGCGTATGCGGTTGCCTTCCTTGAGGAAGGCTTCGGCGGCATTCCTCAGGTTGCCGGCACCGGCGAGTTGGCTAATGAAACGGTCTGACAGCACCTCGACGATGTCGGCGTGGTAGTAGCCCTGCCCGCTGTGGCGGCGGTAGAGCGAGAAGAGCTTCGCCGTCAGCGCATGTACCATACTGTCGCTGTAGGCATAGCCCATGGTGATATTCACATTGTAGCCTTTCTCGGTGTCGGGCAGCGCATTGAGGGTGGGGATGAGCAGTCCTTCGTCGGCCAGCACCACGGCGGTGCTCTCGGCCTCTTCGCGGCTCAGCCAGTCGAGGTGTTCCGAGAGCAGCTGCCCCGCATATTTGCACTGCAGGATGTTCTCGGGACAGTCTACGATAGTGATTTCTTTCTTGCAGGTCTCGAAGAGCGACGGACCCATGGGGCGCAGCTCGGGGAAGGTCTCCATGTGCTTCTCCAGGAAGTAGCCGGCTTCCTGGTGCTCCTCCAGGTAGTAGATGTCGCTGTCGGCCAGCAGGTGGCCGATGCCTCGTTGCACAAACTCGCGGATGATTACCTCCTCGCACTTCGACAATGCGTTGAATCCTACGAAATATACCGCATTCCACTTTCCACTCGCCATTTCCCATTTGTCGATATGCTCCGCTACCTCGCGGTAAGCCATTCCCTTGTAGGCTTTGCCTTTGGCGAGGAGCGTCTCGTGCAGGCGGCTGTAGTAGAGGTACAGCGAGCGGTAGAATTCCAGGTATTTCCGTTGGAAATCAGTCTGTCCGCCGCCTTCGATGTTCCATTCGCCGATGGCTTTCAGCGAGTGCAGGTTGTCGAAGATCTGGCGTGCGTCGACCATGTATTGGTCTATCTCCGAGAAGTCGCCCATCATCAGGTCGCCGAAGGAGATGAACTCCTCGAAGGTCTGGTATTTACGCTCTGTGCCACCTAGTTCCACATGGATGTGGTAAAGCTCGAAGAGCAGGAACTCGTTGGGAACTATCTCCAGGCCGCCCAGTTCGCCGATGAGTTCGTCGATGGTCATCACCCGGGGCAGGAAGGTGGGACGCCCCAGACCCTCGAATTGTTTGGTGAAGAAACGCTTCGAGCGGTTGTTGTTGAACACCACCAGCACCTCGTCGGTGTCCGTCGGGTGATCGTCGATGATGCGCAGGGCTAGCTGTTTCAGGAATGTGTCCATCAAATGGTTATGGATTATTGTTTATTGGTTATAGAAGGCTGTCGCAGCTAAGGCGAGGGTCTCGGGCTTGCCGACGTCGAGCCAGTGGTCGGGGGAATGCACAAAGGAGCCGATGCGGTGCCCTTCTTGGCTCAACCGGATGTATTCGTCGATGATAGGGTAGGGGTGATCCGCCTCGGGCAGGAGGGCGAACAGCTCTGGGGAAACGACGGAGATGCCGCTGAAGGCAAGGTGAGAGGTGAGAGGTGAACTGAGGTCGGCGACCTTGTGGAGCCAAAGGTGAGAGGTGCCTGCTCGACCTAGCAGCAGTCCGTTGTTGTCGAACTCCAGCATGCGCTTCGTCTCCCGCTGGCTGACGCACAGCGTCACCAGGTTGCCCTGCTCGCGGTGTTGCCGTTCCACCTCCTGTAGGTCGATGTCGGAGAGAATGTCTACATTGTGTACCAGCACATTCTCGCGGCCGGAGAACAACGCCGCGGCCTTCTTCAGTCCGCCGCCAGTGTCGAGCAACAGGTCTCGCTCGTCGCTGATGTCAATCTTGCAGACTTTTTGACGCTTTGGCTCTTTGTCTTTCAGACTTTCGACGAAGTCGATGACTTTCTCGGCGAAGTGGTGTGCGTTGACGACGATATGGCTGATGCCGGCGTCTTCCATCCGGCGGAGGGTACGCTCCAAGAGTGTGACGCCGTTCACCTCGACTAGCGCCTTGGGCTTGTCGTTCGTCAGCGGCCGCAGTCGGGTGCCCAGTCCTGCTGCTAAAATAAATCCTTCCATATCCGTAAAACGTGGAATGGAAGGATTTATTGTGTGGTCAGCTTTGCTGACAGTCTCGTCTAACGGGTGGCTTAGTCTGCCCAAACGGGCTGGCCGTCCTTTGCTACGACAGCCATCTGCTCCTTGGCTTGGTTGTACCAGATGTCGTAGGTGCCGTTCCAATGAGGTATCACATCCTTGCCGTGCTCAACTACGGCAAAGCCTTTGTTAAGCTCTACATCGAAGTTCTCAACTTCGGTGCCACGGTTGACGTCCCAATTCCCATTGAAGCGAATCTTGAACTTGTCAGTGTCAGTCAGCGTGACATGCTTGATGACATACACGTTGGTTTCGACTTCGGCAAGTTGATAATCCACGTCCCAGTTGGTGCCCAGGAAGGTGCCGATGAGAGAGATGTTCGAGGTGCCCTCGATGGGGGTGTCGTTCTCCACGGTGATGTTGCAGCTGGCGGTGAACTCACCTGCGGTGGCGGTGATCACAACGGCGCCTGCCCTCATGGTGGTCACCTTGCCTTTCGATACGACGGCAATGTTCGTGTCGGAGGAGGTCCAAGTCACTGTGGGTTTGTCTGCACCATCAGGGGTGCAGTTGATTTTGAGGGTGCGGGTCTCGCCGACCTTCATGGTGACGGACTCAGGGTTGATGGAGATGCCCTCAAGCTCTTTGCTGCACGACGTAAATGCGACAATGGCAGCCATGGCGAGCGAGATGATGGAAATAAGGCTTTTCATTGGCTTATGTTTTTTTTGTTGGTTAATGTATTTGTTCTTATTTGCAATTACTTACCGGCACGGACGGCACGGACCGGCAAACCATCAATGCGGACCTTTGCGCCAGTATCGACTTTTGAGGCAGAGAAGAAGAAAAATTTCCCTTCAGTCGGATATTCTGGGTTGAGCTCAGCAGACCAGTAATAGCCTTTGGCTCCAATGCCAGACGGAAGGTTTTTTGTTCCGGCGGCGGGCAGGAAGATGCTATTGCCGTTGGGGCCGGTGAGTTTGAGACCGTTGACACCGTTTTTGGTGGTGTACTCGTGGGTGGTGTTGTTTATCAGTTCCTCCCAGTCTTCTATGGTGGGGGTGTAGGCATCGCCGCCGATGTTTGCCGTGGCAGCATCGTCCATCTCCTCAAGGACGGTCTTGTTGTCCACCGGACCGTAGCCCGCGATGGTGTTGTACTTGGTTATCGAGTCATAGACGGGACCGGCTATACCATCTTTATATGTGCAGTAGCGGTAAGTGTCCCATTTATAGCTTTCTTTGGTTTCTGTCTCAGCCCAGGCGAAATAGCTGCCGTAATCTTCGGGCTTGGAAGCGCCAACGTTGCGGTCGGCCCACTGCAGACCCGAGGGCAGGCCCAGATCCACCCACTGGAGGGTTTCGGGATCGCCATTGCCATTGTCGCCGTTATCGTCCTTGCCGCAGGAAGCGAACAGGAATGCGCCGCAGAATAAGGTGGCGGCGAGCACCGTGAACATTTTCTTCATTGTGTTAAGGTTTTAATGTATTAATAATTATTGTTTGTTGTTTTCTCGAAAGGATTAGCCCAAGGAGTCGTCAGTTGGCCAGCAGCGTGATGCCGTAGACCGTCAGCGCCATCCCCAGCAGGGCTGTCACCACGATCGTGATGTTGACAAATTTTTGGGGCCGTGTTGTTCCTCTTGGGTGTATCATTTCCGTCTTTTTTCTGCGGCAAAAGTACAAAGAAAATCTTGTCTGCGCGGGTGCGCAGACAGACTATTGGCCACTACGGACAAACTATTGGTTGTGTGCTGTGCATTATGCTGTTTTATAACATAATGATAAATCGTTAATAGTTTGTCTGAGACAAATTATCAAGTCGTTTTAGGTGGGAAATAGCCCCTGCCGAGGCTGAAAAAAGAAGAATTATTGCTGTTGCTGAGCGCTTCTCCCTTCGCGGAAATTGGAGGGGGTGAGGGCGTAGCGCTCCTTGAAGTTGCGGGAGAAGGTGATGTTGTTGGTGAAGCCGCTGGCGGTGGCCACGTCGGCGATGCTCATCTTGGGGTGCTCGACGAGGAGTTTGGCGCCGTGTATCAGGCGCATCTCGTTGATGAAGGAGGCCAACGACGTGTATTGGCTGCCCTTCGAGAAGGCGGCGCCGATGCTCTCTTTCGACAGGTGCAGGCGGTCCATCAGCTGCTGGCGGCCGAACTGCGGGTCGAGGTATAGCTCCTCTTCGAGGATTACGTGGCGAATCTGTTCGAACAACTCGCTGTCAGAGAGTGTCGCCAGGTCTGTGCTGGATGCCGTATCGTGCTGTCTGTCAGCCTGCCGCTTGATGGCGACAAGGTATTTCTCCTCGTTCTCAATCTTGTCGGTGATTTCTTTGGTGAGCACGGCGTTCTTCTCGCGGATGGAGCGCAGCTGCTTCACCAGGAAGAAGACGAAGGTCGCCACGATGAACAGGATGATTCCCAGCAGCGTGGCGATGACGCCTATGCGGTTCTTGGCGGCTTCCTCGCGCTCGGTGTTGTGGCGCTCCTCCTGCAGCTGGTAGCGGGCGGCATACTCGTGGGCCTTGCTCTCCTGCAACTGGCTGTTGAGCAGGTCTTTCAACTCGGAGTAGCGCTGCCAATAGCTGCTGCTGGCGGCGGTATTGCCCATGGCTTTGGCGGCGATGGCACGGTCGCGCAACATCTTGGCGTAGTCGAGGTTGACGGTGTCGTCACCCATCTGCGCCGTCACCTCGTCGTAGGTGGCCAGCATCTTGTCGTAGTCTCCCAGCAGGCACCATGTCGGGGCGATGGTATGGCGGCCGTAAAGGGTCTGTCCGTAGGTGCTCTTCTCAAACAGCGACAGGTAGTGCCGTGCCTGGCTGGTCTTGTTCAGTGAAGCGTAGGCGTGGGCCAGGTTGCCGTAGGCCTGGGCGGTATAGTAATCGCAATAGCGCTCCGTCTCCTCCTTGTCGGTCGGCAGACGGTAGGAGTTGTCGGCATATTCGGTGTAGTGCTCGCGGTAGTCGCTGACAATCTCGATGATATGTTGCGCCAGCGGGATGATTTCTTCCTCGCGCCCCAGTTTCTTCAGCACATGTATTTTGCGTTTGAGGGCGATGACGCAAGCATCCATCTCGTTGACGTGGCGCTGGCCTTCGAGGCTGGCAATCACGTTGTTGAGCTTGTCGATACCTTCCTCCTCCTTGCCCAGCTCGACAAGGATGACGCCTATCTCGGCTTCGGTGCGCAGCGCCTCGGTCTCGTTGTCCTGCTGACGGCAGAGGTCGGCCTTCTCGGTGGCCCAACGCAGGCATTGCTCGTAGTTGTCCTGCAGCTGATAGGCGCTTACCAGCAAGTCAAGCACCACTTCGCGGTGGCCGGGGTCTTTCACATAGTCGCTCGCCATCAACCCCTCGAGCATCTGCTGTGCCGTGTCGAGGTGCTGCTCGTTGTTCGACTGGATGTAGACCTTGGCTTTGAGCATGGTGGCAAGGTCGTCGTCGACGTTGCCCATGAGGAGTGCCGAGTCGATGATGACGAGGGCCCGGTTGGGGTCTTGCTCGAAGACCTCCATGGCCGCCTCGGCGGTGTATAGTGTGTCGGAAGATTGTCCTTTGCGGTGCGACTCGCCTTCCCCCGTGCACCCTAGCGTCAGGAGGGTAAGGGTTATATATAGTATATTTAAGAAGAGCGACGTCCCTTTTTTCATAAGTATCTCAAAAAAAGGCCGTGATTGGGCCTTTTCTGTGGAGCTGGGCGGGGTCGAACCGCCGTCCAAACAAGTGACAGACCTGCTTTCTACATGCTTATCCTGTGGTTGGTTGTCGGGGTGGCTCCGGACACCGGCACCCAAGGCCACCCGTAGTCTCTAAAGTTTCGCCCGCAGGTAGAGACGTCGTGCAGGCTATCCCGTCTTTCTTAGCACCTCCTGGTCAGCCGCCGACGGTCAGGGCCGCTGGGAGATGTCCCGTTCCCGCGCCTTGCGCGGGAATTAAGCCGAACTTACTGTGCTTCGGTTAGGCAGCGAGAGCGTAGTTGTTTTCGCCAATTATCTTTTTGCATCTGTTTTCAAGGCTTCTGGTGCGTCAGCCTGCATGCTTACAAACCCATCATCCTTGCTGTCAAAACCAAGCAGCCCCAGATGAGTGGTTAGTGGTCAGTGGTTAGTGTTTAGTTGGCTGCCGCGGTCGTTGGCCTGCATGGCATACCGACTACTGACTACTAAAAAGGTTCTCACTGCTGAGAACCTTTTTTTTGTTTGGCGGTCCGGACGAGACTCGAACTCGCGACCCCATGCGTGACAGGCATGTATTCTAACCAAACTGAACTACCGGACCAATCCTTTTGTTTAGTGCTTCCTCTCTCGAAAGCGGGTGCAAAAGTACGAACATTTTTGAAACTGGCAAAAAAAAAATTAATTAAGAATTAAGAATTAAGAATTAAGAATTGATTTTCAGTGTATTGGTGTGTGAAAATTTTTTATCTGGTCGGCGAATTCTGCGGTTGAAACGAGGTTGTAAGGGTCGTAATTTTATCAATTTTGACGGAAAATGATTTTTTCTTTTTTGACGGCGAATTTGACTAATTTAACGAATTAGGCTGACGCAGGTCAATTTTAGGCTAATGACTCTAATTGTGCTGGCGCAAGCCCGTTCGCGTAATTCGCTTGCAATTGTATCGCGGCAGCAATTAGTTTAATTAGAATAATTCGCCGTTTTCATAAAAAAAACATTTGCTGTAAAAAAAGAGAGGCCGTTGTTGTCGGTCTCTCTTTTGGGGTGGGAGGTGGGGTTCGAACCCACGACCTCCAGATCCACAATCTGGCGCTCTAACCAGCTGAACTACGCCCACCATGTAAATTGAAAATTGAAAACTGAAAAATGAAAGTTTTTGCCTTCCAAAAATCGATTTTCGACTCTCAAAATCGGGTGCAAAAGTACACACTTTTTTTGGACTAGCAAAAAAAAAATTAATTAAGAATTAAGAATTAAGAATTAAGAATTGATTGTCAAGGTGATAAAAAATAATCGTAGATGAATGAAAACAAAAAAATCTGCTGCACGCAATAGGCTGCGGCAGCAGATTTTTTTACTTTTTACTTTTTATTTTTTACTTTTATTTGGCGTCGCGGCCGGCACGGATGGCCTTGATGTTGGTCTCGACCACGGCGTCGCCCTTGCGGCCGAAGATGGCTTTGATGGCCTTCTCCAGCTCCTCGAACGGCAGCTCGAGGTAGGGGGCGGCAGCACCGAGCAGCACCATGTTGCCACGGGCGTTGAGCTCCTTGGCGATGGCGTTGGCATTGAAGCTGACGCACTTCTTCAGCTTGGCCAGTTCGGCATTGACCTTCTCGATATCAGGATAGTTCTTGATATTGATGAAGGGGTCGCTGTTGGTGATGACAGCACCGTCGGGGGCCAGGAAAGGCAGGTAGCGCAGGGCCTCCATGGGCTCCGAGCTGAGGATGATGTCGGCCTTGCCTTCGGGGATAACGTCGGCGAAGATGGGCTCCGAGCTGATGCGGAGGTGGCTGAACACCGAGCCGCCGCGCTGGCTCATACCGTGAATCTCGCTCTGCTTGACGTTCATGCCCAGGTTGAGGGCGGCGTCGCTGATGATTTTGGCCACGGAGACGATACCGTCGCCGCCTACGCCGCAAAGTATGATGTCTTTCTTCATTTTTCTTAAGTTTAAAGGTTTAAAAGATTAAAAGTTTAAAAGGTCTCGCAACTTTTTATCTTTTTATCTTTTCATCTTTCTATCTTTACTTATTCGCAGCAATACGTTTTTTGTTCTCGACGATGCAGACGCGCTGCGGGATGATGACGCTGACGCCGTTGTAGGCGATCTCCTCTTCGAGGATCTTCATGAACTCGTCGTGGTTCTTGGGCAGCGGCACGATGTGGCGGATGTGCTTCTCGTCGACGCCGAGGCCCTTGCAGATGTTGAAGAGCTTCTGGTTGGCGCTCGAGGGCTGGCCGCCGGTCATAGCCGTGATGTCGTTGTCGAGAATCATGATGATGACGTTGGCCTTCTCGTTGACGCAGTCCAGCAGACCGGTCATGCCGCTGTGGCCGAAGGTGCCGTCGCCGATGACGCCGATGGCGGGGAAGATGCCCATCTCGGCGGCACCCTTGGCCATGGTCACCGAGGCGCCCATGCAGACGGTGGTGTCGATGGCACCCATGTTGAAGCCGAGGGTGTAGCATCCGATGTCACCGAAGACACGGCCGTTGGGGTATTTCTTCATCACGTCGATCACAGCCTGGTAGCTGTCGATGTGGGGGCAGCCGACGCAGAGGGCGGGAGGACGGTTGGTCACCACCTCGGGCGCTGCAGGACCCTTGGGCATGGGGTTACCGAGGGCGATGGCCACCTTCTCAGCATTCAGCTCGCCGTCGCGGCGGATGGTCTCGTCCAGGCGGCCGTGCACGGGCTTGCCTTTGCCCAGGAAGCCTTTGATGTGCTCCTCGACGAAGGGCTGGCCGTCCTCGAGCACGAGGATCTCCTCGACCTCGTCATAGAGCTTGCTCAGCATGTCGAAGGGCAGGGGGTACTGGGTGATCTTCACCACGGGGTAGGGGCACTTGCCATTAGGAAAATTCTCCTGCAGGTAGTTGAAGGCGATGCCGGTGGTGATGATACCGCGCTTGTGGTCGGTGCCGGGGATATACTGGTTGAATCCGCTCTCCTGGCTGGCCTTGGTGAAGGCGGGCTGCTTGTCGATGAGCGAGCGGTAGAGGTTCTTGGCGTTGGCGGGCAGCAGCACGTAGCTCTTGGGATCGCTGGGGCTGCTGAGGGGGTTCTGTGCGCGGACGGGCTTGCGCTCGACGCCGGCGCGGCTGTGGGCCAGGCGGGTGGGGATGCGCATGAGGATGGGGGTGCCCATCTGCTCGGAGAGGTCATAGCCGTAGTAGACCATGTCGTAGGCCTCCTGCTGGTTCGAGGGCTCGAGCATGGGAATCATGGCCCAGTGGCCGTAGTAGCGGCTGTCCTGCTCGTCCTGGCTGGAGAACATGCTGGGGTCGTCGGCCACGACGATGATGACACCCTTGGTGCCGATGATGGAGGCGTTCATGAAGGGGTCGCCGCAGACGTTGAGACCCACGTGCTTCATGCAGGTCATGGCGCGTTTGCCGCTGTAAGCCACACCGATGGAGGCCTCGAGGGCGGTCTTCTCGTTGGCGCACCAGTTGGCGACAACACCCTGCTCTTTGGCCTGTTTGCTCTTCATCACATATTCGGTAATCTGGGTCGACGGGGTGCCCGGATAGCTGTTGATGGCGCTGCCGCCGGCATCGATAAATGCCTGTGCTATAGCCTCGTCGCCTAAAAGAAGGAGTTTTGACATAACTATTATTTTTAATGAATAATTAATTGACTTTCGAAAATGCAAAGATAGGAAAAAAAAATGATATAGGGCAAGAATTTTTTTCGCCGGAATCCTACTTAACATAACCCCAAAAATGGGGCTTGATTTTCAAGCTTTTAAGCCACCCCCTCTTACTCAACTCTTACTCCTCTCTTACTCCTCTCTTACTTTGCTCTTGGTTTAGTGAGAGTTATGAAGGGTGTGGAAAATGGTTTTTAACAGTATTTTAACACTTTCTTACCAGCTTGTTTCGCCGATTTGACGGGTTTGTGTAAGCTGAATTCAAGTTATAAACGCAACACCAAGGGTGTAAAATGTTGACCTAATTGCTGGTGCAAATATAGCAAAAACATTTCATAAGGAGAGCGGAAGCCGAATCTTTTTCTTGGACGGTGATTGA
>Ga0310694_10001179_pt1 | contig 30540 bp, 25 predicted proteins | sample 174DNAGHGhighgp2_FD_203884 | JGI IMG/M metagenome (GOLD analysis project Ga0310694, IMG submission 203884) | Sheep rumen microbial communities from Palmerston North, Manawatu-Wanganui, New Zealand - 1742 DNA GHGhigh gp2 (v2) (version 2) | ecosystem: Host-associated > Mammals > Digestive system...
CCAGCATTCAACACCGATATGATATTGGAAAGTATTGGCACCCAAGTAGGATTTATTGGATTGACATTTGTCTTATTGATGTATTTCTTCCTATTCAGAAGGTCATTGGTTGTTGGATATCGTTCTAATCACCCGTTTACTTTCTACCTTTGTGTGGGCATCGCAATAGTGACAGGTGTTCAACTTGCCATCATCGCCCTTGGCAGCACAGGTGTGATACCGTTAACTGGCATCACAGTCCCATTGCTAAGCTATGGTAAGGTGAGCATGATTCTTAATCTTTTTGCATTTGGTTTGGTGTTGACAGTTTCCAGTCACAACAAGGCAGCTTCCTCAAGCAATCAAAACGTCAAGAAATACAACAATTCCATGTCACTTTTGACATACTCATTCTTGTCCATCATCTTGGTTGTTGGGGCAACCTTCTTCTATTATCAATGGATTAACCGAAATGACACTTTGATACGCCCGGTATTAGCCAAGAACGCGACAGGAATCACATCCTTAAATTACAACCCAAGGATATCGGCTCTTGTCGGGAAAATGCACATAGGTAATATTTTCGACCGTAATGGCATTTTGTTGGCAACTAGCAATAAAGACGAACTAAAAAATTTCACAAAGAAATATGAAGAATGCAATCTCATTTTAGATTTTAAAGGTAAGCACCAAAGGTATTACCCGTTTGCCGAGCATCTTTTCTTCATGGTGGGTGATTTGAATTCAAAGTTGTTCTTCAGTGGCATTAATCGTGGCCTACTCGCAGAAAAAGAATATCTAGATTCCCTTCGTGGATACAATAACATATTAAAAGACCAATATGGAAACAAACAATATGTGAATATCACTCAAACAGATGTATTTGCAAACAGGTTCCTTGATGAGATAATACCACAAAAGACCTCTGAACAAATAGCATTACGTGATTATTCTGCTTTAATCCCTTACTTGAAAGCCGGAGTAAATAGCAGTAGGGTCAAAGACTATAACAACAATGACGAAAGCTTCTTCTCAATGGGTAAGATAAAGCCAAATGACATCAATCTATCAGTTGATGCCATACTCCAAACCAAATTACAAAACAGGATAAAGGACTTTGCCTCTAATGACCCTACATTGAGTAGATGGAAAAAGGTAAGAGTGTCTGCAGTAGTTCTTGATGCAGAAACAGGTGAGTTGTTATCATCTGCAAATTACCCCCTGCCAAATTTAGAGAATTTGCCTGAGCAAGCAAATGTGGTATATAAGGACAAAGAAATAGCAGAAGCTTATACCGATATGGACTTAGGGCTTTTTTATCCCACTCCTCCTGGCTCAACGGCGAAAGTGATGTCTGCTCTATCTTCGTTTATGAAATATGGAGCTGAAGCAGCTCAATACACTTATCCCATCAGATATTATGAAAAGCCTTCTGACGGTGCTGCAGACGTATTCAATCAAACTCAAAACAATAATAGCGTAACTATGGATGAGGCCATCACATGGTCATCTAACATATACTTTATCAAGCTTGTAAATGACAAAAATCTATATGACGAATTAGGCAGGCTATATTCTAATGTTGGCATCCAAATTGACGGTGTGGCTCCATTTGGCTTGCTATATCATAAGCCGACATCTACTTGGAACAGTAAATATAAGGATATTACATTTGGAGCAACAGATTACTATCATACATTGATAAACAAGAAAGGGGAGAACAGGCTTGTTGGCCATAAGGCTTTTTGGTTGGCATGGGGACAAAACCCGATGACTGCAACACCTTTGGCTATGGCTAAAGTATCTGCAATAGTAGCAAACAATGGAATACTTCCAGAAGTAAGATTTGTGAAAGGAAGAAGTTCACAAAAACAGTTAGACATAAGAAACAAGGGCATTGAGCATCTGCAATCTTATATGCGGAATGAAGCAACCAAACATACTTCTATCAATATAAATAGCTACAATGCCGGAGGAAAAACGGGCACCGTGGTTAGAGGCACAGGTGTTTATAAAAATAGGAAAGAACAAACCGTCAATGATGCGTGGTATATATGTTTCTGTGATAAAAACTCAGGGAAAGGTAAAATTGCCATCGCCTTGAGAATAGAACGGGCACATTCCAGTTCAACCAAGGCCAAGCAGATGATGAGAGACGTCGTTCTAAGAACATTAGACGAGATGGGGTACATTTAAAATAGAAGAAAGCCATAATGAAAAAGAAGGAGAAAGACAATATCTTGCTTGAGGATTACACCAGGCTGAAAAAAATAGGCGATGGTGGCTATGCGACTGTATATAAGGTTCGTCATAATGAACTGGAATATATTCGAGCCATACGTGTCCTTAAAGACGATGTGGAAAATGAAGATGACCCTATATATCAAAAGTTCATTAAAGAATGTAAGATTCTTCTACGCCTTGGAAATGGCAACCATCCCAACATCGTACATATCTATCAGCCTTTGTTTAAATCAAACAAGGCATTTGTAGAGATGGACTATATTACAGGCGAAAATATTACGGAATATATTGAGCGAGTGAAATTCATTCCAATAGAGGAGGTCATCAAGTTTGTGAAAGAAATCGGAAGTGCATTGGCATACTGCCATGAGGACATATACAAGTATTGTTATGACCGCGAGTTAGACAATCTTCAAGATGACCCGGAAGATGGCTCCAAACCTCTTATTGACGAAAAAAAAAGAAAAGAATTGATAAAAAAATATCAAGTCATTCATAACGATATACACTCTGGCAATATCATGCGCAGAGATGACGGGCACTATATTCTCTTGGATTTCGGACTTTCTATCCAAAATGGAAATGTTACAAGGAAAAGCCAAAGAACAAATGGAGCGCCTGAATATAAATCGCCTGAAAAATGGGAAAACGATGCAGATGTTAGCACACAATCCGACATCTACAGCTTTGGCATTGTGCTTTACGAAATGCTTACCGGACATGTGCCTTTCATCTTTAATAAAGCAACTTCTGAAATGAATGCTTTAAACGCACTAATGAAAGCCCATCAAGGCACCACCCCAAAACCTGTTGCTGAAGAAAGAGAAAAAAACTACCAAAAACATATTGGTGGTAGATACGACGGTGGTGTCCCTCAATGGATTATTGACATTGTTAATAAATGTCTAGAAAAGAAACCTGAAAATCGTTTTAAAAATGGAGCAGAGCTACTCCTTTACATCGAGAACAAAGACGACTATAAAATGAATAATGAAATATTGTCATTAAAAGAAGAAATCACAAAATTAGAAAAAGAGATTTCTGAATTAAGAACAATAGACAATGAAACTCCTGATCATAATCCAGCTAATGGAAAGCATCATACTATTGATACTCAAACTAATAATCAGAAAAAGAAAGGAAAAAAGAATATAGGAAACACTCATTTCCCTAAAAATGCGAAACGTAATATTGGTAGAAATAAGCAAAACTTAAGCTCTACAAATAAAGATAATAACAACCTCTCTATTAACAGTGAAGAAAAAGATAGTGTTGCTAACGCACAACACAAATCACAACAACTTCCTATAATTGCAAAAAACAAAAAAAAAAAATTAAAACTTTAAAATTATGCCAGACAAAAAGAAGAGAAATTTTTCAGACGGTTTCTTTAACAAGAAAGTGGATCTGAATGAAGTCATTATCTTTGATAAGCCTGATTTATCAAAGATTAGAGTTGAACTTACATGGGATGGTACAGACTTGGATCTAGGTGCTCTATTACTTGGTGTAGATGGTACTATGGCAGACCCAGAGGATTTGGTTTTCTACAATACAGAAAGAAGACGCAAAACAACAATTCCTTTTCTAGACAATCCATCATTTAAACCAAGTGATGTTTTTGATGGAACAACTATGACTTATGACGATGATAATGCTAAAAAATTCTATAAGAATAAACGTAAGTTTTTTAAAGAAACATTACCTTTATCTGCAGACAATGCTGTTATTGGGTCATGGGACGACATTACAGGAGAAAGTGGAGAAATTATTCATATTCTTCTTGATGAAGTAGATACAAGAAAATACAAATCAATTGTAATCATTGCTGCTGTTGCACCACAAAAAATAAAGCATGGCGAAACGTTTAAGGATGCAAAAGAACCTGTTTTAACCATATATGACGCTGAAGACGAAGAAGTTCTTGCTGAGTATAGTCTTTCTGATTCTCATCCCAATGATGATTGTGTTTGTATTGGTAAACTTAAATTGAGTGAAGATGAACTAAATTGGGAATTTGAACCTCTTTCAAATGGTTATACGGGTGGCATAGAATATGTAGCCACTGAAATTTATTACTAAACTTAAATATCAATGAATAAAAAGGATAAAAAACAATTTCCCCCTGGCTTCTTTGACAAGCCTTCTGAAGAAACGGGATTGTTAAAACAATCATTTAATTGGTTGTATCTACATTGGAAATCTTTTTTACTATTTTCCATAGCAACCATATGTGTTGTTTTTTTGATTGTTTTTATACCTAAAAAATGTGGTAATAACAATACAACGGATATTCAAAAAATAATTTCCAAAACACCTTCTAAAAATCCAGATACGCCAGTTACTGTAAATTCGTATCCAGGAGAAAGTGAACAACCTAAAACTTCAAAAAAAGCAGAAGAAGTCATTAACGATAAAACAACAACTGAAAAAATAGGAAAGACAGAAGATAGTTTAGAAACAGCAGCCCTCTCGGTCATACGTGGTAATTATGGCAATAATCCTGAAAGGAAAAGAAAACTAGGGGATAGATACCAAGAGATACAAAACCGAGTAAATCAAATGTATCGAGAAGGTAAGGTACGAAAGAGAAGGTGACTTTATGGTTGGGGGAAAAATCCCCCAACCATATCTCCTAAAGAAATTGTAGCAATTATTCACTAAATAGTCAATATGAAAATCTTAGATCATATAGCTAATATTTTACATAGTCATCTTAAAGAAGGTGATGGCTCTGGAAAGACAAAGAAAGCGGAAGGGCAAACTACAATTGACTCGGAACAGCAAGCCAAAGACTATCATAATGAGAACCTAAATGAAACTTGCTGCACTGAACATCTATCAAAAGAAAAAAATGAAGAGGAAGCGAAAGGCGAAAATCTAAACATCATTGAGATTGAAGAAAATATCAAGAATGCATTAGTAAAATCCCTTGAATTTATAAATAGCAATGATGAAAAAGCTTCACGATTGGCTTTAAATGTTTTTCTTATTAACGACAAATTATTTAATTCATTATGTTTAGTTAATAATAGTAACGATTTTATACAATCCTTAAAAGAAAAAATCGACATAGAATTAGGCGTAGCCTTCAAATCCATACAAATATATAATGAAAAACCAAGTGGTGAAAAACAACTTGTATCTGTTGAAGATAGCCATTATTCATCTTTCTTGTTTTATACTTTAGAGGATACTTTGGATGAAAAAATCGAAGGATTTAATCATCTTGCTACCATATCCGCATTGGAAAAATCAGGTTCCATATTGGAGAAAGTTGTGAAATTGCAGCCTATTCCAAATAAAGTATATAATATTGGGCGAGGGAAAATGGTCAGAACTAGTAATGGAATGTTGCGCGTTAACCACATTATCATAGACAATAGCGAGCAAAGCGATGAATATGAAAACAACAAATATGTTAGTAGCAACCATGCACACATTACATATTTAAAAGATGATGGATTTGTAATATATGTTGATAGTGGAGGAACTAGAATCAAAGGGAACAGGACAAGAATACTAAGAGATGGCTTGAAAGAACCTATTGATTTAGGATCAGATACCAAAGCCCCTGTTCCTTTGGAAAACGGCGACGTCATAGAATTAGGAAAACATGTCCTTTTAGAATTCAAGTATTCATAAAAGTTGTATTGATTATGGCAATACCTGAAAATTTCAAAAAATGGTTTTCTACTTTAAAAAAGTGGACTTATAAACTATTCAAGTGTGGAACAATTGATTCTCCACTTCCACCAGATAAAGATCCAGATTCAAATGAAAACGATATAGGAATAATTGAAGGAAACCATCTATTAAATGATATGCTAGCTTTGTTCAAAGACAGCATTAAACGGATGTCTATTGGAGAAAAGTTAGTCTATCCCATGTCCTTTTATATTATAATACATAAAGATGATTATGAGGAAATCAAACAACTACTTCCAATTTGGACACCTGAGATTATTCGGAATTTTTATGAAATTTTGAAACAGAAGCAGGAACAAGAAGGGTATACGAACTGTAAACCGATTAGCAAAAAATGGGTATTCCGTTATAGTCCATGCCGTATAACTTCTATAAACATCACTGATGATGACATATTTACAGTATCAAAGGGAAATATCGTAAAAACAGCAGAGCTATATAACGATGTAATAGACCGCACAGACGACATTTCTGTTGAAAGAAATATAAAAGTATCCATCAAATGCAATAATTCAGACATCATAAAGACCGCGAATCTCAATTTGAGTGCTCTTGATGGCATAGAAATTCTGGAAGAAGGTTTTTTCACCTATAAATATGATGACAAGTATATGGCAAAGCCATCTGACAAACCTACAGAAGGGCCTCCACAAGAACCAGAAATTACAGAGGACAACAAGCCTCTTGCAACAATATCGTATGAAGACAATCATCATAAATATACATATACTATGAAAATGTCACCAATTTATATTTCAAGTATAAAAGATACTCGTACGACATCTAATATTTTAAAAATCAACAATCCCAATCTCAAAAACGGTCATGTTCAAATCAAATATGAGCAAGGGAGATTCTTTCTTTGTGCTTTTGGAGAGACTAGACTTAACGAACGACCAGTCAAATTAAGTGAACCTGGTAATATAATATGGGTGGATTTATATAATAATTCTGACATATTGATGAATGGTGATATACAGGTAAAATTTAAAAAAGCATGATAGGGATAGAGATGGTTTCATTTTTTGGCAAGACCGATTTAGGGAAAAATCGGTCGAACAACGAAGATGCTTTTATTGCCCAAAGCATTTGGGACGACCAAGTCGTGTTAGCAGCAGCCATAGATGGTGTAGGAGGATATGATGGCGGTGAAATAGCTGCATCAATAGCAGAACAAACCATTGTTGAATATCTCAGTGAATTCCCCAATGGCGAACGGGCAGATTTAATCAAGCAGGCTGTGGTTGAAGCAAATAATGCCATAAATAGTAAAAGGATGGAGGATGGGGAACATCCCAATATGAGCTGTGTAATGACAGCTATTCTGGTTGATATTAAAAATGGCTTTCTCCATATGGCTCATATTGGTGACACCCGTCTATATCAGTATTCTGATGGACAAATTAAAAAATTGTCACATGATCATTCTCTTGTCGGTTATAGAGAAGAAATTGGGGAGTTAACTGAGGAAGAGGCAATGAACCATCCACAGCGTAATGTCATTGGACGTGATGCCGGCTCTCAATTTCTTGACATCAATACCGACTTGGTAGAAACCGCATCTTTTCCACTTCAGTCTGATTCTACATATTTATTGTGTTCAGATGGACTTAGCGACATGTTGACTTCCTCCATGATGGTAGAGATTCTAAGTAGCGATTCAAATACCGAAGAAAAGGTTAATGCTCTTATTGACAAAGCCAACGAGGAAGGAGGGAAAGACAACATCACTGTTGTTCTTGTTGATTACAAAGGTCCTACTACTATTGTGCAAGAGCCCCATTTAGCCTTCAGGGAAGAAACATATGCCAGTACCAAGCAAGAAGACGAAATGGAAAACAAACAAGAAAACCAAAAAGAAGAAAAAAAAGAAGTAATTAAAGAAATCTATCAAGAAGAAAAACAAGTAGAGAAACCTGAGGAAACCGCCCATCTTCAGCAAATCATAAGTGTAAAGCTCACGCGTTTAGAAATCATTCTTTCAATTATTGCAGGAATACTATTCATCATCATGGGCATAATGGGCTTTTTCTTATACTTGATTGTTTCTTAATCCTCATCGTTTACAGTTGATATAGTAATACTTTTCAACTTTATTGACACTATTAAACATTGATTAAAAAGCTAAAAATCAATTAATATGACAACAACAAACCATCATTACACAGGCTTGAATGATGCTCAAGTGCTCGAAAGCCGAAGGAAATATGGAGCAAATGTGTTGACTCCACCAAAAGAAGATTCCATCTGGGATCAAATCAAAGAAGTGTGCAAGCATCCCATTGCCATCACAATGGCTTGTCTTATTGTCGGCACTGCCATATTGGCCGGTGTTCTTTCAAGTAGTATGGGAAATATCATATGGGTGATGCCTGCTATTGTGGCTATTGCCACTTTGCTCATTCTCATAGTCGGCTTTTTTGGCGGATTTGGAGACCCTCTCTTCAAAATTCTTATTACTGCTTTCGTTCTATCAATGGGTATCTCCATTTACGAATATGAATGGCATAGTGCAGAATGGATGGTGTTCTTCGAGCCAATAGGCATCATCGTAGCTCTGATTCTTGCTACGAGCATTGCTTATTTCCTTGAAAAGAAAAACGAAAAAACATTTCAAAGCCTTAACCAAACGAATGATGACACATTGGTAAAAGTATATAGGAACGGACATATATGTCAAGTTCCTAGAATGGACATCGTTGTGGGAGATATTGTTTCTTTGGAGATAGGAGAAGAAATTCCAGCTGACTGTGAATTGCTTGAGGCTACCAATCTTATAGTCAATGAATCCTCGTTAACTGGTGAGTTACAAGCTACAAAGACAACAGACCCTAATAGGTTTGATAAAAATGCAACTTACAAGTCAAACGAAATTATGAAAGGCACCACCATCATTGAAGGTCATTGTGTGTCTAAAGTGATTAGTGTAGGTGATTCTACAGAGAATGGGAATGTTTATCAGTCTCTAAACGAGGGCAAGGAAGTAAAAGTGGGGTGGTTGTTGAAAGACAACAACAACAACAAAATCATCGGAACGTATAATACTGAAGATGATGCCAACGAAGCCCTTGAAGAGTATATTGGCAAAAATGAAAATGCCGATGTAGTAGTGGAACAACCACTGATTGACCGAATGCGTGTCCGCAAAGGCAGTGAAACCCCATTAAGCAAGAAACTGAACGGACTCGCAGATTGGATCACCAATGCCAGCTATGTGCTTGCTGTTTTAATAATTGTAGGCCGCATAATATGGTACTTTATCTCAAATGATGTTAATTTCTCTTCAAGTGATTTCTGGGTGGATTTCGTCAGTTACGTTTTGAAGACCATTATGATAGCCGTAACGCTTATTGTTGTGGCTGTACCTGAAGGGCTTCCTATGTCTGTGACACTTAGTCTTGCATTCAGTATGCGGAAACTGATGAACAGCAATACACTACCACGAACAATGCATGCATGCGAAACAATGGGTGCTGCATCTGTAATCTGCACGGACAAAACTGGTACGTTGACAAAGAACCAAATGGAGGTGGCCGAAATCAAGATTGAAAACGTAGAAGAAAAATTACTTTTCGAAATGATTGCTGTCAACTCTACAGCAAATCTTGATTTCTCGGACAAAAAGGCCATTAAAGTTATCGGCAATCCCACCGAAGGTGCTTTGTTGCTATGGTTAAATGGCAAAAATGTGAATTATCTTGAATTAAGAGAAAACATCCCTATTATTGAAAGTCTGCCTTTCTCAACAGAGAACAAGTATATGGCAACCATCATCAACTCTCACATCCTTGGCAAGAAAGTCGCCTACGTCAAAGGTGCACCAGAAATACTACTTGAAATGTCAGAGATTGATTCTAAATCCAAGTCTGCATTTGAAAAAGCTTTGTCAAATTATCAAGAGAAAGCTATGCGTACATTGGCACTTGCATATGTGGAATTGGGCGATAATGAAACCATAATTAGCGAAGGTAAAATCAACACTAACAAATTACATTTCGTCGGAGTATTTGCTCTTCATGATGATATTCGTGAGGGCGTGAAAGAATCCATGGAGGAATGTATGAGTGCAGGTATTTCCGTCAAGATTGTAACTGGCGACAATCCTGGTACAGCAAAGGAGATTGGCCGAAAGATAGGTCTTTGGACAGATGCCGATGGTGAGAAGAACATCATCACGGGTACAGAGTTAGAAAAACTCACAGACAAAGAACTTGAAAAGCGAGTTATGGACATCAAGATTATTGCCCGTGCCCGTCCTATGGATAAGAAACGCTTGGTGGAAACTCTTAAAAGATTGGATCAAGTTGTTGCCGTTACTGGCGACGGCACCAATGATGCCCCAGCATTGAATACTGCAGATGTTGGGCTCGCCATGGGCAATGGCACAGCTGTTGCCAAAGACGCCTCAGATATGATTATACAAGACAACTCATTCAGTACAATCGCTAATGCTGTCATGTGGGGTCGTTCTTTGTACAAAAATATTCAGCGCTTCCTTTTGTTCCAATTGACTGTGAATGTTGCAGCTTGTTTCCTTGTACTTTTTGGTGCATTCCTAGGAACAGAAACACCGTTAACAGTCACTCAGATGTTGTGGGTAAACTTGATTATGGATACTTTTGCAGCAATTGCCTTATCTGCGCTTCCTCCTCAGAAGTCTGTGATGGAAGAAAAGCCACGTGACCCCAATGCGTTCATCCTTGATAAATCCATGTTGAATAATATATTTGGAGTTGGTGGATTCTTCTTTGTTATGCTTCTTGTCCTTCTCATCATCTTCCAACATTCAGACATTACAAGTCTGAAAGATTTGGCAGGTTTCTCATTTGGAGAGCGAAGTAAAGTTACCACATATGAGCTATCCCTACTTTTCACAATCTTTGTAATGACCCATATGGGCTATATGTTTAATGCACGTGCTTATAAGACTGGTGGCTCGGGATGGAACCTTAAGGGATGTGATGGCTTCTTGTTAATAGCTACTGTTGTTACCCTTGGGCAGATAGCCATTGTACAGACACCTTTCCTAAATGACTTTTTCAATGTCCAACCTCTTCCACTGCGTGATTGGCTTATCATTTTTATTCTTGGATTCATGGTAACTGGAGTAAGAGAGTTGAAACATTTGATATTTAAATAATTATTTGTATATTTATGAAAGAGAGACAATGGAACCCTGTTGTCTCTCCTTCATATTTACCTATACTTAAACCCTTCCCACGCCGCGTTCAACAGGAGCGCGCCCGGTGACTTTCAAGTATCTTGTCTTGGCTTGCAAGGGTTTGCAACTGTTTTGCATTCTGATTCTGAGCGAGGACAAGTTTGCCATTTTGTCGGAAAAATGATATTTTGCCCCATCTTTTCATCTTTTGTCATCATTTTTCCCTCATTTTCTCTCATCAATTCAGAGTGCATGCCAATGGGAATACACCTTGTCTGTCACGCCCGCGGAGAAGAAAAATCAAAATCTTTGTCCCTAATGGCAGATAATTCCTGAAATTTACCTAAATTTGTAACCGAAAAAGTCTTACCTGAAATATGAAAACCAACAAAATGACAAAAAGAATTCTCCTGATGATGGTGGGTGCTTGCACAGCCATCGGCATGGCAGCCCAAAGCATCAAGCCGGCAATCCCACGCGATGAGGCGCTGGAAGCAAAAATTGAGAAGACCCTTGCGAAGATGACCCTCGACGAGAAAATCGGCCAGATGCTTGAGCTGAACCTCGACGTGATGGGAAAGATGACCATGGAAAATCCAAAGATCGACCGCGAAAAGGTGCGCCAGGTGCTGCAACAATATGGCGCCCCCGCAAAAGAGATAGAAGCACTGCTCAAGCAGAGCGACCAGCAAATCTTGGAACGCTTGGGAAACTACCCTGTCGACATCTATGAAGGCGACACGCGGCGTGTGTGGAAACTCAACGAAGTAATGCTCGACACCATCATCTCGAAATGGAAGGTGGGGTCGATACTCAATGCCCCAGGCACACGTGCCGCCACCGTGGAGCAATGGCAACAATGGATCGGGCTCATACAGAAAAAATCGATGAAACACATCGGCATTCCCGACATCTATGGTCTCGACCACAACCATGGTGTGACATACACACAAGGCGGAACGCTCTTCCCACAACCCATCAACATCGCCGCCACCTTCAACACCGAACTTGCCTTCACCGGAGCACAAGTCACCGCATACGAGAGCAGGGCCGGCAACTGCCCGTGGGTTTACAACCCCGTTGTCGACCTGGGGCGCGACGCGCGATGGTCGCGCATCTGGGAGAGTTTCGGCGAAGACGCCATCGTCAACGCCCGCATGGTGGAGGCCGAAATCAAAGGCTACCAAGGCGACGACCCCAACCATCTGGGACCATACAACGTGGCCACATGCACGAAACACTATTTCGCTTACGGAGCACCATGGAGCGGCAAGGACCGGACACCGGCATACCTCTCGCCGCAGTTGCTCCGTGAGAAATATTTCGAGCCTTTCAAGGCCGCAGCCCTTGCCGGGACGCTGACCATGATGGTGAACTCCGCCTCGGTCAACGGCGTGCCATTGCATGCCAGTTACGAATACCTCACAAAATGGCTGAAAGAGGACCTCAACTGGGATGGCATGCTTGTGACAGACTGGGCAGACATCAACAACCTCTTCTCACGTGAAAAGGTGGCGAAAGACAAGAAAGACGCCATCAGAATAGCCATCAACGCCGGCATCGACATGTCGATGGACCCATACAGCGTGGAGTTCTGCATACTGCTGAAAGAACTCGTGGAGGAAGGGAAGGTCCCCATGAGCCGCATCGACGATGCCGTAAGACGCATCTTGCGCGTGAAATACAGGTTGAACCTCTTCGCCCAACCCAACACCGGTGGCAAAGGATACGAGAAATTCGGCTCGGATGAGTTCGCCGCAAAAGCATTGCAGGCTGCAGAGGAGTCGGAAGTGCTGCTCAAGAACAACGGAAACATCCTGCCGTTGGCGAAAGGCAGGAAAATCTTGCTTACCGGCCCCAACGCCAACCAGATGCGGTGCCTCCACGGAGGATGGAGCTACACATGGCAGGGGTCGATGGCAGAAGACCTGGCAGAGAAGTACAACACCATCTATGAAGCCCTCTGCAACAAATTCGGCAAGGAAAACATCATCCTTGAACAAGGAGTGACATACAACGAAAACGGTGCATACCACGCCGAAAACGAGCCCCAGATATCAAAAGCAGTGGAGGCGGCGTCGAAAGCAGACATCATCATCGCATGCATCGGCGAGAACTCCTATACGGAAACACCTGGCAACCTCGACGACCTGTGGCTTTCACAAAACCAGAGAAACCTGGTGAAAGAACTTGCCAAGACAGGAAAGCCCATCGTGCTCATACTCAACGAAGGGCGCCCACGACTGATAGCCGACATAGAACCTCTGGCAGCGGCCGTTGTCGACATCTTCATACCAGGAAATTACGGTGGCGACGCTTTGGCAAACCTTCTGGCTGGCGACACCAACTTCTCGGGCAAGATGCCTTACACATACCCACGTGAAATCAACTCTCTCAACACCTACGACTACAAGGTGAGCGAAGAGGTGGGAACAATGGCGGGAGCATACAACTACGACGCGAAAGTGTCGCTGCAATGGCCTTTCGGCTATGGCATGAGCTACACCACTTATGAATACAGCAACCTGCGGGTGGACAAGACGACGTTCAACGCCGACGACATCCTGACGGTAAGCGTCGACGTGCGCAACAATGGCAACAAGGCGGGGAAAGAGTCTGTGCTGCTCTACAGCAGCGACCTCGTCGCTTCCATCGTCCCAGACAACAAGCGCCTGCGCGACTTCACCAAGATTGAGCTGCAACCCGGAGAGATGAAGACCGTCACCTTCCATCTGCCCGCCAAGAGCCTGGCTTTCGTGGGGGCCGACGGCAAGTGGGTGCTTGAAGAAGGCGAATTCACTCTGAAGGCAGGCAACCAGACCACCAACGTGATGTGCAAGCAAACCAAGAAGTGGGACACTCCCAATATATAAATCCGACAAGACATACAAAACATACAAGAAGTGCACACAGGTACCCTGGTGTGCAAGTCACAAGTTTGCATACAAAATTCAAAAAAGCCAAGAAGCATGACATATACTTCATGGAAAGGTGTAACTATGCAGACTTATCGATGATGACGAACAAAATAAAACAAAAATGAACTTATCAGCTATAGACAGAATGGCCCTCTCCCAGTTTTCACCTGTTGAGAAAGAGAGCATTTACCAGATAGTGTGTAACACCATGTTGGTGGACAAGGTAAAGGATTCCCGAGAGCAGCAACTTGTAGAGGAGATTGCCGACATCATAGGAATCAACCAAGAGGAGCGAGAGGCTTCCAAACAGCTGGATGAAACGACGGTGATTGAAACCATTCGCAACATGACTAATTTGCAAAAGCAAAGGGCATACGTTGCCAAATTCATCGCCCAGATGGTTCTGGCTGATGGCAAGGTGGATGACCAGGAGCGACTATACTTCAACACCTTGTTAGACAAATTGTATCTTCCCATAGGCTGATGCCCCACCATTGTCGACATAAGGCAACAACAACACCATGATCGCCACGATACACTTCATGGAGAGGAAGTTTGAGGAGTTCAACAAGTTGATGTTCGGCGGCAAGCTCCCCAAGATTCCCATCATACTGACCGATGCCAAGACGTTTTTGGGGAAATGCGTCTACCGTCAACGGACGGGCAGGGACGGCAAACCGGAATATTACGACTTCAAGCTCCGCATCAACACCCGTGTGGACCTGCCCGTAAACGAGGTGGAGGACACACTCATCCATGAGATGATTCATTACTATATCGCCTTGAACAGGTTGGAGGATGCCTCCACACACGGGCCGCTGTTCATCCATATGATGAACAACATCAACGAGAAATACGGTCGTCATCTGACGGTGAGATACAAGGGCACGGCGGAGCAGAACGAGCAGCTGGTCGATAAGAAGCAGCATTACCACGTGGTGGCCGTGGTTACGTTCCGCGACGGCAGGACTGGCATCAAGGTGCTGCCACGTGTCGTTGAAAGCATCTTGAAATATTACAACGCCGTATCTGCTGCAAACAACGTGGCATCTGTGCGTCTCTTCATGAGCAACGACATCTTCTTCAACCGCTTCCCCAACTCCTCCGCCTTGAAAGTGCATTTCCAGGAAGAGAGCGAGGTCATGGAGCACCTGAAAGGCGCCGAGCCCCTCATCTGCGACGGGAAGGCCATCGGAAGGACTCGAAGGTAGAGAAGAGAAGAAGTTTTAGAAGTTAGGGAAGAGGAGAAGTTAAAGAAGTTAAAGAAGTTAAAGAAGTTAACGACATATGTCCCTTTAACTCCTTTTCAATTCCCTTTTAACTTCCCTTTTACTCCTTTTCAACTCCTCTTTAACTTCCCTTTAATTCCTTTGCAACTCCCCTTGAATCCTGGTTCATCCCTCAACTTCCTCCACCTTTTTCATACGCAAGTGCAGCTGGTAGATGGCTGGGACGAAGATGAAAAGCGAAAAGACGACGGCGAGCGACACTTTCAGCATGTTTCCTCCGAAAAGGTCTATCACCTTCGCATCCTGATACTGTGGGAAGACGTTGTAGACGACATACGACAAGGTGTTGTTCACCCAATGCAGCATGATGCCCGGGATGATGCTCCCTGTGCGGTAATACATCCATCCCAACAACAACCCGATGCAAAAGGCATGGGGCATCTGCGCCGGATTGGCATGAACCAGGGCGAACAGCACGGCGGAGATGGCGATGGGCACCCAGTGGCGCGACGACCCTTCCAGTAACACTCGTAATATGGCTCCCCGAAACACCACCTCTTCCACCAATGGGGCGAAGATGCATATGACCAAATACCCCCATCGGCTGCCCAAGATGGCACCCAATGTCTCGCCTGTCAAGTCAGGAAGCGGCACCAGTTCAACAAACACCTCCGAGGGGATGACCGTACCCAAAACGGCCACACTCGCCCAAAACAGCACTCCGTAGGGCTTGGAACGCAGATAGGCACGCGACACGCGGCACCACTTCAACGAAAAGAAGAGCACCAGGGTGATGACACCCGAAATCACTTGCACCACGATGGTCTGCCCGGTGGTGAGGCCTTCACCACTCATCAACGAGCGAACGGCATTGCCAACACCTTCAGTAACCGCACATACCGCTACCACGGCATAAGTGATGAAAAATTGTATCACTATGAATACTATCAAATAAAGGATGGCATCAAAAAACTTTCTCATATATTTAAAATTTTAGCTTCAATCTTCAATCTTAGCTTCGCTGATTTTTGTCGCGACTCGGCAGAGTCCAAGCAAGCTTGACTCTGCTCTCGCTGCTCCAAAAATTCAATTTTCAATTTTCAATCTTCAATCTTCCAAGCCTTCCTCGTCGAAAATGGCGTTGGCGCGTCGCACATCCTCACGCAACTGCGCCACCAAGCGACCTGTGCTCTCGAATTTCCGTTCTTCACGCAACCGATGGGTCAAAGCCACCATCATGCGCTTGCCATAGAGGTCGCCGTCGTAGTTGATGACATGTGTCTCGATGGCCATGCCATGTCCTTGGAAGGTGGGGCGCATCCCAATGTTGGTCACCGCCCGCTTCATCTCCATCGAACCCTCCAAGCGAACCCTCGCCACGTAGGCACCGGGGGCGGGCAGCATCTTCGCAACATCCTCCAGAAGCAGGTTGGCGGTGGGGAAGCCCAAGCGCCTTCCTTGTTGGTAACCCTCCACCACCCTTCCAACAAGGGTGTATTGATGTCCCATACATCGGGTGGCCGTCTCGACATCGCCTTGAAGCAACATCTGTCGTATGGCGGAACTACTCACCCGTATGCCATCGACGGACAACGGCGCACCTTGCACCACCTCCATACCCAAGGTTGCCCCATGACGCACATAGTCGTCAAATCCTTCAGCAGAGCCTTTGCCGAAACGATTGTCATACCCCATAACCAGCCGCCTGACAGCCAACTGCCCGTGCAGCACACAGCGCATGAAGTCGGCTGCAGACAATGACGCCATCTCTGGTGTGAAACGCAGCACCACGCAGTTGTCCACACCCGTCTTTGCCAACCTCACCATCTTCTCCTCATAGGAGGTGAGCAACTGAGGGTGGAAATCAGGACTGAGCACCTGCCTGGGATGACGGTCGAAAGTGACCACCATCGACTCCATCTCTCTTTCCTTCGCCTCCTCCACCACCTGATGGATGAGGTGCTGGTGCCCGAGATGGACACCATCGAAAAAGCCTATCGTGGCCACAGAGGCACACAAGTTGGAAGGGATGTTGTCGGAAAATATCTTTTTCATTGAAACAGAGTCTTTTTAGAAGTTAAAGAAACAACAAAGTTAATGAGGCATCGACATTAATCCTACCATCGCCATCGATGTATATGGAATTATTACCTATAACTTCTCTAAATGAAGTATTGTCGATAACTTCTTCAATTTTCAATTTTAGCTTCGCTGATTTTTGTCGCGACTCGGCAGAGTTCAAGCAAGCTTGCACTCTGCTCTCGCTGCTCCAAATTAGCTACGCTGATTTTTGTCGCGACTCGGCAGAGTTCAAGCAAGCTTGCACTCTGCTCTCGCTGCTCCAAAAATTCAATCTTCAATTTTCAATTGATATTGGTGGTTTTTTCCTCAATTCCTCGAGGATGGCCATCAACTCATCCATGCGCTCCGCCCTGAGTATGGCGATGCGAGTGGGTCGGAAATTGGGAATGCCCTTGAAGATGGGACTTGCGGCAAGGTGTCGGCGTGTGTGCAGGATGCCCCGGTATTCGTCTATGCGCTCCACATTGATGCGTAGCTGCTCCTCCAACACGTCGAGTTTCCATGAGAAGTCCATCGCCGGGTCGGGGTCCAGGCCATCAAGGAAGCGTCTGATTTCTCGGAAAATCCACGGTCTTCCAAAAGTGGCTCTTCCCACCATCACGGCATCCACGCCATATTGTTCGAAGGCGCGTTTAGCCTCCTCCGGCGAGGTGATGTCGCCATTGCCGATGACGGGTATGCGCATGCGGGGATTGCGCTTCACCTCCGCGATGGGTTCCCAGTCGGCGGTGCCGGTATACATCTGCGACCTCGTACGTCCATGTATGGTGAGGGCACTGATGCCGCAGTCCTGCAACTGCTCCGCGAGGTCGCCGATGATGATGCTGCCGGCATCCCATCCCAGACGAGTCTTCACCGTCACCGGCACGTCGACAGCCTTCACCACCTCTCGAGTGATGTCAAGCATCAAGGGGATGTTGCGTAGCATCCCTGCCCCTGCGCCCTTCCCCGCCACCTTCTTGACAGGACAACCGAAGTTGAGGTCGATGAGGTCGGGATGCACCTGTTCCACGATTTTCGCCGCCTCGACCATCGCCTCCACGTCACGGCCGTAGAGTTGTATGCCCACGGGGCGCTCCTCGTCGCGTATGGTGAGTTTGTCGATGGAGCATTTCACCGACCTTATCAGTGCCTCGGCACTGACGAACTCGGTATACACCATCGAAGCACCGAAGCGTTTGCAGAGCAAGCGGAAGCCAATGTCGGTCACATCTTCCATCGGTGCGAGGAAGACGGGCATGGGTTCGAAAGTGATGTTGCCTATTTTCATCGGAGTCAGAATTGTGGCATCAGGTGATACATCCCTCCGGCAAGGTTCCTCACCACGCCTTTCATTTCCAGTTCGAAGAGCACGGCAGCGAGTTGGTTGACCTGAATGCCAGACTGAACAGCAAGCATGTTGAGCTGCATGTCGCCTTTGTCGGACAGCACCTTCACCACCTTCATCTCCTCGGGTGACAGCTGTGGGAAGAAGGTGCGCTCTATCCCCTCGTTGCGTGCCTTGGCGAGTGAGGCGTCACCCTCCCACCCCATGACCTTCAAGAAGGCGTCTGCATCGGTGAGCAACATGGCGCCATTGTCGCGTATGAGGTTGTTGCAACCTTCGGAGTAGGGGTCTCCCACACGCCCCGGGAAGGCGAAGACCTCGCGGTTGTAACTGCGGGAGATGTCGGCGGTGATGAGTCCTCCGCCATGTGCTGCACTCTCCACGAGGATGCAAGCGTCGGACATTCCCGCCACGATGCGGTTTCGTCGGACGAAATTGATTTTGTCGGCTTTCGTGCGTGTCATGAATTCGGTGAGGAGCCCGCCTTGCTTGAGCATCTTCACCGCCGTCGCCCTGTGTGCGTGGGGATATAGGTCGTCGAGTCCATGGGCGAGCACGCCGACGGTGTCAAGCCCCCTTTCCAACGCCTGCCTATGTGTGCAGATGTCGACGCCATAGGCGAGTCCGCTCATCACGAGCACGCCGGGGCACGATGCAGCGAGGCTGTTCACGAAATTGTGTATGAGGTCCATCCCATAGGGCGTGCATTTCCTCGTCCCCACGATGTTGACGACCCTTGTGGCATTGAGGTTGGCGCTGCCCTTGTAATAGAGCACGAGAGGTGCGTCGTCGCACTCGGCAAGGCGATGAGGATATTCCGGGTTGGCCATGTCCAAAGGTTTGATGCCATGTGCAAGGTCGAACTCGAGTTCCTCCTCGGCGCGTCCCCTCATCTTATGGCAGTCGCTCAGCAGTTCCACCAAGCGTTGTGATGCATCGGGGATGATGTCGCGTATGTTGTTGCTGTTCTCGATGACGGCCGTCGCGCTGCCCGCCTTCCGGTAGAGCAGCATGATGCTGGCAAGGTTGTAGAAACTGAGCCTTGCCAGGGTCATCGCGTTGAGGGTCTCATTGTAATCCATTTCCTTGTCTTATTCTTGCAGCACATCCTTGAACACCTCGTCATAGGGACTGGTCATAGCCAGTTGTCCATTGACGATGCACACCAGTTCCACCTTGGCGCGGAAGGCCAACTTTCCATCCGCCTCACGGTAGAGGTCCTGGTTGAACACATAGCGCACACCCTCCTTCTTCAATGAAAGGCACGACCTCATCATATCGTCGCACCTGAGGGGCACCTTGAACTGCATACTCATCCTTGCCACGACGGCATCCACTCCCTTGGCGTGCATCTCGGCGAAACTGACGCCAAGACTTTTGAGGAAGAGGTGACGCGTATGCTCTATATAATGCAAGTAGTTGGCATTGTTGACAATGCCCTCGATGTCGCATTCATAGTCGCGAACTTCAAGTTGTGTCTCAAAGATATATTTCATAAGTGGTATTATGTTCTTTTTTAGGGCGGGCACAAGACCCATAAGCGGGCGGGCACAAGACCCATAAGCGGGCGGGCACAAGCCCCGCCCCTACGACTTCGGGGGAAGGTGAGCACCAATTTTCAATTTTCAATCTTCAATCATCTTCAAGTACTCATACCCGAATCGGCAGCGCAAGCAGTCCTTCTTGTCGCAGTATTCCTTTTTGAGTTGGATGAGAGCCTGGCTGTCTCCGGCGTTCTCCACCGGCAGGCTGCACTCCTTCCACATCCTCACAATGTTGTTGTCCTCAGCCTTGAGCTGTTCCAAGAGTTCGAAAGCCCTGTCGCAGAGTTGCTCGTCGCCCTTGTATCGCCCGTAGGCGAAAAGCATGGGTATGGCGGTGTTGATCATCAGCAGGTTGAGAGAGACGGCCGACAAGCGCTTCATGTTCTTCGCACTCTCACTGCCAAAGACGTAATGAGTCTCCCAATAGGAGGTGACGCCTGTAGCGAGAGCCTCTTGGAGTTCCTTCACCGTGCGGCATTCCACCAACTGGCTCAGTCCTGCCGTGCGTGAGTGGTAAAGCCGCGCCAGTTGGGCGATGCGGATGTGGGGGAAATTCTGCGGCCTCATCTTCAGGAATTTCCATCTCTTGTAATGGATGGGGGTAAGCGAGAACTTGTGCCTGAGGTAGGCGTATTCGTTGGCAAGTCGTGTGAAGTAACCTTCCTGGATGGCCGCTTCACGGTAGCGTTTGGGCACCGCTTCCATATCGAGCAGACCCGCCTGCCCCATGAAGATGGCCTCCACTTGGAAGAGGTCGTCGCGGTGATGGTCCACGGCGTGGAGCGGTATGCTCTGTGCCCATGCCTCGAAAGCGTCGCCGTTGACGCCGAATCCGTAGTTGCGTGCCAGGGTGACGAAATAGCCATCCTCCCACGACCCGTCGCAGAGTGCCACCCGCTGACGGATGGCCTGGGTCTTCTGCTCCAGACGCTCCGTCTGCAAGGCGCTCATCCAACTATGCACCTTCAGCCTTGAGAGGTTGGGGATGACCTGGTAGCAAGGGGGGTAATGGTCGGTAGTGACCAACTGCTGGTAGTTGTCCTCCACCACCTTGGGGACGCTCAACTGCATCTGTGGCAGCACGAGGCCGTTGTGCGTGGTCACCACGGCATCGACCACCCCGCAGATATGGAGCACCACGTTGTCATAGGCGGCGTCGTGGTCGTGACCATGGGCGTACCAGTCGCTTGCCTTGTCGTGTATTTCCACATTGCCCACCCACAACGTACCGTCCAACTTCACCTTGGCGTTGAAGAAGTCGGGGCCGGCGTGGTGGTTGTGCAGCCCAGGGTCGAGCACCTCCACCACCTTGTGGTCGGTGGTTTCCAGTGTCCCCAAGGGGAACAGCCGGTGTTTCCAACAGTAATGCAGCAATGCTTCCATAGAAGAGGTTTTGTTTTGACTTGCAAAGATAGTGGAAAAAAAGGGGTTTTGAGCAAAAAACAAGTAAAATTTATGCCTCACCTGATGTTCCTCGGATGGTGGTCAAGGATTTGCTGTCGGAGGGTGGTCATGTCGATGTGGGTGTATATTTCGGTCGTGCCGATGCTCTCATGGCCGAGCATGGCCTGAATGGCCCTCAAGTCGGCTCCGCCCTCCAGCAACGCGGTGGCAAAGGAGTGTCTCAAGGTGTGGGGGCTGACGATTTTCTTGATGCCGGCATCCACGGCCGCCTTCTTGATGATGATGAGCACCATGGTGCGCGTGAGGTGCGCGCCACGGCGGTTGAGGAAGACATAGTCCTCCTCGCCCGGCTTGATGTCCATGTGGCAACGGCTGTCGAACCACAGGGCCAACTCGTTGATGGCACGTTGAGAGATGGGCACGAGACGCTCCTTGCTCCCCTTCCCCATCACCCGCACATATCCTTCGTCGAGGTAGAGCTGTGAGAGTCGCAGGGTTACCAGTTCCGTCACCCTCAGTCCACAGCTGAACAGCACCTCGATGATGGCGCGGTTGCGGTGTCCCTCCCACTTGGAGAGGTCGATGGCCTCCTCCATGCGGTCCACTTCGATGGTGGAAAGCACTTCCGGCAAGTGGTCGCCCAATTGCGGCGACTCCAATAGTTCGGTGGGGTCGCTCTCTATGCGTCGGTCGATGAGGAGGAAGCGGTAGAAGGAGCGCACGCCGCTGAGGATGCGGCACTGCGAGCGAGGCCCAATGCCGATATCGTGCAACCCAGCGGCGAAATGGCGCAGGTCGTCGAGAGTGGCATCCTCCAAAGCCATGCCCTCACCCTGGAGATAGGTCATCAACTTCTGCAAGTCGCGCATATAGGCGTCGAGGGTATTGGGCGACATATTGCGCTGCAAGCGCAAGTAACGACGGTATGCCCTCACAACATTAGTCTCGCTTTTCTTGTCGGTTTCCATTTTTTTGAGTAATTTTGCGCCGTCATCCTTCAAGTCGGAAAGGACAACTCGTGTGCAAAGATAACAATAATTCCCGAAATATGAGAATACAAATCGTCAACGGCCCCAACCTGAACCTGTTGGGCGTGCGCGAACCAGGCATCTATGGGAGCGACTCCTTTGAGACCTATCTCCCTCTGCTGCGCACCCGTTATCCCGATGTGGAAATCGACTACTACCAGAGCAACATCGAGGGGGAGTTGATTGACAAGATGCAGGCCGTGGGCTTCGACTACGACGGCATCATCCTCAACGCGGGTGCCTACACACACACCAGCGTGGCGTTGCACGACTGCATCCGCGCCCTCAAGACACCGGTGGTGGAGGTGCACATCTCCAACGTGCACAAGCGCGAGGAGTTCCGCCACCATTCCATGATCAGCAGCGCATGCACCGGTGTCATCTGCGGCTTCGGCCTCGACTCCTACCGGCTGGCATTGGAGGCCCTCATCGCAATGAAGCAATGAACGACAGCCAACGCCTGGAGGACTATGTCCTCGACCATATCGAACCGGAGGGCGAATACCTGCACCGCTTGTGGCGGGCCACCAACATCCACCTGCTGGCAGGACGCATGGCCAGCGGTCATCTGCAAGGAAGGTTGCTGAAGATGCTCGTGCAGATGATACGTCCTCAACACATCCTCGAAATCGGCACCTTCAGCGGCTATAGCGCCATCTGCATGGCCGAAGGCCTGGAGGCAGGCGGCAAGGTGTACACCTTCGAAATCGACGATGAGTTGGAAGACTTCACGCGGCCTTGGATAGAGAACTCCCCCGTGGCTGAGCGCATAGCATTCTTCATCGGCGACGCCATCACCGAGGCCCCCAAGCTGGGCATCCTGTTCGACATGGTGTTCCTCGACGGCGACAAGCGCACCTACATCCAAGCCTACGAGATGGCCCTCCAGGTGACCCGTCCCAGTGGATTCATCCTCGCCGACAACACGCTATGGGACGGTCACGTGGTGGATTCCACCTATGACGGCGACGCCCAGACACGGGGCATCCTGGCTTTCAACGACCATGTGTCGTCGGACCAACGCGTAGAGCAAGTCATCCTACCCCTGCGCGACGGCCTCACACTCATCAGAAAACTATAAACCATAAAGACCATAGAAACTATAGTGACTATAGAAACTATAGAAACTATAGGAACTATAAAAACCATAAAAAAAAAGAAAGAGTAAAGACATATGCAAGAGACAAGACAAAACCGCATCGCACGACTGTTGCAGAAGGAACTCAGCCTGATATTCCAGTCGCAAACGCGCATGATGCACGGGGTGATGGTGAGCGTGACACGCTGCCGCATCTCGCCCGACATGAGCGTCTGCACGGCCTACCTGAGCATCTTCCCCTCGGAAAAAGGAGAGGAAATCATCGGCAATGTGAACGCCAACGTGAAAACCATCAGGTATGAACTGGGCACCCGCGTGCGCAACCAACTGCGCATCATCCCCGAGCTGCGCTTCTTCATCGACGACTCACTCGACTACATCGACCACATCGACGAACTGCTGAAGAAATAAGGAATGAATTTTCCCTTCTATATCGCACGACGATACCTCTTCTCCAAGAAGAGCACACACGCCATCAACCTCATCAGTGCCATCTCGGTGCTGGGTGTGGCCATCGCCACCATGGCCATGGTGGTGACGCTGAGTGTCTTCAATGGCTTCCACGACCTTGTGGCCACTTTCTTCACTTCTTTCGACCCACAGCTCAAGGTGACTCCCGCCAAGGGAAAGACCGCTCCCAGCGACGACCCCATCCTCACCCAGATCAAGAACCTGCCAGAGGTGGACATCGCCATGGAATGCGTGGAGGACCAGGCCCTTGCCATCTATGACGACCGTCAGGCCATGGTGATGATAAAAGGTGTTGAGGACAATTTCAACCAACTGACTCATTTCAGCGAAATCCTCATTCCCGACAAAGGTGCCGTAGTCGACCTGCATGCCGCCAACCTTGAGTTCGGCATCCCCGGCGCCCGTTTGACGCAAACGCTGTTGAAAGGCACCACCGGGTGGCCCGACTATCTGCACATCTATGCCCCGGAACGCGAAGGGCAACTCGACATGACCAATCCCGAGGCCGCCTTTGTGGAAGACTCCTTGCTCTCCACCGGCAACATGTTCAATATGAACCAGTCGAAATATGACGCAAACTACATCATCACCTCCATCGCCTTCGCACGCAACCTTTTCGGCCAGCAAGGCATGCTTTCCTCGCTGGAACTTCGCCTGAAGCCAGGTTCCGACTTCGATGGTGTGAAAAAGCAGATGAAAAAGTTGGCTGGTGACAAATACCTGGTGGAAGACCGCTATGAGCAGCAAGCCGACACCTACAAAATCATGCGCATAGAAAAATTCATCGCATACGTGTTTCTCACTTTCATCCTCATGGTGGCCAGTTTCAACATCATCGGCTCGCTCTCGATGCTCATCATCGACAAGAAAGAGGATGTGGTCACCCTGCGCAACCTGGGAGCCTCGAACAAGCAGATTTCAAAGATATTCCTCTTCGAAGGACGCCTCATCACACTTGGAGGAGCCATCCTCGGCATCCTGCTGGGACTGCTGCTCTGCTGGATGCAACAACGCTTCGGACTGGTGGCCTTGGGCAACAGCAGCGGCTCATTCATCGTCGATGCCTACCCCGTGAGCGTGCATTTCTCCGACGTCGCACTCATCTTCATCACCGTCATCGCCGTGGGATGGATAGCCGTGTGGTACCCCATCAGGCACCTCAGCAAAAGACTGCTCGACAACAGCAAAGAGGAATAATCGGAGTATTCGGAGTAATCTGAATAATCAGAGGTCATCAACTCCCCAGGTCGACATGCTCGGCGCAGACGTGCTCGCGGAGGAACAGTCGCGCCCTTTCAGAGAATTTCTCTGCACTCTCTGTGGTGAGGTAACGCACGTGCCCCCCCTTGCTGCAACGCTCCTCGATCTCCGGATGACGCTGGAGGTATGAGGCGAGGCTTTCCGCCACATAATCCCCTTGGCAGACAGCCTTCACACCCGGTTTGAGATGCTTTTCTATCATATGCAAGAGGATGGGATAGTGTGTGCAACCGAGTATGACGGTGTCGATGTAGCGGTCTTTCGCCATCAACTTTTCTATGTCTTTCCTGACAAAATAATCGGCTCCCGGTGTGTTCACCTCGTTGTTCTCCACCAAAGGCACCCACATGGGACACGCCATCCCCGTCACCTTGATTTCAGGGTACCGCTTGGCAATCTCTATCTCATAGCTCTGGCTTCGTATGGTGCCATCGGTGGCGAGAATGCCCACATGACGAGTGCGTGTGAGCTGCCCCACGACCTCCGCCGTAGGGATGATGATGCCCAAGATGCGCCTGTCGGGGTCGATGTGTGGCAAGTCGTTCTGTTGTATGGAGCGCAGCGCCTTTGCCGATGCCGTGTTGCATCCCAAGATGACGAGGTGGCATCCCATTTCGAAAAGGCGTATCACCGCCTGCCGGGTATATTCATACACCACGTCGAAGGACCTTGGCCCATAAGGTGCACGTGCGTTGTCGCCCAGATAGACATAGTCATGCTGTGGCATCCTCCTTCGGATGCCCTCGAGGATGGTGAGTCCGCCATATCCGGAGTCGAACACGCCGATGGGTCCAGGGTCACGAGGCAGGACACTCATCTAAGCGCCTCCTTGACCAGTTGTGAGACATCCTCTCCCATCTCCGGGTTGATGTATGGACAAGCGTCGCCATCGGTGTTGAGAATGAAGGCATACCCCCGCTCGGAACCAATCTTGTCGAGTACGTCCTGCAATTTCTTCTTCAATGGTGCCAAGGCATCCACCTCAGCCTGCTGCAACAGTCTTTGCGCCTCAGCCTTGAAAGCCACATTCTTCTTCAGCAACTCTTGCAACTCAGTCTGGCGTTTCTGCAAGATGGTGGGTGCGAAATCATTCCTCCCGTCAAGGAAATCCTCATACTTGCGGTTGAACTCATCCTCCACACGCTTCATCTCCTGGTCGTATTTCGACTTCAGGTCATTGAGATTCTCTTGTACGAGGACATATTCCGGCATCTCCTTGATGGCTTCATCATAACTGAAATAGCCAAACATCTTTTGTTGCGCCACCGCCATCCGAGGCAGCAGCACCATTGCCAGCAAAACAAAGAAAAGTCTTTTCATATCGCTCAAGAAATTGGAAAAGCCCCCCAAGAATCCCGTAGCAAGTACAAGGCTCGGAGTTCTCGGAGGGCTCGGGAAAGTTTTTATTCGGGGTGTTCTGAATAATCGGAGTATTCGGAGTAATCGGAGTATTCGAGAATTTATTTCATTTTGGCAATCTGAGCCTTCACCTCAGCGGTGATGTCCTTGCTGATGGTATCATTGATATAAAGCACGGTGCCAGCAGAGATATCCATCACATAGACATATCCACCGCTCTTTGCCACGGTTTCAATGGCAGTGCGCACCTTGTTGAGGATGGGTTGCATCTTTTCCTGCTGAGCCTTTTGGAATTCCTGCTGGCTCTGCTGTGCCTGCTGCTGAATCTTTGCATACATCTCTTGCAGTTTCTGCTCAGTCTCTTGCTGCTGTGTGGCGTTCATCGAACTTTTCTTCTTTTCATAGTCATCAGCCTGCCTTTGGAATTCTTCCTGTGAAGCCTGCAACTCGTTCTCATATTGCTTGGCGACGGCCTCTATCTCACCCTTGGCACGACTATAGTCGGGAAGTGACTGCACGATGGCGTCAGTATCCACATGCCCGAACTTCTGTGCGAAAGTTGCCATAGGAGCGAGCAACATCAACATAATGATAATTTTTTTCATTTCTTTTCCAATTAAAATAGTTATTGCTTGTTTCTTATTTCCAAATGTGGTGCAAAATTAATTAATGCGTATCGTAACTCAAAATTATTTCAGTTTTTTTCACGCAATTCATCAAGGTGTCATCTGCTGTAGCCCAGTTTTTCAAGCACCTCGTTGCTGATGTCAATCTTCGGTGAGCCGAAGATGATTCCAGAGTCGCTGGCCCTGTCGAGCACGAGCGAGTAGCCACGCAGTTCGGAAATGTCCTTCACGGCGGTGTAGATTTCCTCTTGTATTGGAGTCATCAGACTCTCCCTTTTCTTGAACAGCTCACCCTCCGGTCCGAAGTACTTGCGCTTGAGGTCGCTGGCCTCCTTCTCCTTGGCGAGGATGTCGTCCTGGCGCTTCTTCTTCTGCTCCTGTGAGAGGAAGACCACCTCGTTCTGGTAATTCTTGTACATAGTGGACGCCTCTGTATTGAGCGCCTCCACCTCGGCCTGCCATTTCTTGGAAACCTGGTTGAGTTGCTCGTTGGCGCGCTCGTAAGCGGGGATGTTCTTCAAGATATAGTCCATGTCTATGAGTGCGAATTTCTGTGCACTGGCCGTCAGCGCCATCAGCGCCATCAGGCTCATCATTATCAGCTTTTTCATATCAGTTGTTTTTGTGGTTTCGGTAAATATGTGATGATTAGAATTCTTGTCCGAGTACGAAGTGGAACTGCGACCCACCTTTCTTGCCCCACACATTGTCGAAGCCGTAGGCCCAGTCGATACCCATCATTCCCACCATTGGGAGGAAGATGCGCACACCAGCACCAGCCGAACGTTTCATGTCGAAGAGGTTGAATTTCTTGGGGTCGTTCCATGCGTTACCCGCTTCCAGGAAGGTAAGTCCGTAGATGGTGGTGTTGCCGAGCAGGAAGGGATAGCGCAGTTCGAGTGACAACCTGTCGTATGCATATCCTGCCGCTCCCGAAGGTGTAAGCGAGCCATTGTCGTATCCTCTCAGTCCGATGGTTTCCTCTGCATATCCGTTGGAGTATCCACTCATGCCGTCTCCACCAACGTAGAATGTTTCGAATGGTGACTTCTTGTGCTTGTTGTAATAACCGAGAATACCCAGTTCCACCCTTGTCATGAGCACGAGGCACTTCGTCCCCCCGGTGAGTGCTGTGAAGGTGCGTGATTTGAATTTCCACTTGTGGTATTCCACCCATCTGTATTTCTCCTGCTGCTCTTCAGTGAAGGTAGCCGAGCGATAGTCGGTAGCGAGATGCTCGAAGTCCTTGTTCTCCCATTTCGACCAAGGCGGGGTGACAGCGAGAGAGAGAGAGAACTCCGAACCTTTTCTCGGGAAGAGTTGGTTGTCGGTGGAAACACGGTTGAGCGAGATGTTGAAGTTGAGGTTGTTACAGTTGCCGTTGGTGACGAGGAAATAGTTCCAGTTCTTGAGCATGTAGCGTGTGTAGCCCAATGATAGTGAGAGCGTGAAATAGTCGTCGGGCCAGCGGAGTCGTTTACCCCATCCGATTGACGCACCCAGCAGTTCCACATACTTGTCGGGATCGTAATAGTTCTCATAGTTGGTGTAATAGCTGCTGCCATATCCTCCATAGAGGTAATTGTAGTAGCTGTACCTGTATGCCGAGTTGTAATAGGTGCTGGAGACGTCGGTCTGCTTGGAGAAGAAGACGCCCACGTTGAACTGTATGGGTCTCTTCCCACCGAACCATTCGGTGGAATAGGATGCATTGTAAGACTGGTAATAGGTGCCGTTTGTCTGTGCTCCTATGGAAAGCACCTCTCCGTCGCCGATGGGTAGTATTCCCCTGTGCTCCTTGTTCTTGCTGAAGAGGTTGCGTATGGAGAAGTTGTTGAGTCTGAGTCCCACACGCCCGATGACACCCGTTTGTCCCCATCCCAAGGAGAACTCTATCTGGTCGTTGGACTTTTGCTCCAGTTGCCAGTTGATGTCGACGGTGCCGTCTTCGTAGTTGGGTTGCACGTCAGGATTGACTTTTTCAGGGTCGAAATGCCCCATGGACATGAGTTCACGAGCGGTACGTTGGAGTGCTTCTTTTGAGAAGAGGTCACCCGGCTTGGTCCTGAGCTCTCGTCTGACGACGTTTTCATACAGTCGGTCGTTGCCATTGATGCGCACCCTGTTGATATGTGCCTGGGTGCCCTCAGTGATTCGCATCTCAAGGTCGATGGAGTCTCCCACGACGTTGACCTCCGTAGGTTGAAGGTTATAGAAGAGGTATCCGTTGTTCCAGTATAAGTTACCTACGGCGTCCTCGTCCTCGGAGAGTCTTTTGCTGAGTTGTTTCTGGTTGTAGACATCCCCTTTTCCCATTCCGAGTTCCCTGCTGAGGATATCGGTGGGATAGACGGTGTTTCCCACCCATGTGATGTTTCTGATGAAGTATTTCCTTCCCTCATCCACCTTGACATATACGTTGACGTGCTTGTCATCGTAGTTCCACACGCTGTCCTCGATGATGGCCGCGTCGCGGTAGCCATACTCGTTGTATTTCTCGATGATTTTCTGCTTGTCTTCCTTCCAGCGGTCAGGTGTGAATTTCTTTGACTTGAAGAGGGAGCCGATTTTGCCAGCTTCATGGGTTTTGGACAATGCACCTTTTCTGAATAAACCGCCTTTGATTTTCTTGTCGGAAAGTTGCTCGTTGCCAACGATGTAGATTTCGTGCACCTTCATCTTCTCTTTCTTGTCCACTTCGAAATCGAGAATCACCATGTTCTTGCTGGCGGCGTCGTCACGTTGGGTGATGGTGATTTCCGCATTCTTGTATCCTTTGTCATCGAAGTATTTCTTGGCGAGAATCTTGGCCCTGTCAAGCACGTTGGGTGTGAGTTGTCCGCCAACAAGCAGTCCCAGTTTGGCCTCCATGTCCTCTCTCTCCGACTTTTTGAGTCCTATGTAGTTGATTGTTGATACACGTGGCCTGACGGTCAGATGGATGTTGAGGTAAATCTTTTCTCCCACTATGGAGTCGGCTGAGATGGAAACGTCGGAGAAGAGTCCGTGCTTCCAATATCTTTTCACGGCATCGGTGACCTCTGTTCCAGGGACGGTGATGGTTTGCCCCACGGAAAGACCTGAGATGGGGATGAGGGTGT
>Ga0310694_10001184_pt1 | contig 30460 bp, 24 predicted proteins | sample 174DNAGHGhighgp2_FD_203884 | JGI IMG/M metagenome (GOLD analysis project Ga0310694, IMG submission 203884) | Sheep rumen microbial communities from Palmerston North, Manawatu-Wanganui, New Zealand - 1742 DNA GHGhigh gp2 (v2) (version 2) | ecosystem: Host-associated > Mammals > Digestive system...
GGACGAGGACATCGACCTGTACGTGCTCGCGGAGGATGAAGCGAAACTGCTCGACGGCCTATGGACGCTGCGGGAGCACGGTTTTGAACTGGTCCGATACGACAAGCGGGGCTTGTATTCCGTGATTCGGAACGACGAATACATCGACTTTTACCTCCTTCGGAAGATATCGGACAACCTCTGGTATGACAACGGGAAGGAGTTCCTGTTCGACCGGTTCGTGACCGACCTGGTCGACTACGATTTCAAGGGAATCACCCTGAAGATTCCCCGGGATTACGACGAATTCCTGACCTTCCAATACGGCGACTGGCGTACGCCGGTGAAATATGCCGATTACGGGATGTCCCGTTCCCGGATTTTGATGGGGCGCGTTTTCTGGGAGATGAAGAACCTGGTTCCCAGGTTCTTATACCAATCATTTCTGAAAGTGTACCATTGGAAGGACTGGAAGAAGTTCCGGGCCAAATGCGCCCGGCTGGGCATCGATTTGGAGAAGTAGGATTCAGGCCAGGATCCGGTCCAGCTTCAGCTTGCGGAGAAGCGCCATCAGGCACCATTCGACGGAGAGGGTGCCCAGGCCGACGAAGAAAGGCACGGTGGCCGCCGGCAATCCCAGGCGAACCGCCACCAGGGTGAAGGCCGATATGAAGATGCAGTGGGAGAGATAGATTCCTAGGCTGCAGTCTCCCAAGATTTGGAAAGCGGGGGACAGTTTGGGCGCGCGCAGGGAGTGGACGATGAGGACGAAGAGGGCCGCCGCGATGAGGATTTCGAAGGGGAAGCTGTTCTCTGTCAGCAACATTTGGAAGAATTCGCTCAGAATAGCCATCGCCAATGCGACCGCTGCGAGGATGAGGACGGGCTTGGAGCGGCGGAGGTATCGGACGAACCAGTAGCCGGCCACATAATCGACCAGGCAGCTGAGGTAAGGTACTTCGGGCACGGAAGGGAAGGCGAGGTGTGAACAATAAACGGCCAAGGAGAGCAGCAGAAGGGCGGTGCAACCCGCTTTCGTGCGGCAGATCAGCCTCAGAAGGGGCGTGATCAGATAGAGGCCCAGGATGGCATAGATGAACCAGTAGGTTCCGTGGATGCCGTTCGTGAGGAGTTTCAGGCCGAAATCGGGAAGGCAATGCTTCCAGTCGAAGCCTGGGGTCTTGAGTCCGGTAAGGACATAAAGGACGACGCTCCAAAGGAGGAAGGGGATGAGAATCCGCCTGAGACGTTTCCGATAAAACAGCCAGACCGGCTCTTCCTTTCCGAGCAGGAGCGCTCCGCTTAGGAGGAAGAACAGATGGACTCCGGGGGAGATGAGGGTTTTTAGAAAGGCGTATTCCACCCGGACCGGTGACCAGCCGGCAGGCGCGACGCCGGTGACCATTCCCATCGCATGGGTGAAGATGATGAGGATGATGGCGATGCTCCGGACGAGGTCATAGCGGATGTTCCTGGATTCCATAGTGACAAAAATACGGATTATATCCGAAAACTGACGCATAAATGATGAGACGGTTGTTGTTTCTTTTGGCAGGATGTCTGCTCCTGGCCTGTTTCCAGGCCCGGGCGGAGGTCCGTATCGCGGTGGACGGCCAGGAGGCGTTCGACCGCCTGTCCGACGACCTGACCCGGACCTTGAAGAACCAGGATGACGACGTCGTCGTGGAGTTCAAGAAAGGGGTCTACCGCTATGGGGAGGGTCACCTGTCTCTCAAAGGGCTGTACTGTCCGATGAAGCGCGTGACGCTGTTGTGCAACGGATCGACATTCATCTCCAAAGGTCCTGATTATCAGCTCAAATCCACCCGTCTCCGGACTTGGTCCGCCTCCTGTGAGGGTCCCTTTGACTACCAGGACGGGTATGTGGACCTGAACACGCAGGAGAGCGTGGATCTGCGCGGGCCGGTGCGCGATGCGCTCGGACGTCCCCGGCTGACGGACAAGGCCCGGGGAATCTTTCGGATGAAGGTGAACGAACCCGACCTTCCCGCCTCCTCGGCCGCGGGTGTATATGTCATCCTGTCCCAATGGTATAGGGGGATTGTCTATCCCGTGGAACGGATCGAGTCCGGCTATCTCTATTTCCGCGCCGAAAAATGGACCAACGACCGCTCCGCCGCGACCGATCCGGATTCGGACTACAAGTTCCTCAAGGAACTGCCCCATTACATCCTGTACAATCATCCCAAGGGCGGGCTTGACTTGTACAGGACCGCAACCGAAGTCGTCGGGAACCGCTCCAGGACCCTCCATCAGAGCGTGAACACCACCTTCCTGACGGTGCACAACTGCGTTTTCGGCGCATTCTCCCTGGAGGGGGGCCGATTCGTGGCCAACCGCGCTGGAGATTGCCTCATTCATTTCGACATCGTGAACAGCACGGAGACGGCGGTCCGGAACTGTACCTTCGACGGCATCCGGAGCGACATCGTCCGGGTGCACCGGAGCACGAATTTCCTGTTTGCCGACAATGTCGTTACGCGGAGTTACCGTCGCTGCCTCTACTTGGACTATTTCACCGTAGGGGCGGAAATCCGGAACAACCGCTTTACGGACACAGGCTGGATGATGGACAATCAGTTCGCGGTTGACAGCAAGGCCGGCGGGATGTGGATCCATGACAATGTCTTCGAGAACTTCTCGTACGGGGCCATCGGTGTCGGGTCGTTCTACATGGACCGGATTCCCGCTTCCGCCTCGGGTATTATCGAGAACAACGAGATTTACTGCACCCAGGCTTTCCTGAAGCGTCCCGCCCGGCTCCTGATGGACTCCGGCGCCATCTACGCCTGGACCATCAACAAGGACGTCACGATCCGGAACAATTCAATCCACGACATTGGCGGGTATGGCCAGAACCGGGGCATTTTCCTGGATGACGGGACCGTCAATGTCTCCGTCATCGGCAACCGGATCCGGAACGTCCGGAATCATTATTGCATCGATCTCCGCTTGTGTCCCGAAGTGGAGAAGAACCCGCTCTCCCAGATTCGCCGCGTCAACGTGGGGAACCGGATGGAGGGCAACGACGTGGACGGGAAAGTCCGCTTCGAGAACCGAGAGAAATAATTCAAAAGCTATGTATAAGGAACTGATCGTGAAGAACATCTGTGAATCGGTGGAAGTCAAGTCGCGCTTGCTGGAAGACCCGGCGCTTGTGGGCCTCGTCGGCGAAGTGGCGAAAGTGATGGTGGAGGCCTACAAAGCCGGCCGCAAGACGATGTGGGCCGGGAACGGCGGGAGTGCGGCCGATGCGCAGCATATGGCCGGGGAACTCGTGAACAAGTTCACGTTCGACCGGCCGGGTCTGGCGGCGCTGTCCCTTTCCACGGATACGTCCATCATCACTGCGGTCGGCAACGACTACGGGTTCGACCGGCTTTTCGCCCGCCAGGTGGAGGCGCAGGGATGCGCCGGGGACGTATTCATCGGCATCTCCACCTCGGGGAAGTCGCCCAATCTGGTGAATGCGCTGCAGGCCTGCCGCGACAAGGGAATCACCTCCGTCGCCATCGTGGGCGCAAACTCTTGCCCGATGGACGATTACGACTATGTGATCCACGTTCCCTCAACGGAGACGCCACGTATCCAGGAGTGCCAGACGCTCATCGGGCACATCCTGTGCTACATCGTGGAGCAGGAACTGTTCGGGGAGGGAGATTCCGGGTCAAGCCCGGAATGAGGCTAGAAACCGAGTTTCTCTTTGAGGACCAGCCAACAGAAGACCGGATTGCTGACGAGATAGCGCCGCCACGTGCGGCGCGGTTCTTTTATCAGCCGGTACAGCCACTCCAGGCCGAGCCGGATCCATCCTTCGGGGGCCCGTTTCACCGTCCCGGCGAAGAAGTCGAAGACGGCGCCGATCGCGCCCGCGTGGCAGTGGATGTCCAGGTCCGCCCAGTGGTCGTAGAGCCATTTCTCCTGCTTGGGGGCCGTCATCCCCACCCAGAGGAGGTCGGGATGCGCCGCATTGACGGCGTCCACCATCTCCTGGCTCTCCGTGCGGGAAAAGGAGTCCCGGAAGGGAGGGGAGTAGGACTTCACCGTGATGTTCGGATAGACCTCCTTCGCCTTTCGCTCGATCAGGGCGAGCGTCTCCGGGGAACTGCCGAGGAAGAAGCAGGTCCCGCCCTTCGCATTCAGCCGTTCCATCTCGAAAGCGAACAAGTCCGCGCCGGCGATCTTTTCGTCCGGCGCGTTTTGCGTCCGGAGCAGGCGGCAGGCCTTGACGATGGAGATGCCGTCGGGCAGGAGCGCGTCGGCGTCCATCAGGGCATTGTCGAACGCAAGGTCCCGGTTGGCCTGGACGAAGGAGTGCGCGTTCACCGTGTCGATAAGAAACTTTCCCTCCGGCCAAGAGGCCATCTCCCGTTTCGATCGAACTAGCTGTAAATCCTTGATTTTCATAGTTTAATACGCTTTTTCGTCCTCGTGCCGCAGGATCTGCCAGACGGTCTGGAGGAAAATGGAGACGTCCAGTTCGACGGACCAGTGCTCGATGTACCAGATGTCCTTCTCCACGCGGTCCTTCATCTCCGAGAGCTCTTTCGTTTCGCCGCGGCAGCCGTTCACCTGCGCCCACCCGGTGATGCCGGGTTTCGCCAGGTGGCGGATCATATAGTCGCCGATGAGCTCGGAGTAGATGTCCGTGTGGTGGATCATATGGGGGCGGGGGCCGATGATGGACATGTCCCCCCTGAAGACGTTGATGAACTGCGGGAGCTCGTCGATGGAGCTCTTCCGGAGGAACTTCCCGAACGGGAACACGCGGGAATCGCCCTTGACGGCCTGCTTGGTGTCCGCGTCGGCGCTCGGGTGCATCGACCGGAACTTGTAGCACCAGAACTCCTTGCCCTCGTAGCCGGTGCGCTTCTGTTTGAAGAAGACCGGGCCGGGGGAGGAGAGCTTGATGCCGATAGCGCAAACGAGCCACACCAGCGGGAAAAGCGTGACCAGGAACAGGCCGGAGAAGAAGACGTCGGCGCTCCGCTTGACGAACTTCGCGAGCGGCGTGTTCAGCGGCTCGTCGTGGAGGCTGATGACATGGACACTGCCCAGCTGGGAGATCGTCATCTTGCGCTTGGGGTAGCCTTCCATGCCCGGGACGTATTTGAAGCGGACCATGTGGTTCTCGCAGGTGGCGACCAGCTTCTGCACGTACTCCGTTTCCGTGGCGGGATTCAGCGAGCAGAGGACTTCCTTGATGGCGTCGTGGTTCGTCTCTATGTAGGAGAGAGCCTCGTCCGGCGTGCCGAGGTCCGGGACGTCCGCGGGAACGTCGCCGGGAGTCGCCGTGAAGAAGCCCAGGACCTTATAGCCGGTGTCGTCCGACTCGGTCATCGCCCGGTAGGCCGACAGCATGTTGGGCTCCGTGCCCACGAGGACGACGGGATACGTGTTGGCGCCCCGCCGGCGGATGCGGGCGATGACCTGCCGCATCAGCAGGTGCCAGACCACATAGAGGAAGCCCGTCAGGACCGCTTGGAGCAGGAGGAACTTTCCCTGGAGGACCAGCTCGTAGATGATGGCCATCAGCCCGTTGTACAGGATGAAGGTCACGGCGGCGTCCAGGATGGCGCGGTTGGCGATGTTCACGGCGGAGCGGCCGCGTTCGTTCACTTTGACGCCCACCAGCCAGGCCGTGAGGAGGCAGCTGATCACGAGCAGGAACCAGGATCCGGTCTGCTCGTACAGGGGCAGGTTCTTTTCGCGTACCATCCCGGTCCCGTACAGGAGAAACGCGAGCACGCCGCACTGGATGACGATGTCCCCCAGCAGCGTGGGCAACTTGTAGAAGAGGGATTCCTTGGTGGCGGTCTTGATGATGCTCAACATAAAAGCGGGTGCTTTGCAAGGCAAAGTTAGCATTTTTTCATATATTTGCTGTCCAAACCAAGCATTATGAAAGGAATCGTTCTCGCCGGCGGCAGCGGCACCCGCCTCTATCCCATCACCAAGGGAGTCTCGAAGCAGCTCCTGCCCATCTATGACAAGCCGATGATCTACTATCCGGTGTCCGTGCTGATGATGGCCGGCATCCGGGAGATCCTCATCATCTCCACGCCGCACGATTTGCCCGGCTTCGAGCGCCTCCTCGGCGGCGGGTCCGACTTCGGGGTGAAGTTCTCCTATGCGGAGCAGCCCTCGCCGGACGGCCTCGCCCAGGCCTTCATCATCGGCCGGGAGTTCATCGGGGACGACACCGCCTGTATGGTGCTGGGAGACAACATCTTCCACGGCGCCGGCTTCGACGCCCAGCTGAAGCAGGCCGTGGCCGATGCGGAGCGCGGGATGGCGACGGTCTTCGGCTACTGGGTCTCCGACCCGGAGCGCTACGGCGTCGCGGAGTTCGATGCGGACGGCAAGTGCATTTCCATCGAGGAGAAGCCGGCCGAGCCCAAGTCCAACTATGCCGTCACCGGCCTGTATTTCTACCCCAACAAGGTGGTCGACGTCGCCTCCGCGGTGAAGCCTTCCGCCCGCGGCGAACTGGAAATCACCTCCGTGAACCAGGCCTTTCTCGCGGACGGCGAGCTGCTCGTGCAGACGCTCGGGCGCGGTTTCGCCTGGCTGGACACCGGCACCCACGAGTCTCTCGCGGAAGCGTCCACCTACATCGAAGTAATCGAGAAGCGGCAGGGCCTCAAGATCGCCTGCCTCGAGGAAATCGCCTACCGCAGCGGATGGATCACGCGGGAAAAACTCCACGAAGTCGCATACCCGATGCGCAAGAACCAGTACGGGCAATATTTGCTCGAACTCGCATAGGAGAAATCCGAATTTAATGCGTATATTTGCATTCTTGGTACAAGACTACAAATGCGCATTTATATGACTTCTTTCAACAGAATCATCCGGGCTGTCGTCCTTTCCGGGGCGATGGCTCTCCTGTTCGCTTGCTCGACCCCGGCGAATATCGCTTATATTCAGGACGTAAGGGAGGGGACCGTCCTCACCCCGCCCGCGGCCTCCGCGATTCGGCTCAAGCCGATGGACCAGATCTCCATCATCGTGAGCTGCCGCGACCCGCAGGTCGCCGCGATGTTCAACCTCCCCACGTACACCCGCCGCATCGGCGAGCAGTCGAACCTTTCCGCGAATCTCGGCTCCAACACCAACGGCATGTCCGGCTACACGGTCGGCTCCAACGGCGCCATCGACTTCCCGATCATTGGTGAAGTCATCATCGCCGGGCTCACCCGCGAGCAGGCGGCCGACCTCATTAAGGAGCGCCTGGTGGACAGCAAGCAGATCAAGGACCCGGTGGTCACCGTGGAGTTCATGAACCTGGGCTTCAGCGTCCTGGGTGAAGTCGTGCGCCCCGGCCGCTATGCCATCGACCGGGACCGGTTCACCGTCCTGGACGCGCTCAGCCGCGCCGGCGACCTCACCATCGACGGCCAGCGGGAGAACGTCACGCTCCTCCGCAACGAGGGCGGCAGGGACGAGGTCTACCAGATCAATCTGCTGAACGCCCAGTCGCTCTATTCCTCGCCTGCGTTCTATGTGCAGCAAGGGGACATCATCTATGTGACGCCCAACGAGCGTCGTCAGCGCGAGTCCACCATCAACGGCAACACCATCCGTTCCACTTCTTTCTGGATCTCCCTCTCCTCGCTCGCCACGTCCGTGGCCGTCCTCGTCATCAACTCCGTCCGGCTCAGCAAATAAACCATTATGGAAAACGATAAGAATGTGAAACCCGCCGTGCAGGAAGAGACTCCGATGTCCATCCGCGACATCTGGAACCTCTGTATCAACCATTGGAAATGGTTCGTCCTGTCGGTCGTCGTATGCCTTGCCGCCGCGAGCTTCTACATCCTCCGGTCCGTGCCGGTGTATAGCCGGAGCTCCTCGGTCCTGATCAAGGAGGACCGCCGTTCCGGTTCCGTCTCCGCCGACATCGCATCGGCCTTCTCGGACCTCGGCGTCGGCCAGACCTGGGTGAACGTGAGCAACGAGCTCGTGAACTTCACCTCCCCGGACCTGCTGATGCAGGTGGTCAAGAACCTGAACCTGGATGTGAACTACACCCGGGACGGTTTCTTCCACGACTACACGCTGTACGGCAGCTCGCTGCCGGTCCGTGTCCGGTTCCTGGACATTCCCCAGAACGCCGGCGCGGCGATGACCGTCACCCCCGTCGACTCGGCCTCCGTCCGGCTGAACGATCTCGTCTACATGGGTGAGAAGGTGAGGGGGAGCCTGGATGCCGCCTACGGGGATACCGTGGAGACGGCCTTCGGCAAGATCATCGTGGAACCCGCGGAGTACAAGGGCAAGTTCGACTTCCCCGTACACGTGACGCGTGCCGGTTTCCAGTCCGCCACCCGCGGCTGCCGGGGCCGGTTGAACGCCGCCCTGAACGGCAAGAACACCACCGTCATCGACCTGAACTACCGCGACGTGAACACCCAGCGGGCGGAAGACGTCCTCCGGATGATCATCAACGTGTACAACGAGAACTGGATCAAGGACAAGAACCAGATCTCCATCTCCACGAACGAGTTCATCGCCGAGCGCCTGAACATCATCGAGCAGGAGCTGGGCTCTGTGGACAAGACCATCACCACCTACCGGTCCGAGCACCGGCTGCCGGACTACGCCTCCGCGGCGCAGATGGACATGCAGATCTCCGCCGAGGCCGGCAAGCAGCTGATGGACCTGAACAACCAGCTGTCCATCGCCCGCTACCTCCAGTCGGACATCCGCTCCGCCGGGAACGGCTCTCTGCTGCCTGCGAACGTGGGCCTGAACGACGCCAGCACCCGCGCGCAGATCGAGCAGTACAACACCTCGATGCTGCAGCGCAACCGCCTCGTGGAGAGCTCCTCCGAGGAGAACCTCCTGGTGAAGGACCTGGACCAGCAACTCTCTTCGCTTCGCGGCGCGGTCCTCACCTCGCTGGACAACTACATCAAGGCCCTGAACGTGCAGATCCAGTCCTCCCAGCGCGTGCAGTCCTCTTCGCAGGCGCGTGTGAGCGACATTCCGCTGCAGGCGGGCCAGCTGCTCTCCGACGAGCGTCAGCAGAAGGTCAAGGAGGCCCTGTACCTCTTCCTCCTGCAGAAGCGTGAGGAGAACGAGCTTTCGCAGGCCTTCACGGCCTATGCCACCCGCGTGGTCGCCTCGCCGAGCGGTCCCGCCGCCCCGATCGCCCCGAACAAGAAGATGATCCTGCTCGTGGCGCTGCTGCTGGGCCTGGCCATCCCGTTCGCCTGGTTCTACCTCCGGGAGGTCCTGGACACCACCGTCCGTGGCCGGAAGGACGTCGAGAACCTGTCCGTCCCGTTCCTTGGCGAGCTTCCGTCCTCCGTCGAGAAGCGCAAGTTCTATGAGCGCCCCCGCATCACCGACAAGCCGGAAGACCGGAAGATCGTGGTGAAGCCGCATAGCCGCAATCTCATCAACGAGGCGTTCCGCGTCGTCCGCACGAACCTCGAGTTCATGCGGGGCAAGGAGCCCGGCTGCCGCGTCGTGATGGTCACCTCCTTCAACGTGGGCTCCGGCAAGACGTTCGTGACCTCCAACCTCGCCACGGCCCTGGCCGTGAAGGGCCGCAGGGTCATCGCGGTGGACCTGGACCTGCGCAAGCGCTCCCTCGGCGTCTTCGCCGGCCAGCCCAAGCAGGGCGTCGCGGACTACCTCTCCGGCAAGGTCGCCGACTGGCATCCGCTGGTGGTGCACCAGGTGGGCGGCAACGCCCTGGATGTCCTCCCGGTGGGCAAGATGCCGCCCAACCCGGCTGAACTTCTCGCGGAACCGACGCTCGCCACACTCCTGAACGAGCTTCGGAACGAATACGACTACGTCCTCCTGGACTGCCCGCCCATCGAGATCGTCACCGACTCCGACCTCATCGCCCCGAATGCGGATATGACCGCGTTCGTCGTCCGCGCCGGCCTGCTGGAGCGCTCGATGCTCCCGCAGATCGACAAGTACTACAAGGCGAAGAAGTACAATGGCATGGCCATCCTCCTGAACGGCACCGACAGCACCGGCCGCTACGGTTACAAGTACGGCTACAAGTACGGCTACGGCAACTACGGCTCCTATGGACATTATGGTTCAAAGGAGGAAGAAGACGACAAGCAGGATGCGTAATCTTATGAGAAACAATGTCATGCCCGGCTTGGCCGGGCATCTCTTTTTGCTGCTGGCCCTGGCCTTTGTCTCTTGCTCGGGCCCGGACGTGCTGAACCTGTTCGTGGGCACCTACTCCGACGGGTTCTATGCTTATGACTTCGACCAGAAGGCTGGAAAGTTCCTCGGGGAAGGCCCCGTCGCCAAGGCGGAAATGCCCAACCCGTCCTATCTGACGGTCGATGGCAACAAAGTCTACGCCGTCTCCGAAATGCCCGACACCCGCGCCTCCGTCTGGGCCTGGCGCTGGGCCGGCAACGGCTTCGAGCTCATCAATTCCCAGCCGACTGGCCTCATGCCGTCTTCTGTCATTTCGAGCGAAGTCGAGAAATCTCCCTTCCGCGGCGAAGACCCCTGCTATGTCTCCACCGACGGCACCCTCCTCGCCGTCGCCAACTATTCCGGCGGCACCCTGGCGACCTACCGCCTCCGCGAGGACGGCAGCATCGCCCCGCTGGACTCGCTGCTCGTCTCGGGCGTCGGCGGTCCCGACCTGTCCCGCCAGGAGGCCCCGCATGTGCATTGTGCCATCTTCTCTCCGGACGGCAAGCATCTCTTCTTCAGTGAGTTCAGTGCCGACGAAATCGGCCGTCTGGACGTCTATGCCGGGGGAGTGCGCAACTATTGCCGCGCGGCCACCCTGCATTCCGACTACGGCCCTCGGCACTTGTTGTTCGACGCGTCGGGTCGGCACCTGTACGTGATCGGCGAGCTCTCCGGCGACATCACCGTCTTCGATTATGCCGATGGCAATCTGACCGAAAAGCAGGTGATCAAGGCCGACCGGATGGACGCCCGCGGCGCCGCGGACCTCCATTTCTCGCCCGACGGCAAGTTCCTGTACGCCTCCCTCCGCCTCCGCGGAGACGGCATCGTCGTCTTCGAGGTCGGCCCCGGCGGTTTCCTGAACTACGTCGGCTACACGGCCACCGGCCCCCACCCGCGCAACTTCAACATCACCCCCAACGGCCGCTACGTCCTCGTCTGCTGCCGCGACAACGACTCCGTCGAAGTCTACGCCCGCGACGCCTCCACCGGCCTCCTCACCTTCACCGGCGACCGCCTCCCGGTCACCCGGCCCGTCTACGTCGGCTGGTAATCCCTCGTGATAGGGTTTCCTTAGACTGTTCTTTCTCAATGATTTACACTGTGGTCTATGTCCTGTTTGGGGCATAGACTCTTTATTAATAGACTGATTGACAAGCATTTGCGTTTTCTTGACATTCTTCCCACGCGGGGCTCCAGTGCTTGTCCTATTTCGCACGGCCTCGCCGGGACCTTCTTCTTTTCCCTCGCAACTGCTTCTTCCTCATTATCTGTCCTTTAGCCTCACGTCTGTGTCCCGATTGGGACACAGATTAGGCGTCAAGACGTTGAGTATCAATGTTCTCCATAATCCCTTCTAGGAAGGGACAAAGACTGAACGAATAAGCGGTCACCATCAAGGAAAAACGCGGGCGGCTTCGCCAAATGCCTGCCGCAACGACCAGTCCATCCTTCTCGAATCTAAAGAAAAGCATAAAGTATATACTGAAACAACACATATTGCCGGCGGGACATAATATCTTTGGATGAATCGACCTATAATTGTGCTTCAAAACGGTTGAGCCATGAAGCGAAGAAGATTCCGTCCCGGTTGTGTACATCACATTTATCAGCGTCCCAAGCACGGCATCGTCCTGTTTCACACGCTGCGTGATTTCCTGGTGTTTCTCACTATTTTCTTTGTCGCCAAGGAAAAGTCGCCCGTGCGCATCCTGGGCGTCTGTCCGATGATCGACCACCTCCACACGGTCTTGGAGGCGGACCGGAAAGAGGATATGTCGGCCTTTGTGCAAGATTACACGTCCAAGTTCGTCAAGGAGTATGACCGCTCCTTGGACAAAAACTCAGGTCGACTCTTCACCACCCGGTATGGATGCGCTCCCAAGCGGAATACCAAGGACGCCCGAAGTGCCATCGCCTACGTGTACAATAACGCGCCGGAACGAAAACTGTGTGAGCGGGCGATTGAATACAAATGGAACCTGTTGGCTTTTGCCCACAGTAATCATCCCTTCTCGCAGAAAATCGTCCTGAAGAAGGCGAGTCCGGCATTGAGAAAATCCATGAATCGCGTCTCGGCCTTTCATCGGAGCAAGACAGCCTTGGGATACGCCGTCCTCGGCCAACTGTTCAAGGGGTTGGACCGGAATGAGGTGCTGCAATTGACGGATTTCATCCTTGCAACGTATTGTAACGTTGATTTCCAACGGACAATCAGTTTCTACGGCTCGCTGGAGACCATGATTATCGCCATTGATTCCAATACCGGGAACGATTACAATTTCAAAGAGGAGTTTGTCGGCTATACGGATGCCGTGTATGCGAGAATGGGGGCTATGCTTCGGCTTAGGACCGGTCTAAGCGATCTGAAGGCTATCATGAAACTGCCCGAAAGCCAGCGTAGGGAACTATATGCCTATCTTTTAGCGCAAGGGGATTTCATCCCGCGGCAGGTGGAAAAGTATCTCCAGCTTCCGAGTTCTGCCAGGCAAGGCTAAAAAGTGAGGGGCGTTTAGTAAGCTCTTGATGCTCAGTGACTTGCCTCGTGGTCTATGTCCTTTCCGGGACACAGACCACGACGCAACTAGCTGATTGACAACCTTTTCCTGTTTATTGCCCATGTCAGCCTGTCCAACCAGCCCCGAATTTCGCATGGTCCCTACAAAAAAGTGTAGATTATTTATGTTTATTTCACTTCGTCATGCCCGGCCTGACTGGGAAGAATGATGAGAAATCCTAATTAATAAGAGCTATTCTTCTTGTTTTATTCATCATACAGCGGTATCTTTGCAAGATTGTTAGTAGTGCAATATCTAAATCTTTTATACTCATGAAGAAACTTATCTATGAAGCTCCTGAGACCGAAGTCATCAAGGTCAAGTTCGAGAAGAACATCTTGAGTGATCCTGCAACGATGAATGGCTGGGTGGCCGGCGATTATAAGACGGCAGGGGATCATAATAATTTCGATCCGGGTAATCAACATGGAGTTCTTTAATCCGGTTTGCCCTATGAAGAAGTTCCTGTATCTGGCAGTCGGCTTTCTTGCCGTTTTCGCCTGTTCTCGGGAGACCGTCGATCCGGTGCACCCCGAAAATCCTTCTGTTGATACAACGGAGCCCATCCAGGTTACACTGACGACGGGCAGCGTGGAAACCCGTACCGAATTGCGACTTGGTGACGGCAATCGGTTGCATCCGTTCTGGACGAGTGAGGATGATGTAAATGTTATCCTGATACCCACGTCTACTGACGATTTGGAATACTACGAGGAGGATGATGATTCTTATTTTGTTAATCCGGAGAATCATTTCGGGATCACTCTGCTGGAAAATGGTGCCCAGGCTGAGTTCACAGGTACTGTCCCTTCAGCTGGTGATTATCTCGCATTCTATCCCAGGCTTGTTTTGGGCGAGAATGAATATGGCGAAGAATATCCGGTGAGTGGAGCTTATTCAGATGTCTATGTGGATGATAATTATATCGAGGGAATTGTTAGATTTGAAGTCCCATCACTCCAAAGACCTTCATCGACTTCATTCGACCCGACAGCTGATCTGCTGATATCCAGTCCATTCAAAATAGACGACACCACGCAGCCTACAACAGTCGGCACGAGTTTCACCCGGATGAATGCCATCGTGAAATTGGTCTTGGTAAACCAGACTGGGATTGAAGGGTTCGACAATCAGGAAGTGCGACGTGTTTCCATCGGGACATCTTACATTTCCTCCGGTGGTGATGAAGGGGGCGACTATTATGGTGCACCCGCTCTTCGCAATCGTACTAGCGGTCGTACCCGCGCCTCTGTATATGATAGTGATGAAAACGGAGAGCACTATTACTCGGACCGAGGTCTTGCTGGTCAGGTTGGATACTGTTTTAGAAAAGGCGATGATGGGTTCTGGGATAATTATTATCTTGATGATGCCAGGCACCGTTCAGTTACTGCGGAATACGATGAATCGAGTGCTTATACGATCGGTGAATCCGGTGAGAATGGAACGGCAACTTATCTGATTGTGGTTCCTGGCATTTTGAAGAATGAGGAATGGGAATATGAGGGCGAATCTAGGTTTGACGGCCTTCATATTCGTGTAGAGACTGATGGTTATGTCATCGATCGGAATGTCAAACTCCCCAGTGGCGGCATAGCCCTCCAGCCCTCCAGCGTCACGACCCTGCAGATCGGTTTATATCCCGATGGCGTGAAGGAAACCACTATTATGAAGAACGGCTTTTCCTTCATGCATTGGGATGAGGAGGAAGAGACATCTGTCAACTTCAGTAGTCTTTCTGTCAAGGAAGATTCGTTTGAGGAGTTTTGGGTCAGCCTTGTCGGCTTGACACTTGATGATAACTGGGAGGATGAGTTGCAAGTTTCTTGTGAGCCGTCAGGCTTTGTTCGGGTAAATCTCGATGAAGTCTATTATGAAGAGTACTCCAATGAGCTTTATAATCTGGAAGTTTGGGGTGATCGGGTGACGGATACTCCGGTCACGGTCACTTTCTCGGCTAGAGGTATCTCTTCATCCTTTGAGGTGAATGTTGTGAAAGCCAATACTCCTGCAAGTATCAGTCTTGGTGCTGGTGTTAGTCGTATTGACCTGGACCAATACGACCCCATGTCGCTGAATGCGACCATCACTCCTGATGATCCTGACGAGCCCCTTGATGTGAATTATGATAACTTTGCTTGCACGTTGATTGATTCTAATGGTTCAGAAAGTCTTATCAGCGGAGCTACTTTTGAAGTGTCAGGGGCGGATCCTTCGGAAATGGTGATTACTCTCCCTGCAATAAGTGAGGCAGGTGAGTTCAACCTCGAGATTACCTACAAGGAAGCGTCCTTATTGACCATTCCATTCAAAGTTTGGGCAGGCGCCGCCTTGCCGGAAGCGCTGCAGAATTGGAGTGGCCCTTCGGGAGATGATATTTCGTATAATAATCCGGTTAAAACTTGGTTTGATGAATACAGAAATCCGAATAATCAACTGAAAGCATACAAGGCTTCGCAGTTGAGCATCTTGCCAGAAAAGGCGTTCAGAGGGGCTTTTTCAGCCGAGATTCCCGCGGATAGTTTTGTCGCCTTTGGGGCTTTTACGGGAATAACTGAGATTTCACAATTTGCTTTTTCGGATTGTGCTTCTTTAACGGGGATTACGCTTCCTGATGGAATCAATTCTATCGGCGACAATGCTTTTAAGAGTTGTAAGGCTTTGACAAGTATTCAGCTTCCCGAGTCCGTCACTGCTATCGGTAATAATGCTTTTGTTTCTTCTGGAATTGGTTCGATCAATCTTCCTGAAGGACTTGAGTCCATTGGAGAATCAGCTTTCAATGGTTGTGGTGCTCTTCAGACAATCACGATTCCTGGCTCGATTGAAACTTTCGGTGACTTTGCGTTTGCAAATTCGGGTCTCACTACAATCTCATTTTCGCCGGACATTATTCAGTTGAGAGAGTTGCCATCCAATGTATTCTATGGTACAGGGCATCTTACGTCCGTCAACATTCCGCAATCAGTAGAAGTCATAGGAGAATCTGCTTTTTCAAATAGCGGTCTTTCATCTGTCGTTATTCCTGAGGGTGTCACGATGGTCGGAGAGAGTGCCTTCGCTTATACTCAATTGACTACTGTAACACTCCCGTCCACTGTCACCTCTATCGGCGAGTATGCTTTCTCGAATTGCCCCATGACGAGTGCATACCTTCTTCCTGTGAACCCGCCCACCGTTGCTGGAAATGCTTTTAGGCCGACTCGGGAAAATGAGTATTTTAAGTATCCAATCTATGTCCCGTATAACAGTTATGATTCTTACATTTCTGCAGCGGCCAATTGGATTGAAGCTAGTGGATACATCGATACCAGTAGAATACAGAGAATGCCTGAAAACCCCAATCAGTAGGGTGGTAAGCACCATTTAGATTTGCACCGTGATTCCATTATGGAATTGCGGTGTTCTTTTTTCCGGTTGTTTTGTCGTTTTGCCTTCTCGCGAATATTCCGTACTTTTGTATGTTATACTGATTGCAATGAAAGTACTCGTGACCGGGGCGGCCGGGTTTATCGGTTCCAAGCTTATGTTCGCGCTCAAGGAGCGGGGGGATGAGGTCGTGGGAATCGACAATTACAACGATTATTACGATGTGCGCCTGAAGGAAGGCCGGTGCAAGGCGTTCGGGCTGGAGGTCCGGAAGATGGACCTGGCCGACAAGGAGGCCATCGACAAGCTCTTTGCCGAGGAGAAGTTTGACAAGGTCGTGAACCTGGCCGCGCAGGCGGGGGTGCGGTACAGCATCACGAACCCGTATGCGTATCTGCAGAGCAATCTCGTGGGGTTCCTGAACATCCTGGAGGCCTGCCGGAACTTCGGGGTGAAGCATCTCGTATATGCTTCGTCTTCCAGCGTTTACGGCATGAACGCCAAGGTCCCGTACAGCGAGGATGACAAGGTCGACAACCCCGTTTCCCTGTACGCCGCCACCAAGAAATCCAACGAGCTGATGGCCCACAGCTACTGCAAGCTGTACGGCATCGCGATGACCGGCCTGCGGTATTTCACCGTCTATGGACCCTGGGGACGGCCGGACATGGCGCCGATGCTGTTTGCGCGCGCCATCTCGAAAGGGGAGACCATCAAGGTCTTCAACCACGGCGACATGATCCGAGACTTCACCTTCATCGACGACATCGTCGCCGGCACCGTCGGCTGCCTGGACCATCTGCCGGAGCCGGATGCGAACGGCCTCCGGTATCGGGTCTACAACATCGGCTGTTCCCATCCCGTGAAACTGATGGACTTCATCTCCGAGATCGAGCAGGCGCTCGGCGTGGAGGCGAAGAAGGAGTTCCTGCCGATGCAGCCCGGGGACGTCTATCAGACCAATGCCGACACCACCAAGCTCGAGGCGGAGATCGGCTACAAGCCCGTCGTGCGGCTGCACGAGGGCATCGGCCAGTTCATCGACTGGTACCAGAGCGACCTTAACCCGTTGAAATAAAATGCGCTGCGAAGACCGATTCTATGAAACCTACGGCCGGGACTACGACGGCCTGGCCTTCTGTCCCTACCGCATCTGCCCGATCGGGGCGCATTCCGACCACAACTTCGGCAAGATCACCGGCCTGGCCATCGACAAGGGCATCCATTTCGCGTATGCCGTCAAGCAGAACGGCGTGGTGGAGGTTTCCTCCCTGCAGTTCCCGAAGCGGGCGCAGTGGCACATCGAGAGCGTCCCGCCCCGGAAAGTGGGGGACTGGGCCGATTATCTCCGCGGCGCCACCCAGGTGCTGGAGCAGCGATACCGCCTCCGGGTGGGCCTCTGCGGCGTGATCGAGGGCAGCCTGCCCATCGGCGGCCTCTCTTCGTCGGCCGCCGTCACGATCGTCTTCCTGTCGGCCCTCGCGCGGGTGAACGACATCCAGCTGGAGGCGCAGGAGCTGATCGACATGGCCTTCCACGCCGAACTGGACTATGTGGGCGTTTCCGTGGGCAAGCTGGACCAGAGCTGCGAAGTGCTGGGACGGGCGGACCATCTGCTGTACCTGGACACCCTGGACGGCCGATATGAACTGATTCCCCAGCATCCGGCGATGAAACCGTACCGGATCGCCATCTTCTTCTCTGGGCTGGAGCACAGCCTGGCGGGTTCCAAGTACAATATGCGCGTGGACGAACTCCGCGCCGGCGTGTACGCCTTGCAGGCGTTCGCCGGCCTGGAATACGGAAAGTTCAACCAGACGGCGGCCCGGTATGTCCCCCGGGACGTATACGAGACGTACAAGGACCGTCTTCCGGAGCCTTGGCGCAAGCGCTGCGAACACTGGTATACCGAGTTCGAGCGTGTGGAAAAAGGGGCGGAGGCCTGGCGACGCGGCGACATCGACACATACGGTCGTCTCTCCTTCGAGTCCGGCTGGAGCAGCATCCACAATTGGGAATCCGGCGCCCCGGAGCAGATCCGCCTGTACGAGATCATGCGGGAGACCGAGGGCATCTACGGCGGCCGGTTCTCCGGCGCGGGCTTCAAGGGCTGCTGCATGGCCCTGGTCGATCCCGCCCAGGCCGACCGGATCGCCGACGCGGTGACCCGGGCCTATCTGAAGGACTTCCCGGCCCTGTCCGACAAGTACGGCGTGTATATGTGCAACAGTTCTGACGGTCTTTCCCTATGAAATGCCTGATCCTCGCCGCCGGCTACGCCACGCGGCTCTATCCCTTGACGGAAAACTTCCCCAAACCCCTCCTGAAGGTGGGGGAGAAGACCATCCTGGACTGGCTCATCGACGATGTCGACACGGCCGGCCTCATCGATGAATACATCGTCATCTCCAATCACAAGTTCGCCCCCATCTTCGAAGACTGGGCTTCTACCCCTCATCCCGGGCTCGACCCGGGATCTCGTCTTATCGTCCTGGACGACGGAACGTCGTCGAACGAGACACGGCTCGGAGCCGTGCGCGACATCCAGTTCGCCATCGACACGCTCGGGCTGGACGACGACCTGCTGGTGATGGCGGGGGACAACCTGCTGGATTTCAGCTTGGTACGCTTCCTTGAATATGCGCGGGAGAAGGGCACGTCCTGCGTGATGCGCTACTATGAGCCGTCGGAGGAGAAGCTGCATAAGACCGGGGTGGCGACGGTGGACGAGAACGGCCTGATCCTGGAAATGGAGGAGAAACCGGCCTGTCCCAAGAGCCATTGGTGCTGCCCGCCGTTCTATTTCTACCGCCGGAGCGACGTGCCGCTCGTGAAGGTGGGCATCGACAGCGGGTGCGGGGTGGACGCCCCCGGCAGCTTCATCGCCTGGCTCTCCGCGCAGACGCCGGTGCACGCCTGGGAGATGCCCGGGCACCGTTTCGATATCGGCAATCTGGCCTCCTACGAGGAGGTCAAACGCAACTACAAAGGCTTATGAAAATCGCAGTAGCAGGAACCGGCTATGTCGGCCTTTCCATCGCGACGCTGCTGTCGCAGCGGAATCCGGTCGTGGCCGTGGACGTCCTCCCCGAGAAGGTGGAGAAGATTAACCGCCGGGAGAGCCCCATCGCGGACGAATATCTGGAGAAATACCTGACGGAGAAGCCCCTCAACCTCACCGCCACGCTGGACGGCCGGGCGGCGTACCGCGATGCCGACTTCGTCGTCATCGCCGCCCCCACCAACTACGACCCCAAGAAGAACTTCTTCGACACCTCCCACGTGGAGGAGGTCATCGAGCTGGTCCTGGAGGTCAATCCGGACGCCGTGATGGTGATCAAGTCCACCGTTCCGGTGGGCTATACGAAGGCTGCGCGGGAGAAGTTCTCCTACCGGGAACGGCTCTCCGACGGCACCTTCCGCGTCGTCACCCCGAAGATCCTCTTCGCCCCGGAATTCCTCCGCGAGTCCAAGGCGCTCTATGACAACCTGTATCCTTCCCGGATTATCGTCGGGTATGACGGAGAGGCGCTGGAAAGCGCCGCGCACACCTTCGCGGAGCTCATCAAGGCGGGCGCCCTCAAGGAGGACGTGCCGGTCCTGTATATGGGCACCACTGAGGCGGAGGCGGTGAAGCTGTTCGCCAATACCTACCTGGCGCTGCGGGTGTCCTACTTCAATGAACTGGACACTTATGCGGAGATGAAAGGGCTTGACACCCAGGCGATTATCGAGGGTGTGTGCCTGGATCCCCGCATCGGCGCGCACTACAACAATCCGAGCTTCGGCTACGGCGGCTACTGTCTCCCGAAGGACACGAAGCAGCTGCTGGCGAACTTCAACGACGTGCCGGAGAACCTCATCAAGGCCATCGTGGAATCGAACCGGACCCGGAAGGACTATATCGCGGACCGCGTGCTGGAAATGGCCGGCTATTACACCGCCTCCAGCGCTTTCGACACGGCGAAGGAGAAGGAAGTCGTCGTGGGCGTATACCGCCTCACGATGAAGACGGGCTCCGACAATTTCCGCCAGTCCGCCATCCAGGGCATCATGAAGCGTATCAAAGCGAAAGGCGCGAAGGTCATCGTCTACGAACCGACGCTTCCGGACGGCATCACCTTCTTCGGCTCCCGGGTCGTGAACGACCTGGCCGCCTTCAAGGCCCAGGCGCACGCCATCATTGCAAATCGTTACGACGCGGCCCTCGACGACGTCGCAGACAAGGTTTATACGCGGGATATTTTCAAGCGGGATTGAGGCTTGCTTTCAATTTGAAAGTTCGGGCGGCTGAAAAAGCCGCCTTTTTGTTGGAAATGCCGTTGCAAATGCGTACATTTGCTGGATGGATAATTTTGCTGGATGGATAATAAGGTGAGCCTTTTTGTCCGTTTTTAAGGGAAAAAATTTTAAAATAACATAGCATTATGCGCAAAAAGCTCTTTTATGAGGCACCCGACGCCGAGGTTCTCGTCATTCGCTACGAGGAGGCATTCCTGCAAGGTCCCAGCTCCGAGCACGATCTCGGTGGCAGCGGCGCTGGTGATCGCGATGAGCCTGTCGACCAAGGTAATTATTGATGGGGAGGCCTGAGTGATGAGAAAACATCTTTGTCTGGGCATTGCCGCCCTTGCGGCACTTTCCTTCTCCGCCTGCCAGAAGGCTGTGGAAGTCCCGGTCGTCGACGATTCCGATCTGGTGACAGTCACTTTCACGTCCGACAGGGCCGGCGTTGAGACGCGGGCGGCCGCCGTGGAAGGCGAGAGCTACGTGACCTACCTATGGACCGAAACCGACCTGAAGAATTTCAGGATTTTCAGCGTTTCGACAGAAGAAGTGGAACAGAACGGTGAAACCGTTCAGAAGGAAACCCTGACGGAAATCCAGAATCCGGTCCTTTCCCTTTCCTCTGACAACAAAGTCCTTTCCGTCACGGCGAAGGTCAAAGACGGTGCCACGGTTCGCGCCGCGGTCGCATCCGAATGGACCTACACCGATCCCACGAGCCCCAAGCCGCGTCTTGTCGTGAGCCAGAACTCGCTGGCCTCCAATATGGATCCGGCCGCGGACGTGCTCGTTTCCGAAGATGTGACCGTCTCCGGGAATTCCGGGGGCAAGCTGGTCTTCCATCGCCCTGTGACCGTGAACAAGATGACCCTGAAGGGCCTGTTCACCCTCGACAATGTGCAAAAGGTCGTCATCAATTCCGACAAGGACCTGACGGGCTATTACAGCTACATCTCGAAGGGGATGATGGGCCAGGGCAAGGAACTGACGATCCATTTCCCGAACGGCGGCGTCGTCAAGGACACCGAGCTGTTCCCGGTCTATTTCGTGGCCATTCCGAACGAAGAGCAAACCTTCTCGCTGACGGTCGATGTGGTCCGGGATTCCAAGCTTTACCGGTACGTCAAGAATTTCAAGCGCACGGTCAATCTCACCAACGGCAAGTTCGCCCTGTTCACTGCGGACCTCTCCGGCCTCGGCGAGGAGGTCGAGACCATCGACTGGTCCGGTGACTGGGTGTTGGTGGGAACGGACCAGGAGCACACCTTTGCCGCCACGAAGAACACGGGCAATTATTTCCCGGCCAATGAGGTGACTGTCGATGGCGATGTGGTGACGGTGAACAACCCGAAGGAGAACTACAAGGTGACCTTCACCATGATAAAAGAGGGGGATTACGAAGGCCGTTACACGATCGTGGATGCGACCGGCAAGTACATTTCCGGCCAGGCCAGCACCAACAACTATCTTGCCGCCCTGGAGAAGCCCAGTGACAGCTCCTATTGGCTCGTTGACAAGAATGCGGACGGCACTTTCAACATCAATGCCGATTTTATGTCGGACACGTACAGAAAGTCGATGCGTGCCAATTGGAACAATGGCGCCCCCAGAATCTCCTGCTACAAGATGGACAGCCCCCAGCCGAGGATCGCTCTTTATCCGTACGACAAGGTGGTCGAGAACATTCCCGAGACGGGCACTTTCAAGACGGTCGCGGATTTGAACGGCCTGCTCACCAGCGAGACGCTTTCCTATAGCGGTTCCCTCAAGAACGCCGTGGTATCTTTCGTCCCTACGAGCAGTGTCGCCATCATCAAGGACGCGACCGGCTCCATCATGTACTACAAGTCCAACCACAAGTTGAAGCAGGGACAGACTTTCTCGGGTGATATCACCGTCGACGCGCTCCTGTACAGAGGTTGGTATTCCGAGATAACGGACATCGGAACCGCCCAGTTCACCGGGAACGAAAGCGTCATCGAGCCTGCGACCGTCACGCTTTCCGACCTTGTCGGTCATTATGCCGAATACCAGAACGCCTATGTCAAGGTGGTGAATCTTACAGTGAAGAGCCACAGTGGCAAGGAAATCAAGGTGACCGACGGAAAGAATGAGTATGTCGTGTTGGACAATCTGGGACAATCCACTTGCATTGCCGGTGATGTCGTTTCGGCGGTCGGTACGGTGACCAAGTACAGCGTGACCGAGGAGGTCAAAGTATGGTCGGCAAACGATATCACCGTCGTTTCCAAGCATTAAAGCGACCAAGTAAACCTACGCAAAGGGGGCTCCGCGACGGCGGGGCCCTTTTGTTTTCCCGGCCGTCTTGGATAACGGGAAAAATGATGTATCTTTGAAAATATGAAACGCTACTGTCAGACCCTCGAGCTCCGGGACGATCCGGCGCTGATCGAAAAGTACTGCGAGGCCCACGCCCACGTATGGCCCGAGATCCAGGCCGGCATCCGCGAAGTCGGCATCCTGGATATGCAAATCTACCGCCTGGGCACCCGCCTGTTCATGATTATGGACACGGTCGACGACTTCGACTTCGTCGCCGACAACGCCCGCCTCTCCACCCTCCCGCGCCAGGCCGAATGGGAGGCGTATGTCGCCCGATTCCAGGGCTGCGACCCCGCCGCCCCCAGCACCGCCAAATGGCGGCTGATGGAGAAGATTTTCGAGCTGGAGAAGCCCTGAGTCCCGCTGACCTCGGAGACATTTTTAATAACGCTATACGATGACCAAATCCTGTCCCTTCGTCACGGCGCTGCTGCTTTTCGCCGCCATGGCCGCCTACAAGGCTCAAACCTGGAAGTATCGGAAACCTTGGAAAAATAACTGACAAAGATTTATGGCCGACAATAGCATCAAGCTGATTCCGATTAGGGATCTGTCTGGTCTGAAGTTCATGATTCCCAGATATCAAAGGGGATATCGATGGACGGAAGTTCAGATTACTGATCTTTTGGAAGACGTGAACGATTTTATGAAGAAAAAGGGGGAGCAGTCTTCCGATTTCTATTGTCTTCAACCGCTGGTAGTCAAAGGCACCTTGGAGAAAGCTGACAGTATATTTCAACCGCTCTTGGAGAAAGGGGCAGAATTGGCACTGTCGGATGTGCTTTTGCAATTGCGGGAGAAAACAAAATGGGAAGTGATTGATGGCCAGCAAAGACTGACCACGATATTCATCATCCTTTCATACCTCTTCCGACAACAAAGTGATTCGGGTGGTTTTGAACTCTACGAGTTGGAATATGAGACCAGGAAAGGAAGCAAGGAGTTTCTCGCTAGTCTTGGAACCAAGACCGCGCAGGGAGCCAATTCGCAGGTTGACTATATGTTTATGGAGAAGGCCTATGAGTCGGTTGAGAGTTGGTTTACCTCCCATGATGATATCAAGTCCAAGTTCGCTTCTACCTTGCTTGATAATGTACAGTTCATCTGGTATGAAACGACCGAAAGGCCGACCGCCGTCTTCAAGCGATTGAATCTTGGAAAAATCGGCTTGACCAATGCGGAATTGATTAAGGCGTTGCTCTTGAACAAGTCGCGTTTCGGGGAGTACGACAAAAACCAGTTCATGGTCGCGAGCCAATGGAACGATTTTGAAAATGCCCTGCAGAATGACGAGTTTTGGCTTTTTATTCACGATACCGAGTATGGGAAACCCACACGGATGGACTTCATTTTTGACACCATTTGTGAACTGGGGTGTCTGGATGATTTGATTGTATGGAAGAAAGATAAGAAAATAGACATCGGCACGGACAAGTATCAGACTTTCCGTTATTTCAATGCTTTTTTCGGATCGACAAAAGCGGCGGAAAAGGCCCAGGAAGAAGAGGGTCTAAGTATTATCGATCTTTGTTGGATGGAGGTTAAGCGTATCTTCCGCGTTTTTGAGGAATGGTATAATGATTTGGAACTGTACCATTATGTAGGTTATCTGATCAACGGAGGGAAGTCGGTTCAGGAATTGCTGAAGGTTTGGTCAAGTCATTATGGGGAGAAGGATGCTTTCTTATCATATCTGAAGGAAGAGATCAAGAAAGCCATTAAGGATTGCAAAGACTTGGATAAGCAATACGAAATTGAAAAGGACGGATCCAAGACGGCGAAGACGGCCTGCACACCATTGCTGCTCCTGCATAATATTCAGACGGTCATCGATCAGAACAAAGGTTTTCAGAAGAGGGAGGACTATAAGTTGGGCGTTTTCTACAAGTTCCCGTTTCATTTGTACAAGAAGGAATCGTGGAATGTTGAACACGTTGACTCCAATTCGACAAATGAGCTGGACGATTTCACGGAACAGAAGAAATGGCTGATGGCCTCTTGGTTTTTTATAAAAGACCCTACTGTCCGGGCAGAGATTCTTGTGTTCATCAAAAACAAAGGAGAGAACCTTGATTTTGAAAAACTGCGGGCCAAGGTGATGAGTGGTTTCGCGGGTGGAAAGGCTTTGACGCAGGAGGAAAAGAACAAGGTTTGGAACTTTGTCCTGCTGGATGAGCACACCAACAAGAGTTATGGCAATTCGATTTTCCCAATGAAAAAGATGGTGATTTCCGGGAAAGACCGCGGCGTTGCGTATGAAATCGTCGAGAAGATGGAGAATAAGGATTTGGTAGGTTTTGAACTGGTGGAAAGAATGGAGGATGCCGAGTATAAGACGGCGTTTGTCCCGCCGGTCACCAAGTCGGTTTTTATGAAAGAATACAATCCCCTGAGCGCCAATCCATATTCTTGGGATTCTGACGATGCAAAAAACTATAAAGACAGGATCAGCGAGACGCTGAAAGAGTTTCTAAACAATTGATGCCAGATGGAAAGATCGATCTCTTTTTGGCGGTTTTTGAAAGAAAACCGGATTCGGATTCCGATTATCCAACGGGATTATGCGCAAGGCCGGGTGGGAAAGGAGCAATTGAGGATGGATTTCCTGAACTACCTTAAGAAATCGTTGTGCACAAAGACTCCAATTCAGCTGGATTTCGTGTATGGCGTAGAATCTCAAAATGCCGTCACGCCATTGGATGGTCAGCAGCGCTTGACGACACTTTGGCTTTTGCATTGGTTTGCCGCTTATCGAGCGGGGAAGAATCAGGACGAGGAGATTAGAAAGACGCTGGAGCGGTTCTCCTATGAAACGAGAGACTCTTCAAAGGATTTCTGCCGGACGTTGTCATCATTCTCAGTACCGGCTCCGGAAGGGAAGACCATTGCCGATCATATCGAGAATCAAAGTTGGTTCAGTTCTTTTTGGAAACAGGATCCCACGATCCAATCTATGTTGAGGATGTTGAGCGGAACCAAGGACAAGACAGGAGCCCTTCTTGGCGACGGCATTGAACAGGTTTTCGGTTGCTGTCATCCAAGTGTGCTCTGGAGCAAACTGGTTGACAAGGATTGCCCCGTCACCTTCTATTATCTGGATTTGGTTGGTCTCAAGCAGTCGGACGACCTCTACTTGAAAATGAATGCCAGGGGCGAACAACTGACAGATTTTGAGAATTTCAAGGCGGACTTGATGGACTTCCTGACGGACAAAGGAGAATTAGGAAGCATTGAAGATGGAATCCCAATCAAAATGGACAGGGATTGGGCAAATTTTTTTTGGAAAAACGGGTATGGTGACGAGGCATTTATGGCGTTCATCAATCGATTCTTCCTGAACAGCTTGATTGTCGAGAAACAGAACGATCGATTCGTTTATGCCGGTAGTGGCTTTGAAGAGTCTGCGGAATACCATAATGTGTTTTTTGATTACTTCTATGGTCGGAGTCCTCAAAGTTATATCGGCGGCAAGGACACGGATGATGCTCGAATTGCGTACGCGGATTTTTCCAAGTATAAGTTTTCAGACGATGAGGCTTTGACCAAGATTTTGACATCTCTTCAGAAAACATTGGATGGGTATTTGTCTTTCCTGAAAGTGACGAAGGCCGCCAACATAAATGATTTGACCCAGTCAAATTGGAATACTCAGTTCCATTTCATCCCTGAATATGATGGCGACAAGATCGTCACCAGTTTCAAGAATGAGGACATTCATAAAGTCCAATCGATTACGCAGAATGAACGTGTCCTTTTCCATGCTGTCTGCCGTTTTATGGCGCAAGTCAATGGCGAAGAGGATGCACAGGTCTTGAAATGTGCTTTCGCTCAGTGGATGAGAGTTGTGTGGAACCTCATTTCCGATACGAGAATGAGAACAATCACCGCTATGGTGGCTCAATTGCAGTTGGTTGAGGATCTGTCGGTTCACGCGAAGAATATTTATCAGGGACTGATTCGTACGGGTGTGCATATCAACGGCGGAAATGATGCGGCCCTGATGCAGAGATTCGCTGAAGAGAAGGCCAAGGCCAAAAAGATAATGGGGGACAAATCCGGTTTCTGGGAAAAACAGTTCATACAATACGAGATTGAGTTTAAAGGAATCATCAGTTTTCTTTATACGGGAGAGAATGGTTCGGAAGATTGGGCACACTTCCATGCCAAGGCCGTCAAACTTAAGTTGAGTGAACTGAGGGACAGAAATAAGAATCTTTTGAAGAAATTGGTCTCCCAATGCTCGACCTGGGATCAGCTTTGTGCGATCGGGTACGATTTTGAGGAGGAAACGTGGAAGACGAACTTGACAAATAAGGATCTATATCCTGTCGTGCATCGTTTTCTATTGGGCTATCATCCTTCGACCGTTTTTTCGGATCCCTCGCGCCAGGCAGTCTACAAGGATTTAACGGGAACTGACATCATCGCCCGATTGAACTATGACAATTCTCCCATTACGGGGTGTCGTCTTCGAGATGACAAATATGGACTTGTCGCGCTGTTCCCTTCCAATGCGAAATCTGAGATGAAGAAGTTCGTTCTTGGCAATAAACGCAATGAGGCATTACGACAATTGCTTCAAAATGGTTATAAGTGCAATCAAGAGGTTGATTCTACCGGTCTGTTCTGGGGCTGGGATGTGATTTTTACAAATCCATCCGGTAAAAATGCATTCAAATGGACCGTCGTTTTGGAGAACAATGTCTGGACGCCCCAGTTGTTCGCCCTTGATGACCAAAAGAATAAAATACCCGTTATTAACGATGCCGCTTTGCTGAGTGAACTGAACAAGTTGAAAGCGTTGTTTGGAATTGCAGTGCCCACGGCTCCATAAGGGTCTCGCCTCGCCCCTAAATCAAAAAAAATTGCTAACTTTACCCCTTGTAAAGAACTTGTAAACTATGATCATCCGTGTTTTCAAGCTGACGGAGGCGTCGGCGAAGTATTTGGGCAATCTTCCCCGGGAGGATGCCGTCCTGGTGGTGAAGTCGGAGCACAAGGTGCGGCAGATGTTCATCGACGTGCTGGAACAGGCGGTCTATGAGCGGGCCGACACGAAGTCGGCGTTCGACGCCATCGGCGCCTATTTCAAGGGGATGCTGCCCGGAAACGCGGCTTTCGGGGCGAAGGTCGACTCGGAACTCGAGAACCTGCGGCATTATGTCGACGAGGGCCTGGTGTACCGTCCGGCCTTCGAGACCATCCGGGACTATGTGCTGGCCAAGTGTGCGCGCCTGTGCGCCGAGACGGTCCATGCGGCCGTGGGCGGCACGTTCGTGGACGGGGCCGAGGTGATGGTGTGCGAGGAGGAGCACGGCGCCTTCCGGGCCGATTGGGTCACGTCGATGGATCGCTTCCGCGCCCGCACGGACGCACCGGGCCTGTACGTCGTCTCCAGCGGCTATGGGCACACTTCCGCGGGCTTCACGATCCGTCTGGGCCGCCGCGGTGAGGATATGATGGCCCTGACCATCGCCTCCGAGTACGGCGTTCCCGCCGAGTTCTTCGTCCTGGACGATCCCATCCTGTCCATCCCGGCCCTCACTTACGAGGAGGCCGCCGTCTTCTGCTCGGTCTCCGACGGCGTCCTGGCCCCGGCGGCGCTGCTGCCGATGATGAAGGCGAACCTGCCGGTCTATGTCATCGATGTGGCCAATCCTGCCCGCCGCACGTCCGTCACCGAGGCGAAGCCCGTCACCGAACAGGCGATCACGGGTTACGTGGTGGAGGAGGGCTTTGCGCTGATCAATGTCCGCGGTACCGGCCTGGTCGGCCGGGTGGGCGTCTCCTCGTCCATCTTCGGCGCGCTGGCGCGCGGCGGCGTGAACATCCGCTTCATCTCCCAGCCTTCCTCCGAGTTCTGCATCACGGTGGCTGTCGCGGCCGAGGACCTTCCCGCCGCGCGCGCGGCCCTTTCCGCGCTATACAACGACGGCCAGGTCGCGCTGGACGACGCCGTGGACGTCGTGGAGGACGTCTGCCTCTTCTCCGTATGCGGAAACGGGATGAAGAACGTCCCCGGCACCTCGGGCCGCATCTATTCGGCCCTCGGCGCCTATGGCGTCAGCATCATCTCCGCCGCCCAGGGTGGTGACGAGCTCACGATTTCCTTCGTGATCCGCGCCTCCGACCGCACCGCGGCCGAGGAGGCCCTTTCGATCCTGTAACTGATTCACGCATCCATACGCAAGAGGCGCACCCCATCGGTGTGCCTCTTTATGTTTGTAAACAATTGACACAATATTGTCAAGTGTATAATTTGAGTTTGAAAATTTTGTCAAGTCGCATAAAAGCCGTAACTTTGTATCTATGGTAGATTACGAAATTATCAACAAAATCAAGGCTGCGCTGGGTCGGAAAGGCATTTCCCAGCGGGAATTGGCCGAGCGGATCGGCAAGGACGAGACGGTGGTGAGCCGGTGGCTCGCGGGAAAAGTGGGCATCGGTGGACAGAGTCTCAAGCAGATTGAGGCGGCGCTCGGCATCAACTTGACAAAAGAAAGACAACATCCTATGAGAACCGCACTGATCACGGGCGTGACGGGCCAGGACGGCTCGTACCTCTCGGAGTTCCTGCTCGAGAAAGGCTATGACGTGCACGGAATCATCCGCCGCAGCTCGGTGGACTTCCGCGAGCGCATCGCGCACCTCGAAGGCCAGCCGCATTTCCACCTGCATTATGCCGATATGGGCGACTCGATGAGCCTCGTCCAGGTCATCGGCAAGGTGCGGCCGGACGAGATCTACAACCTCGCCGCGCAGAGCCACGTCCAGGTGAGCTTCGACTCGCCGGAGTATACGGCGAATGTCGATGCCACCGGCGTCCTGCGCATCCTGGAGGCCGTCCGCCAGTGCGGGCTCGCGGGTACGTGCCGGATCTACCAGGCATCGACCTCGGAGCTGTACGGCAAGGTGGAGGAAGTGCCTCAGAACGAGAACACGCCCTTCCACCCTTACAGCCCGTATGCGGTCGCGAAACTGTACGGCTTCTGGATTGTCAAGGAATACCGCGAGGCGTACGGCATGTACTGCTGCTCCGGCATCCTGTTCAACCACGAATCCGAGCGCCGCGGCGAGACCTTCGTCACGCGCAAGATCACCCTCGCCGCCGCCCGCATTGCGCAGGGCAAGCAGGACAAGCTGTACCTCGGCAACCTTTCCAGCCTCCGCGACTGGGGTTACGCGAAGGATTACGTCGAGTGCATGTGGCTCATCCTGCAGCAGAAGAAGGCCGAGGACTTCGTCATCGCCACCGGCGTGCAGCACAGCGTGCGCGACTTCTGCCGGCTCGCGTTCCGCCACGCCGGCATCGAACTCGAGTTCGTGGGGGAGGGCGCCGAAGAGAAGGGCGTCGACAAGGCCACCGGACGCGTGCTGGTGGAGGTGAGCCCGGACTTCTACCGGCCCACCGACGTCGTGAACCTCTGGGGCGACCCGACCAAGGCCCGCGCAAAGCTGGGCTGGAACCCGCAGAAGACCACCTTCGAGCAGCTCGTGAAGCTGATGGTGGACCACGATATGGCGAAGGTTGCCAGCGAAGGTGCCGCGGAGAAGGTGCGGATGAACCTGGCGGAGTATCTGGAGAAGGGTATCGTGAAATGACAAAGAAAGTATTCGTATCGGGGTGCTACGACCTGCTGCACAGCGGCCACGTGGAGTTTTTCCGGCAGGCGGCGCAGTATGGCGACCTGTATGTGGGGATCGGCTCGGACGAG
>Ga0310694_10001185_pt1 | contig 30437 bp, 26 predicted proteins | sample 174DNAGHGhighgp2_FD_203884 | JGI IMG/M metagenome (GOLD analysis project Ga0310694, IMG submission 203884) | Sheep rumen microbial communities from Palmerston North, Manawatu-Wanganui, New Zealand - 1742 DNA GHGhigh gp2 (v2) (version 2) | ecosystem: Host-associated > Mammals > Digestive system...
CTTATAATGAGGTCCATCAGGATTTTTAATTCCTTTAGTTCTTAATAGTTTGAAATATGATTTAAATCCTTCATCAACTCTTTGTAATACATCTTGAGCTGTTTGAGATGGTAAAGATTTAAAACATATATCATTCTTCAATTTCCTTTTTTGTTCATACCAATCAGGCATAGATTCATAACCAAGCTTTTTATATTCATATCTTTCATATAAACCAACATTATATAATCTAGCTGATGCATATGTTAAATATCCAAGTATTAAAGATTCATAATTGTTAGTTTTATAATTAAAGCTATGAACTAATCTCATATAATTATTCTCCCTTCTCTTGATTTTGAATGTATCTTTTAATATTCTCTTCAGATACAGAGCCGATGGTCTCAACATAATAAGAAGGATTCCATAGTTCGCCCTTCCAAAGCTTTTCTTTAAGTGTAGGATATTCCTTCATTAATAATCTTCCACTTATACCTTTCATCATCTTAACAATATAAGAAATAGAAAGTTTTGGATGTGAAGTGACGAATAGGTGAATGTGATCCATTTCACCGACTTCCATTTCTACGATAGTAAATCCTTTTTCTTTAGCTACATCCAAAAGGATTTCCTTCAATCTCTTTTCTATAGTAGAATTTAGAACCTTTCTTCTATATTTTACAGACCAAACGATATGGTAATTTACATTATATACACAGGTTCGTGCATGGATTAAATTTGTCTTACTCATACTACATATAGTATATCATAAAATGGCAAAAAATTCAATGAATAAGTCAAATTTTTAAGTTACATATAGTTTGATAAAAAAATATAAAAAATAGCGATTCATTTGTAAAAAATCACTATTTTTTCTCAAAATGCTATCATCTCGGAAATTAAATAACCGAGGATTCTCGCTTTATTACCCTAAAACTTTTTATCTTAAATTTTAATAGTATTTTATTTTTATCCATTTTGTGCTATCATAAAAAAGGTGATTAAATATGACATTATTTGCGATTCTAGCAATAGTTATGGGTGTATTTCTTCTAGGATCATTTATAGCTTTATTTGTTAGTGAAAAAAATAATAGAGGAAAAATAAAATACGAGCTAATCTCATATCTTGTAGCTTCAATATTAACTATCACATTTGGTATACTTCTAATATTTAAGTTTACATCTTGGTGGAGATTATTCTGTACTGGGACTTTAATAATAATACTTACAATATTTTTAATTATTACTATTATGCTTGATAAGAAAGGTAAGAAATATATTAAATATAAGTCTACTGGTCATGGTAAGAATAGACATATAACTCAAGTAAACGACAAATATGAGGATATTATCGATACTAATGATAAAAACAACGAAAATAACTAAAAAAATCCTTTACTTTTAAGGCTTTATGGTTTATAATACTAATCGTTGTTGAGATGGTTCGTTAGCTCAGCTGGATAGAGCACACGCCTTCTAAGCGTGTTGTCAAGCGTTCGAATCGCTTACGAACCGCCACTTGATAATAATAGAGGTCTTTTGACCTCTTTTTTCTTTATTATAAAAAAATAAAAGTGCTTTGGCACTTCTATTTAGCAAGCTCATCTCCACGCTTAGCGCATGCAGCTGAAGCCTTATCTACAATTTCATCAAGCTTCATATCATCAAATACATAAACTCCTTCAATTGTAGTACCTTTATATGAGCATACATCATTGATTAATGTATCTAAATCCTTTGGAGACTCATTTAGCATTTTAGCACATCCAATAGTAGCATCCGCAAGCATTTTTCTCGCATCAGCAGGATTTACACCATTCTTTTCTGCATATCTTACAAAAGAACGGATAAAATACCAAATATATGCTGGATAAGAACCATTAAGTGGTAATAATGTATTAATCTTATCCTCATCAACTAATGTAACACTTCCAATAGACTCAAATATAGATTTTGCCATATCTAGGCTCTTACTATCTACATTCTTATTATGTGCCATTGTTGTAACAGCCATTTTAATTGCAGCTCCAAGGTTTGGCATTACTCTTACAACCTTTAAATCACTTCCAAGTAATTTCTCAATATATGAAATAGTAATACCTGCGGCAATTGTGATAATAAGCTCTGGCTTATTCTTACAATCCTTAAGCTTATCCATAACCTCTTCAAATTGCTGAGGCTTAATCGCAAGAATTAATGTCTCAACATTTTCATATACAAATGATTCACAGCAAGCAGCTGTATATCCATCACGAGTGATATCTTCTTTATTTAAAGAATAAATTAAGATATCCTCCTTTTTATATTTTTTTGCCTCGATAAGTCCACCTATAATGGCACCACCCATCTTACCATATCCTAATAAACCAATTTTATACATAACCTTAAACTCCTTATAATCTAAAATACGAAATAATTATAGCACAAAAATCAATTTAAAAATCAAATTATATAGAATATAAAATTATAAACTAATAAAAATCATCTATACAAAATATAATTATTCAATCTTTAATAATATATCTTCTACATCCTTATAATCAGAAATTATATTAAATAATGCCTTAGCAGAGGCTTTCTTCCCCTTATTAAGCTTATCTTTGGCATTTTTATATACAAGTTCTTTTACAATTTCTTCATTAGTTGTTGTCATATAGTTATAAATAGACCTTGTATCCATTATAGAAATAGCATTTTGAATAGCTGTTTCAATATCAATTTCTACTTTATCTTCAAGTTCTTGAGAAATCTCGTTATTATTAATCGTATCATCATTCTCAATTGTAGTTTCACTATTGATACTTTCAGGACATATTTTTTCTCTAATCATTTTCAAATCCTTCGTAATACTTAAAATAAGTTCTTTTGTATCATCTTTTTCAAATATCATAGTTACTTGGTTTTTATCACCACCAAGCAAACCTTTAGAAAAAACAGATGCTGAACTCATATGGCACAATTTATAGCCCTTTAAAGACATTTTATTAATTGTATTTTGCAATAAATCTAAAGAACTTTTTTTACTTCCAGTACCAATAAATGCTTCTGTTAAAGTAACCTGAACTACAACATATTTATCGCTGTTTAATTTCCCATAAGTCGGAGAATCATCAAAAATACTTGCCACAATAAGCACCACCTTACATTACTTATAATAGAAAATCTTAAAAACTAATCCATTAATGTTAATAATACTACTGACTCTAAATTAGATGTTCTTGGGAACATATCTACTGAATCAATAGATACTATTTTATAATCATTTTTAGTAAAATCATAAAGATCTCTTTGAAGTGATTTAGGCTCACATGAAACATAAACTACCTTCTTAGGCTTTAATGCTCCTACTGCGTTAATAAACTCTTTAGTTGATCCTTCTCTTGGAGGATCTAGTACTAAAAGGTCAATTTTAACTCTATTCTTTGCAAGATTTTGAATAAATCTTGTAGAGTCTTCATTAAAGAACTTTATATTTTTAACGTTATTAAGCTTAGCATTAATAATCGCATCCTTATATGCATCCTTATTAAGCTCTACTGAATATACCTCACGTGCCATTTTTGACATTAAAATACCAATTGTACCAACTCCGCTATAGGCGTCTAGTACAATATCAGTCTTTTTAATGTCTAAGGCGTCTATAGCCTTTTTATATAGCTTTAGCATACCTTTAGGATTTACCTGATAGAATGATCTAGATGAAAGTTTGAATTTAAATTCATCAATTTTATCATAAATAAATCCTGGACCATATAATACTCTTTCTCTATCACCCATAACAATAGATGTATCTCTATCATTATAGTTTTGAACAATCGTAGTAATTCCAAGGTTTTGCTTTAGAATATCATTAATAACATTCTTTCTTCCTGGGAACATTTCTCCATTAGTTACAAGAGATACCATTATCTCATTTGTATATTCACCTATACGGATAACCACATGACGAACTACTCCTCTTCCAGTTTTCTCATCATATGGTTCAATCTTATTCTTAGTTAAAGCCTTATTAATCCCATCAATAATAGCTGTCGCTTTATCTGATTGAATCATACAATTTGTAATAGGGACAATCTTATGGCTCTTCTCCTCATAAAATCCACATACAACCTTTTTAGATTTAGAAAGCTTATATGTCATTTGGCATTTATCTCTATATGAATAAGGATTATCCATAGGAATTACATCAGCTATTTTTACACTACGTGATGTTTTAAATAAATCCTTCATATATTCTGTTTTAATCTTAAGCTCATGTTCATAAGTAGTATGTAGGAATTGGCATCCTCCACACTCTTTATATACAGGGCATTTAGGCTCACATCTATCAGGTGATACCTTCTTTATATCTAAAAGATGAAGATTTGTATATTTACCATTTTTAACAGGCTCAAATAGACCTATCTCGCCTTCCATAAGACCTGGGATTTTTCTTTCCTCATCTTTATATATTACGATTCCGTTTCCAAAAAAATCCTCTTTAATACATTTTAATTCTAGCATAATATCACCTGCATCTATTATATTATTATTTTAACAAAAAAGATAGAGAAAAATCTCTATCTTAGAATATAGCATTTAAATATCTAGTACCATTCTTATCTAGGATATTATAGACTAAAATAATTAATCCTAATAGAGTAATATCGATAATTAAATACCCATAATATACAATATCAAAATGTTTAAACACTCCAAGAATCACCATAATTGCAATTACAGCAATAAATCCAATTCCAAGACATTTTAATGTACTTGAACCCTTTTTAATAGCCTCTGTTTCATTCTTGTAATGAATATTCGCCTTTTGTAAATTAAATAATAATCCCAGGTAAGCAAATAAAATTGTATATAAGATATAAAGGGATGTACTAAATATTATTTCTACATATGAAACATCATAAATAAAGCCACCAACAATTGGTGCAATGATAGCACCAGGAAGGGCAAATATTAGTGAAGGGATTATCTTTGATTTTAATATATCTGATGTTCTTATTGGTAAAACCTTAAGCATCCAGAAGGCTTCTCCTTCTAATGATATTGAAAATGCTGAATATGGTGTAAGTCCTAAAAGCAATACTGGATATGTTAAAAATATTGTACTTACCACACCAGAAATAATACCAGGATCGCCTCCATTGTTTTCAGCTCCATTCCTAAATGAGAAATACATAATAATCATGCACAAAACAGCCATTAGTGGTCCCATCAATAGATTTATTAATATATTATAAGAAGATACAATTCTTCTCATTTGAATATTAAATAATCCCTTAAAAGTATTAGATGTCTTATACATTATTTGACCACTATTCTTAGCTGTTCTAGATGCAATTGCCATATTAACCTTATCATATGTTGTAGCAAGTAAAATAATTGAGGCAATTAAAATTAAAGCATTTATTCCTATAAAAAGTAATGAATATAAAATACTTCCATCAATTCCCCTATAGGATATTAAAAGTAGTGGATCTATATGCTTAATAGCATCATATAGTTTTAAATATGTATTACTTTTTTCTACATCATTACTAGGTAGATAAATCAAAAGATATATTCCTGTAATTAAAGCAAGCATTAATACTGCAGTAATTATTGATGAGAAGCGCATTCTATCAAACACAAGACTTAATAATAATCCAACTAATGCAAAAAATAATATAGGCAATATTGGTAATAGTAATGCAAGTGATATTCCACCTATAATAGTATTAATGTCATAGGCATCATAATAAATAAGAATTCCTAATGCTGGAAGCAAAAATGCTAATGAAAACTTCACCTCAGCAATATATATATCAAAAAACTTGAATGCGATTATTGATTTATTTTTTATTGGAAGAGTTTTTAATAAATTATAATCCTTATTACCATAAATGGTACCCTTAATTCTTAAGGCTGATGTTGTAATTATTAAAACTAATGCCAATGAGGCTACAACTAATAAAAACTTATCTAATGTATTTGTCACACTCATTGCATCATATATTCCATAAGAAAACATCGTAGAAATACCTAAAAATAGGATTACAAGGAAAACTGTAAATACTAAGTTTCCTACAGCTGAAGCCTTATTTCTTCTAACTTGATTAATTGATTGAAGAAATTGATTCTTACATAATAATAGAAATCCACTCATTATCCTGCAATCTCCATAAATAAATCCTCTAGGGATTCATTTCCTATAATATCTTCAACTCTTCCATTAACCTTTATTTCACCATTGCTTATTATAGCAACCTTATTACATAGCTTTTCTACTACCTCAAGAACATGGCTTGAGAAGAATATTGAGCACCCTTCTTGTGAAAGCTCCTTTAATATTTCCTTTACTTGGAAAGTAGCCTTAGGGTCAAGACCTACAAAAGGCTCATCCATAATTATAAGCTTTGGCTTATGTATTAGGGCTGATATTATCGCAAGCTTTTGTCTCATACCATGAGAATATGATTTAATAAGTTTTAATAAATCATCCTTAATTTCAAACATAGTCGCATATTTATCAATAAGCTCAGCTCTTACTTCTCCCACATTATATACATCCGCAATGAAATTAAGATATTGAATTCCTGTTAATCCCTCATATAAATCTGGATTATCTGGAATATACGCAATCTCTTGTTTTACAGCAATGCTATCCCTAATTACATCCCTTCCATTTACTTTGATACTACCTGATGTATAAGGTAAGATACCTACTATTGATTTAATAGTTGTGGATTTACCAGCACCATTAGGTCCTACAAATCCATAAATATCACCATTTTCAACAGTAAGATTAATATTTTTAATAGCTACCTTACCATCTGAATATGTGTGATTTAAATCTTTAATTTCTAACATAAAAACACCTCTCCTAACTATTATTATAATACCCCATATAAAATAATATTTCAATAATTATTTTTAATTATTTTGAATTATTATAAAAAGGATGTACTAAGTACATCCTCATTTTTAACCTAAAATATCCTTGTCTGTAAATTCAACATTTTCAAATTTCTTTAATAATGCTTCTACAGTAAGATTCTTCTTTTCTTCTCCAGAAACATCATAAATACATTTACCATTATTGAACATTAATAATCTATTACCATATTTAATAGCATCCTTCATGTTATGTGTAACCATAACTGTTGTAAGATGATTTGTTTTAACAATATGGTCTGTAAGCTCTAATACTGTTTTAGCAGTCTTAGGGTCTAGGGCAGCTGTATGCTCATCAAGGAATAAAACATCAGGACGCTCTAATGTTGCCATTAGAAGAGTAACAGCTTGTCTTTGCCCTCCTGATAGTAATCCTATCTTAGTTCCCATTCTACGTTCAAGACCAAGATTTAAAGGCTTTAGTAATTCTTTATATTTCTTAGTATTAGAAGCATTAAATCCCCATCTTAATGTCTTTCTTCTATTTCTTCTAGATGCGATAGATAGGTTTTCAAGAATTGACATATTCTGAGCAGTTCCTTGATATGGGTCTTGTGCAACACGACCAATATAGCGTGCTCTTAAATATTCAGGAGTCTTAGTAACATCCTTTCCATTTATAAATATTTGTCCATCCTCAAGCTTATAAACTCCAGATACACAATTAAAGAATGTTGATTTACCAGATCCATTTCCTCCAATGATGGTTACAAACTCCCCATCTTTGATATCTATAGACATATCATTTAAGGCTACCTTAACATCCTCTTTATTACCACTACGATTAAATACTTTAGTTGCATGACTTACCTTAAGCATAGATTTAAAAGGATTATCAGTTGTAATTTCATTCTCTTCTATTGTAGATAATTCCTTTGCAATCTCTTCTGTATTTAGAGTTGCTCCTTCGCTATCACGAAGCTCTTCAATTGCTGTATCAGTATTTTTCTTCTTAAAAATAGCATTCTTAATTCTATCATAGATATTAAACTCAATATGATATTTTTCCTTAACAAATCCTATTGCAAGAATTATTACAATTAATATTGCATATAAAACCTTTAATAGATGTGAAGGGAATCCTAAATATAGAGCAATAGCAATTATAAAATAATATACTACAGCACCTAAAGATACAGAAACTAACCAATTAATAAATGATCTCTTACCAAATATAGCTTCACCAATAATTATAGATGCAAGACCTACTACTATCATACCTGTTCCAGATGTAGATGATGCAGTATAATCTCTTTGACCTGCAAGTGAACCTGCAAATGCAATTAGTGCATTAGAAATCATAAGTCCTATAATAACATAGAAATCTGTATTAATTCCTTGTGTACGTGCCATTTTATTATTCATTCCGGCAGCACGCATGCTCATTCCAACCTCAGTACCAAAGAATGCATATAATATTGCAACTAAAGCCACTAATATTATTCCAAGCTCTAATATTACTCCATATTTTCTTATGCTAAATAATCCACCAAAGAATCTAAAGATAGTATGGTCTCCAGCATCAGAGTTTAGTGTAATAAATGAATTATATGTATCAGCAAATGAAAAGTCTGTACCTTTTCTTATACCGAATATAACAAGATTAATTGAGAAGCAGGCAGTAAGTGTAATAATACCTGCTAAAAGTCCATTAATCTTAAGTTTTGTATTCAATAGTCCTGTTATAAGACCACCAATAGCACCTGCTAATACTCCTACTATTGTAGCAAATATAGCATTATTACCATTAGCTATCATAACAAGTGAAGTTGCTGCTCCTAAAACATATGTACCTTCACAAGATAGGTCAGCAAAATCTAATACTCTATATGATATGAATACTCCAAGAGCTAAAATCGCAAATGGAAATCCAAATATTAGAGTATCTAATATTATATCCATAAAAATTACTCCTTTAATTATGCAATGTTATACTTTGTCTTAAACTCATTTGTAAATGTAAGTCCCATAGTATTCATTGCTGAATTATTATAAGCAAACTCCATCTTATCAGCCTCAGTTTGAGCAACTACATCAATATCCTTTGCAGACTTTCCATCATAAAGAATTTCTGCTGCTTGAAGTCCAGTTGTATATCCTAGCTCATAATATGAAATAGATAGAGTCATAGTTCCTCCACTCTCAACCATTCCACTTTCTCCACAATATACAGGAACCTTTGCAGGATTTGTAACATTAGTAATAGTTGTAATATTTGATGCCATAAGATTATCTGTTGGAAGATAAATGGCATCGCATCCATCACTAATTAGCTTTGATACAGATGATGATATTTCAGATTGCTGAGAAACAGTCTTTTCTAATACATCACAACTATTATAATGAGCTGTTAAATACTCCTTAAATTGGTCACATTGAACCTTAGAATTTGGCTCTGAAACTGTATATAATACTCCAACCTTATCAACAGTTGCATCAAAATCAAAAATTAGATTTACTTGAGCCTCAATTGGATTAATATCAGATGTACCTGTAACATTTTCTGTATGAGAAGCTCCACTCCATGCAGTTACAAGACCAGCATCAATTGGATCAGTTGTTGATGTAAATAAGATAGGAAGCTTATTCTTTCCTTCTGTTGCAGCACTTGACTTAAGCTGTACTGCTGCTGGTGTCGCATTACCCATAACTAAATCAGATTTTCTTACAAGGCTATTTGCCATTGTAAGCATTGTTGCGGCATCACCTTCAGGATTCTTATATGTAAAATTGATTGTCTTTCCTTCAGGAAGCTTATCCTCTAATGCTTTCTTAAATCCATCAGTTGCCTTATCTAAGGCTGTATGGGTTGCATATTGTAAAATACCAACCTCATAATCAGCACCTTTACTTCCACATGAAGCTAGTGCAATAGTAGCTAGTGCTGCCATTGCAGCACAACCAAAAATTTTTCCTTTTTTCATTCTTTTCCACTCCTTTAAAAATTATATTATCTATTATATAAATTTTGGTTAAATATTTCAAGATAGCGCTTTACTTTTATACAAAAAAACGAGGATTTATTAAAAATCCTCAATTTTATTTAAACAATCTTAGTTGTCCATTCCTCAGCATTTAGAATTGTATCAACTACACCCTCATAAAAATCTGGTTCATGTGATACTAAAATAACAGTACCTTTAAAGTTCTTTACAGCCTCTTTTAATGCTTCCTTAGCTAATACATCTAAATGGTTTGTAGGCTCATCTAGAATAAGTGTATTACATTCCTTAAGCATTAGCTTACAAAGTCTTACCTTCGCAGCCTCTCCTCCTGATAATACAACCATTAAGGATTCAATCTTATCCTTTGTAAGACCGCAAGCAGCTAATGCTCCACGTACCTCAGCATTAGTCATAGATGGATACATATTCCATACCTCTTCATGAGCAGTTGTTCTATCATACTTCTCCTCTTGTACGAAATATCCATATTCAATATTATAATCAAGCTCTACCTTACCGCTTATAGGCTTTTGAAGACCAAGCATTGTCTTTAATAATGTTGATTTACCTATTCCATTAGCTCCACGTATTGCATATTTATGTCCACGCTCAATAACTAAATTTAGTGGCTTAGATAATGGTGTATCATATCCAATAACAAGATCTCTACATGTAATTACAAACTTACCAGAAGCTCTTGCCTCCTTAAAACTAAAGTTAGGCTTTACCTTTTCTGAAGCCTTATCAATAATAACCATCTTATCAAGCTGACGCTGTCTTGATTTTGCCATATTAGTAGTAGCTACTCTAGCCTTATTCTTTGCAATAAATGTTTCAAGACGCTGAATTTCCTTCTGTTGCTTCTCGTATGCAATATTTTGATGCTCAATTTCTATTGCATGAAGCTTTTGGAATAAATCATAATTACCACTATATCTAGTAAGCTTTCCATCCTCTAGATGATAAATTACATTAACAACATTATTTAAGAATGGTATATCATGAGATACTAATAAGAACGCATTCTCATAATTTTGAAGATAATTAGTTAGCCATCTAATATGTGATTCATCAAGGAAGTTAGTAGGCTCATCTAGAATTAAGATCATAGGATTTTCAAGAATAAGCTTAGTAAGTAAAACCTTACTACGCTGTCCTCCTGATAATTCTGTTACATCCTTATCATATCCTATATCACCAAGACCAAGACCATTTCCAACTTCTTCAATCTTAGAATCTATTGTATAAAATCCTGATGTATCAAGCTCTGATTGGATCTCTCCAATTTCCTCAAGCATAGCTTGAGTTTCTTCTTCAGTGGCAGTAGCCATCTTATCATACATAGCATACATTTCCTGCTCCATATCGTACATATGAGAAAATGCAGTCTTTAAAAACTCTTTAATAGTAAGACCCTCAGTAAGCTTAGTATACTGATCAAGATAACCCTTAGTTATTCTCTTATTCCATTCAATTTTTCCATCATCTGGGGTAATATTACCCATTATGATATTAATAAATGTAGATTTTCCCTCTCCATTAGCTCCTACAAGTCCTATATGCTCACCCTTTTGCATAACGAATGAAGCATGCTCAAGAATTGTTCTTTCACCAAAGCCATGAGAAACATCTGTAACCTTTAAAACGCTCATTTATTTTCACCCGAGTTTTACTATATCAAAAATCATATAAAAAAGCAATAAAGAAAAGAGGATTATAAATCCTCTTATCCAATAAATCCCTTCATACCTAATTGCATTAATGAATTAGACATTTCAATAATATCCTTAAGTGGAATCTTCTTACCCTCATCTACCCACTTACGATAAATATCAAGAGATGTAGTATTCATGAAATTAATAAGTACTTCCTTCTTAAATGTATCAAGCTCATTATATCTAGCATTATCCTTAAAAACCGCATCCAATACTTGTGAAATTGCTTTAAATCTAGTATAACCAAAGTTACCAGACATAAGAATTCTTTCGTAAGAAATTCCCTTTAATGATAGAGCTGTAAAGAAATCCCTATTAAGCTTATCAAATTCCTCGGGAAGATTATACTTAGAAACTAGTTCAATAAAATCTTCAGCCATTTCTGATTGAATTTCAATTAAAAGCTCATCAATACTTTCATAATAATGTAAAAATGTTTTTGGATTAATCATTGCTTCCTCACATAGCATCTTAATATCCATCTTCTCATAATCAGTATTAATAATAAGCTTTTCAAATGCATGTCTTATAGAAACAATGGTTTTCTTTACTCTTAAATCTTCATTTCCTGTAATTTTCATAATATATTCTATCTCCTATTAGCTATTTATATTATAATTTTAGCACATTTTTTAAAAAAATCCACATATGTGCTTTTTCTTTTAAAAAATAATTAATTATACAGTTTTGAATTTTATTGTATAAAAAAGACTCATGAATAAACATGAGTCTAATTTAATACTAAGCTCCTTGAGAATCACCAGTGATGGCAAATGAAACATTTGTCCACTCACAAATAATTCCACGAGCACCATACATACCGATATACATGTATTCGCTATCTCTAGCTACTAAATCAAAGTCAGTATATGTAGATGTATATGTTTCACTATTGTAAACAATTGTAGTTGTAACAACCTGTCCAACACGAGCAATAGTACACTCGATTGTAGTACCTACTGCTGGTGTTAATGTAGATGTTTTACCAGATTTTACTAGTGAAGTTGATTCACGAGCATATCCAACATTATTTGTTCCAACCTTTTCTTGCCAAATTCCAGCACAAATATTATTACTGCAAATACCTGAATTATTAACTGGAGCATAGCAATCATCACGAAGCATTAATCCAAATCCTGATTGCTTTCCATCAGAGTTTTGAGCTGTAATTGTTCCAGTTGCACTTAAAGTGAAATTCTTTGAAACACTTACTCTTCTAAATGCAAATGCATATCCTTCAGATGATGATGCAATCTTACCCTTATAGTAAGTTGCTGATGACTTAGATTGACCAACCTTGAATACTCCAGCACTTGTTTCAGTTGCATAATATCCAGTATCTGGAGATAATGGATCACCACCAACATCACCAAATGCAGTTCCATACCATCCATCAGTAATAGTTCCATAATTAGCTGTTAATGTAATATGTGTACCGTCATCCTTATCATATCCATTTTCAACTAATGTAGCCCATGCATCTAAATCCATTGCTGAATATTCAACATATGTATAATATGGATTCTTTACTAAGTCATTTGCTCTATTTGGAGCAGTTAATGTAGCATTAACATAATTCTTTAATGAAGAATTGCTATTCTTAATTGCATTAGCAAATAGATAAGCAACATGCTTAGCTCCTAAAATATTAATATGAGTAGCATCAATTGACTTGAAATTAGGTTCAGTTGCACTATTTCCTGAAGTTACAGCATGTAAGTACTTAGCCTCATCAGCACCAAGACTAGTATAAAGATTTGCTGTAAGAGTAGTTAAATCAACAACCTCTACATTCTTCTCTTCTCCTAATTCTTTAATAGCCTTTGGATAATCTAGTACATCACCTGCAGAATGTCCCTTTAGAGTAGTTGAACCAAACTTTGTAATATCATCACTAGTTAATGTAACCTTATGTCCCTTAGAACCAGTAAAATCTAGTGTATCAGAATATCTTACAATTGGTGTATCAAGAATTGCTGTAGCCCCTGCATCTTCAGCAACCTTAATGTACTTATTATATAAAATGTTCTTAAATGAGTTAGCTGTTTCAGTAGATAATGAAGGATCTGCAAAACGTGCCGCATCATCAAACTTTTCATCATTATGTCCAAAACCAATAACTAGATAATCTCCAGCCTTAATTTTTGTAGTTAAAGTAGCATAGTTTTCCTCTTTTATGAAGCTTAATGCACTTCTTCCTGACATAGCTAAATTATTAAATGTAACTAATGAACTAAAATAGTTATAGAATTGTGTTCCATATCCATATCTATCATAGAAATATGTTGTATCAGTTACACCTGTCTTATTTCCATTACCATCATATTTTCCATAATCACAAACTGTAGAATCACCTACAATATAAACAGTTGTAGCTGATAAGTTCTTCTTTGTATAAACTACTTCCTCTGAATAGTAGCTCTCCTTATATAATGTAGTATCAGTTGGAACAGCCTTTACAGTAATTCTATACTCTCCTGCTTCAGTTACAGTTATAGTATAGCTTGTTTCTGTTTGCTCCTCAGATACGCTGTCGTTAAACTTAACGACATATCCTCCTGCATTCTCAACTGCATCCCATGTTACAACATTATCAGTTAATGTTAAAACTGGTGCATCTAATCTTGTAACATTATTATTTGTAGAATCACCTTTCTTATTTCCACAAGATACCATTACAAAGATTACAATGAATGCGAAGAATAAACCTATTAATTTCTTCATGTTTTATCATCCTTTCTATAAAATCATCAATATTTTATCAAAAGAAAGCGCTTTTATCAATGATTTTTCTACAATAAAACGACATTTTTTTAAGGTCTTTTTTATAAATTGTCGCTAATGCGTCAAATATGTTTTAGATTGTGCTTATTGTAGCATTTTTTTATTTTTTATAAGGAATAAAAAAGTGTAGATTAGCTAAAATCTACACAATTCTATTATTATAAAACATGCTTTAATAATTCATCATTTGATAATGGTGATAGATATGATGGAGCAATATCAAATACAGTCTTGCATCCCTTTACACCTTCATCATTTAATCTCTTAGCAGCTCTTGCATATGCTACAAGAACTGATCCTGTGAATTCAGGATTTGAATCAAGCTTTAGGCTATATTCAATAACATGCTTATTCTCATTATTGAATCCTGTTTGTCCAGTACGGATAACAAATCCACCATGAGGAAGTCCTGCATGGTCTCTTTGAAGCTCTTCCTTAGTTATGAAGTTAACTGTAGTATCATAATCTGAGAAGTAATTTGGCATAGTCTTAATCTCTTGCTCAATCTTCTTTAAATCAGCACCTGGCTTAGCTACTACATAGCATAGACGAGTATGCTTATCTCTTGTTGTAAGAGTTGGATTAGATCCACTTCTTACAGCCTCTAAAGCCTTATCAACAGGGCAAGTATATTGTCTTGCATCCTCTACTCCTTCAATTCTTCTAATTGCATCAGAGTGTCCTTGAGAAACTCCCTTACCCCAGAATGTATAATCACTACCATCAGGTAATACACATTCAGCATATAATCTATTTAAGCTGAACATTCCTGGATCCCATCCAACTGAAACGATTCCAACAGTTCCATTAGCCTTGCATACTGCATCAGTATCATTAAAATGCTTTAATGCATTTGCATGTGTATCAAATGAATCAATTACATTGAAGTCCTTTGCAACCTCTGGAGTTTGCCATGGAAGATCTGTTGCACTTCCACCACATAAAATCATTACATCAATTTTTCCCTTATAAGATGGGATATTGTCTACGTGGTCAACCACTGCAGACTTATTTCTAATTGTTACAGTCTTAGGATCACGACGAGTAAATACTGCCACTAGGTTTGTATCCGCATTCTTTTCAATAGCTGCTTCTACACCCTTTCCTAAGTTACCATAACCATAAATACCAATATTAATCATATTATAGCACCGTCCTCACGTAAAAAATTATAGCACAAAAGTTTTTAATTTCTATTTAATATACAAAAAAAATTAAGTGGAGGGCCTCCACTTAAATTTTATTTAAAATTATTTTTTATTTTTTGTATATAATTTAATTATTTAAATACATTAATTTATTAGTTATAAGCTTTATTCTTGAAATTTTCAATTATCTTATTATATCTACTAGAATTCTTATCTAGTGGCTTAATACGAACAATATTATGCTCCATTAGCTTATTACCATTAAATTCATATATTTCATAATTCTTTTCATCACCAGTTACTGGCATCTTCTCACAAACAATAGAAGCTACATTTCCTGATTCAATAAGAATTAGGTAAATATGATAATCAACCTTATTCTTATTATCATCTAACAGATATGTATCTGCTCCCTCATATTTTGTATTTTGAAGTACTGTATCAAATGCTTCTCTATTTAATTTCATGTTATTTCTCCTTATTTTAAATCATAAAATTTTAAAGATATATCTAATGCTTTTGGAGAATGAGTTAGAGCTCCAACAGATATAAAATCTACTCCAAGGCTTGATACCTCTTTAATTCTTTCTACAGTCATATTACCTGAAGCTTCTAGCTTATGCTTTAGCTTATCATTATTCTTAACACACCATAGCATATCCTCATTTGACATATTATCAAGCATAATTATATCAGCCTCTGTAGCCTCTGCTTCAAGGAATTCCTCTCTTGTTTCTACCTCAACCTCAACCTTCTTTGTGATTTTAGATTTAAGAATAGAAACTGCCTTTGTAATAGAGCCTGCGGCTACAATGTGGTTATCCTTAATCATTGCCATATCAGATAAGCTATAGCGATGATTAGTACCTCCACCGTCAACTACTGCCATTTTTTCTATATATCTTAGATTTGGTGTTGTTTTTCTTGTATCAAGTATCTTACAATCTCCTACAAGCTCTTTAGTGAATTTAGAGGTTGTAGTTGCGATACCACACATGCGCTGTAAAAGATTTAGCGCAACTCTTTCACCCTTTAATAGTGTTTTAGTATCTCCATCAATAAGACCTATAACATCACCCTTTTTAATCTTATCACCATTTTTATAATTGAATGTAAGATTAAAGCTTCCACCAACAAGTTCAAAAACTCTTCTGCATACATCAAGTCCTGATAATACTCCATCCTCTTTAGCCACAAATCTAGCCTTAGATTTATGATTATCTGGTATTAGATTATCAGTTGTGATATCACCATCGGGCATATCCTCATGTAAAGCATTTAAAATTATTTGATCAATAATCTTAAAATCCATTATTGCCTCCTAATTTAATCTACAATGGCAACCAATTGAATTCTTTCTTGATAGTGCCGCATCAATAATAATCAATGCGACTGTTGCCATATTTAGAGTTTCAAAATAATAACGTGACATTACATTAATCTTCTTAAGATTATTATAATGACGCTCTATAATCTTTTTAGCAAGGTTTAAACCTTCCTCAGTACGTACAATTTGTACATATTTATCCATTGTATCCCTTATTTCAACTCTAATTGATTTAAAGTTGAATTTACGAGGCTCTCCAATTACAGGTGGGAACTTGATTGTTCTTTTTGAAAGCGTAGCTTTAGATGCATTGATATCATCAGCGACTCTTTTTCCAAATACTAAGCATTCAAGAAGCGAATTAGATGCAAGTCGGTTTGCGCCATGAACTCCTGTATTTGCACATTCACCAACGGCATATACACCTTCCATTGATGTATGACCAATTAAATCTGATGCAATTCCACCACATAGGAAATGTTCAATTGGAGTTACAGGAATTAAATCCTTGCTCATATCAACACCAATAGATAAGCATTTTTCATAAATAGTTGGGAAACGATGCATTAAGAAATCCTTTGTCTTATGTCTAATATCTAGATAAACATGATCTGACCATGTATCAAACATTTCACGCTTAATTGCCTGTGATACTACATCACGTGGGGCAAGTTCCATTCTTTCCTTATCATATTTATCCATGAAGCGTTGACCTTCAATATTTCTTAAAATAGCACCCTCACCACGAACAGCTTCACTTATAAGGAAGACTCTTCCTCTTTTTTCAGGCTCATATAATCCTGTTGGATGGAATTGTACAAATTCCATATTCTCAATTTTAATACCGGCACGATATGCAAGCGCAATACCATCACCAACAGCGAATTTCTCATTAGTAGAATTCTTATAAACTCCACCACATCCACCTGTAGCTATTACAATTTTATTTGTAAAAACATAAACAGGCTCATTATTATTATTAATGCATACAAGTCCTATGGCTCTATTATTATCATCTGTAATGATTTGAATAGCCATTTCATCCTCAAAAACATCAATATTAGTATATGATTTTAGTGATTCTCTTAAATCCCTCATAACACTTTCACCAGTCGCATCTCCACCAGCATGAAGAATACGACGTGATCTATGTCCACCTTCAAGTGTCTTAATAAAATCACCATTTTGATCCTTATCAAAATTAACACCCATACTTACAAGATTTCTAATATTATCTCCAGCCTCATTAACAAGAATCTCTACAGCCTCCTTGTTATTAAGATTAGAACCTGCACGAAGGGTATCCTCGAAATGCTCCTTAATTCTATTTTCATCAAACTCAACTTCAGCAGCTATTCCACCCTGAGCTAAATTAGATGAACCCTTATCAATTTTATCCTTAATAAACATTCCAATTTTTAATTCACGGTCAATATTCATTGCAGTATACATACCTGCAAGACCTCCACCTAGAATTACAACATCAAATTCACGATAATTTTTCATCATAGCACCTCGCTATTTTATTTAGAAAGCAAAAGCATTGTATCAACACACTTACGTGCCTTTAAAGCTACGTCCTCTGGAATTATAATTTCATTAGATTCATCACGAAGACAATTATATAAATCCTCAAGCCTTGTAAGCTTCATTTCAAAGCAATTAAGCATTGGACTTAGGCAATAGAACTTCTTATCTGGATTTCTTTTCTCCATTTCATGAAGAACACCACATTCAGTTCCTACAATAAACTCCTTACAATCTGATTTAGTTACATATTCAATAAGGCCTTTTGTAGAACCTACAAATGAAGCCTCCTCTAAAACCTCAAGCTTACATTCTGGATGTGCAATAAACTCTGCATTAGGATGTTCTTTTTTGGCCTTTAATACTTCATTCTTAGTTCTTCCATTATGAATTCCACAGAATCCTGGCCAAAGATCAAGCTTAATATCCTTACTCTTTTCCATAGCATATCTTCCTAGGTTTCTATCAGGACCATATAGCATAGGCTTTCCTAGCTTTGCATAATGCTCAATTATTTTTAAGCCATTTGATGATGTAACACATACATCAGCATATTGCTTACATCTAGCAGTTGAATTAACATACATTAAAATAATTGTATCTGGATGCTCCTCACGATATTTTTTAATATCCTCTTCCTTCATCATGTTAGCCATGATGCATCCAGCCTCCATAACAGGAAGTAGGACCTTCTTTTGTGGAGATAGAAGCTTTGCAGTTTCTGCCATAAAATGAACTCCACAGAATACAATAATATCTGCATTTGTCTTAGAAGCTATTTGAGATAACGCAAGTGAATCTCCTACATAATCAGCAATATCCTGAATCTCAGGTCTTTGGTAATAATGTGCAAGAATTACAGCATTTTTTTCTTTCTTCCATTTGTTGATTTGTTCATACATTTCTTGTGTTGTCATAATATCAGTCCTTTATGATAAATTATACTACAAATCAAGTATTTACTCAATTATTTAATTATATTTTGGCCTAATATCAAAATAAAAAGACTATGTTTTTAAACATAGCCTTAATTTAACATTATTCAACTATAATTTCATCAACAGAGCATCCACCTGGAATCATAGGAAGAACTCTTTCCTCCATATCAACAAAGGCGTTGATAAGTACAGGCTCCTTTAGCTCTAATGCCTTAGTCATAGCATCTTTAAACTCAGCACCAGTTGTAGCCTTGAAATTCTTCATTCCAAATGCATCAGCTAGCTTATTGAAATCAGGCTCACGATTAGAAAGGTCTGTTTCACTATATCTCTTACCATAGAAAATAGTTTGCCATTGATGTACCATACCTAATGTCTTGTTATTTACAACAACAACTATTACAGGAACATTATAAGCACGCATTGTAGCAAGCTCATTCATATTCATTCTAAATGAACCATCACCAGCAATATGAACTACTCTACGTGAAGGATTTCCAATTTGTGCACCAATTGAAGCACCAGTTCCATAACCCATTGTTCCAAGTCCACCTGATGAAATAAATGTTCTTGGATATTTATAGTTATAGAATTGTGCAGCCCAAAGCTGATGCTGTCCAACCTCAGTTGTAATAATAGCTTCTCCCTTTGTAAGCTCATCAATTGTGCTTATAAGCTGTCTTGGCTTAAGCTGTCCTTCAGTTGGCTTAGATAAATCATATGGATATTTAACCTTCATATCAAGGATATGCTTATTCCATTCATCAGCTTCTCTTGGCTTAACAAGTGGTAATACAGCATCTAATGCAGGCTTTAAATCTCCAATAACAGCTGCATCTACTGGCATATTCTTTCCAATTTCAGCTGGGTCTACATCAAAATGTACTACCTTAGCATTTGGACAGAATCTCTTAATATCACCATAAACACGGTCACTAAATCTTGCTCCTAAGGCGATTAAGCAATCGCATTCACGAGCAGCTCTATTAGATGTAACAGAACCATGCATTCCGATAAGTCCAGTAAATAGTGGATCATTTGCAGGATATGCACCAAGTCCCATAAGTGATACACTTACTGGGGCATTAATACGCTTTGCAAGCTCCTTAAGTTCATCATATGCACCAGAGGCAATAACTCCTCCTCCTGCATAAATAAATGGCTTTTTACTATTGTTTATAATTTCAGCAGCATTGCTAAATGCAGGCTCCTCTAAATATTTAGTAATACGCTCTACCTTATAAGGCTCCATCTTTTCATATTCAACCATAGCAGCTGTTACATTCTTTGGAATATCAATTAAAACTGGTCCTGGTCTTCCACTTTGAGCAATAAGGAATGCCTTACGGACAACCTCATGAAGATCAGCTACATCTCTTACAAAGAAATTATGCTTTGTAATTGGCATTGTAATTCCTGTAATATCTATCTCTTGGAATGAATCCTTACCAATTAGTGATAATCCAACGTTACCAGTAATTGCAACTAAAGGGATTGAATCCATATAAGCAGTTGCGATACCAGTGACTAGATTAGTAGCTCCTGGACCTGATGTAGCCATGCAGACTCCAACCTTACCTGTTGCTCTTGCATAACCATCAGCAGCATGTGCTGCACCCTGCTCATGTGATGTTAAAATATGATGAATACGGTCCTTATTCTTATATAAGGCATCGTATATATTTAATACTGCTCCACCTGGGTATCCAAATATTGTATCAACACCCTGTTCAAGCAAGCATTCAACTAAAAGCTGTGAACCATTAATCTTCATAATAAATCTCCTTACTGAGGATTAATTTTATATTTCTAATCCTCTTCTGTCAAATCCTTAAATACTGCACCTGTTGACGCACTTGTAACAAGGTGAGCATATCTTCTTAGGTAGCCTGTCTTAACCTTTGGTTCAGGCTTAACCCAATTAGCCTTACGCTTTGCAATTTCCTCATCAGAAACTAAAAGCTCAATTGTATAATTGATCATATCAATCTTAATCTTATCACCATTTTCAACGAAGGCAATTAATCCACCCTCAGCAGCCTCTGGTGAAACGTGTCCTATAGAAGCTCCACGTGTAGCTCCTGAGAATCTTCCATCTGTGATAAGTGCTACATCCTTATCAAGACCCATACCTGCAAGTCTTGATGTAGGAGCAAGCATTTCTCTCATACCTGGACCACCCTTAGGACCCTCATAACGAATAACTACGATATCTCCTGGTACAATCTTGTTTGTATTAATAGCCTCGATGGCCTCTTCCTCTGAATTATATACCTTAGCATTACATGTATGCTGAAGCATATTAGGAGCAACAGCTCCACGCTTAACAACGCATCCATTAGGAGCAAGATTACCAAATAATACTGCAAGACCACCAGTCTTAGAATATGCATTATCTACTGTACGAATAACTTCAGGATTTCTATTTACTGCATTCTTAATATTTTCAGCAATAGTCTTTCCTGTTACAGTCATTAGATTTGTATCAAGCTTACCAATATCAGCAAGCTCCTTCATAACTGCAGAAACTCCACCAGCCTCATTTAAATCCTCCATATATGTAGGACCTGCAGGAGCTAGGTGAGTTAGGTTTGGAGTAACCTCTGAAACCTCATTAGCCATTTTTAAATTAAACTTAACACCAGCCTCATGAGCAATTGCAGGAAGGTGAAGCATTGTATTTGTTGAACATCCAAGTGCCATATCAACAGTTAAGGCATTATGGAATGATTTCTCATTTACGATATCACGTGCCTTAATGTCCTTATTAACCATATCCATAATGGCCATTCCTGCCTTCTTAGCAAGACGGATTCTATCAGCATATACATTAGGAATAGTACCATTACCTGGTAGGGCAATTCCTAAAACCTCACACATACAATTCATTGAGTTTGCAGTATACATACCAGAGCAAGATCCACAAGATGGACAAGAATGATTTTCATACTCATCTAGCTCCTCTTTTGAAATTTTACCTGATAAATATTTACCAACTGCCTCAAAGGTTGATGAAAGTGATGTCTTATGACCTGCAACACGACCTGCAAGCATAGGACCTCCTGAGCATACTACTGTTGGAAGATTAATTCTTAATGCTCCCATTAGCATACCTGGTACAATCTTATCGCAGTTTGGAATAAGAACAAGACCATCAAGTGCATGGGCATTTGCCATACACTCAACAGAATCAGCAATAAGCTCACGTGTAACAAGTGAATACTTCATTCCTGCATGTCCCATAGCGATACCATCACAAACTCCAATTGCTGGAATTTCAATAGGTGTACCACCAGCCATTAAAATACCTCTTTTAACAGCCTCTGAAATCTTATCAAGCATATTATGTCCTGGTACAATCTCACTTTTTGCTGAAACTACACCAATTAATGGACGATCAATTTCCTCATCAGTATATCCTAAAGCCTTGAATAAAGAACGATTGGGTACTCTTTCAACGCCCTTTTTAACTACATCACTTCTCATACTTTATACCTATAAATAGCTTTAAGCTATTCCTTTCTTTAAATCTTCTTTAAAGCCTTAACAATAAGGTCTCCCATTTCCTTAGTTCCAACCTTCTTAGACTCATCATTAAGTCCTGGAGTGAAAATATCACCAGTTCTATATCCTGCGTCAAGAACGTCATTAATAGCCTTATCAATTGCGTCAGCTTCCTTCATTAATCCTAGAGAATATCTAAACATTAATGGTAATGAAAGAATTGTAGCGATTGGGTTAGCTAAATTCTTTCCTGCGATATCAGGAGCACTACCATGAATTGGCTCATATAAACCAAGAGTTCCAGCTCCTAAAGATGCAGATGCTAGCATTCCAATAGATCCTGCTACTTGAGATGCCTCATCAGTAAGAATATCTCCGAAGATATTTGATGTAACAATTACATCAAATTGTCTTGGATTACGAACAAGCTGCATAGCTGCGTTATCAACATACATCTCAGAAGTTTCAACATCTGGATAATCCTTCTTAACACGCTCAAATACTGCTCTCCATAGTCTTGAAGACTCAAGTACATTAGCCTTATGAACACAGCATAGTCTATGATTACGCTTTTGAGCTGCCTCAAAACCAGTCTTTAGAATACGCTCAATTTCATAAACTGAATACTTCTCTAAATCAGAAGCCCATGTATCTGGCTTAGTAGTATCATATGCAGGTGAATTTGCCTTTTCACCGAAATACATTCCACCAGTAAGCTCACGAACAACTAGAATATCTAGTCCTTCTCCTATGATTTCTGGCTTAAGTGGTGAAGTATGCTGTAATTGCTTAAATAATACAGCAGGTCTTAGGTTAGCATATAGCTTTAAAGCTCCACGAATTCCTAGTAATCCCTTCTCAGGACGGTCTCCGTTAGGAAGGTGATCCCACTTAGGTCCACCTACTGCTCCAAGAAGTACTGCATCACTCTTTAAGCAAGCATCAATTGTATCTTGAGGAAGAGATGTACCATCAATATCAATGGCGATACCTCCCATTCTCTTCTCAGTTATATTAAACTTATGACCATAAAGCTCTCCAATCTTATTTAGAACCTTACAAGCCTCTCTAACGATATCTGGTCCAATTCCATCACCTGGAAGTGTAACAATATTAAATGTACTCATTACTTTAGTTCTCCTTTGATCTTATTAATTAATCCACCTTGAGCAATAATATTCTGCATGAATGGTGGGAAAGGTGCTCCCTTAAATACATGTCCTGTTGTCTCATTAGTGATCTCTCCTGTATCAAAATTAACTGATACAATGTCTCCATCCTTAATGTCATCAACAGCTTCAGGACACTCTAAAATAGGAAGTCCGATGTTAATTGCATTTCTATAGAAGATTCTTGCGAAAGTCTTAGCAATAACACAAGAAACTCCACAAGTCTTAATAGCAAGTGGTGCATGCTCTCTTGAAGATCCGCATCCAAAGTTCTTATCTGCAACTAAAATATCTCCAACCTTTACTCTTTGAGCAAAAGGCTTCTTACCAGCATTAATATCCTGCTTAGAGTCCTCCATACAGTGAGATGCAAGCTCCTTAGGATCTGATGTATTTAAATATCTTGCTGGAATAATTACATCTGTATCGATGTCTGAACCATACTTTAAAACTGTTCCTCTAGCGTTCATATTATTTCTCCTCCATATAATCTCTTGGGTCTGCAATATAACCAGCTATTGCTGAAGCTGCAGCAGTTGCAGGTGAAGCAAGGTAAACCTCACTATCAACATGTCCCATACGTCCAACGAAATTACGATTTGTTGTAGATACGCATCTCTCACCAGCAGCAAGAATTCCCATATGTCCTCCAAGGCATGGTCCACATGTAGGAGTTGAGAATGCACATCCAGCCTCAACTAAATCCTGAACGATTCCTTCATTAATTGCTTGAAGATAAATCTTTTGAGTTCCTGGTAATACGATACATCTAACGTTCTTATTAACCTTCTTACCCTTTAAGATATCACGAGCAATTCTTAAATCCTCCATTCTTCCGTTTGTACAAGAACCAATAACTACTTGATCAATATTAGTCTTCTTACAAACATCCTCATCTACTGTATGAGCATTTTCTGGAAGATGAGGGAAAGCAACAGTTGGCTTAATCTTAGATAGGTCAATATCATATACCTCATCATATTTTGCATCAGCATCAGCCTCAAATACTCTTGGCTCCTTCTTTGAGTGCTTCTTGCAATACTCAAGAGTTAGCTCATCAACAGCAAATATTCCATTCTTAGCTCCAGCCTCAATTGCCATATTAGCCATTGAGAAACGAGAATCCATTGATAAATACTTTAATCCATCTCCTGAGAACTCCATAGACTTGTAAAGTGCTCCATCTACACCAATCATACCGATGATGTGAAGGATAACATCCTTACCACTAATTCCAAATGCTGGCTTTCCAGTTAAATTAAACTTAATAGCAGATGGAACCTTAAACCAAGCCTTACCTGTAGCCATTCCACAAGCCATATCAGTAGATCCTACTCCTGTAGAGAATGCTCCTAGTGCTCCATATGTACAAGTATGAGAATCAGCTCCAATAGTTAAATCTCCTGATACAACTAATCCCTTTTCAGGAATAATTGCATGCTCGATTCCCATTTGTCCAACCTCAAAATAATTTGTTAAATCCTTGTTATGTGCAAACTCTCTAATGAACTTGCATTGTTCAGCAGACTTAATGTCCTTATTAGGTGTAAAGTGATCTGGTACAATAACTACCTTATCCTTATCAAAAACCTTATCAATACCAAGCTTATTAAATTCCTTAATTGCAACTGGTGTTGTAATATCATTTCCATGAACTAAGTCTAGCTTAGCCTCGATTAATTGCCCGGCTTCTACCTTATCAAGACCTGCATGATAAGCTAGAACCTTTTGGCTCATTGTCATACCCATTATAATATCCTCCGTTTTTTTATTCATTGCTTAATTTAATTTCAATTGAGTCAACCAAAGCAATCCAAGAAGCCTCAATAACGTCTGTAGAAACACCTACAGTACTCCATTTTTTATTTGTACTTCTATCTCTTGTTTCAATTAAAACACGAACCTTAGAAGCGGTTGCCATTCCTGTATCAAGTACTCTAACCTTGTAATCATCAAGGATTAGATCATCAAGAGATGGATAGAATACACATAACGCCTTTCTTAATGCCTTATCAAGGGCATTGACTGGTCCATTACCCTCTGCTGCACTAATTTCAGTCTTTCCATTGACAGAAAGCTTAACCATAGCACTAGCATTAAATCCATCATCATCTGAAGCATTATCCTCAATAATCTTGAAATTCTCAAGAGTAAAGAATGGCTGATATGTACCAAGTGCACGTCTTACAAGTAGCTCAAATGTTCCATCGGCACCCTCAAACTGGTATCCTTCAAACTCAAGCTCCTTAACACGCTTAATGATTTCAGTTGCAATAGGAGAATCCTTTTCAACATCAGGAGCGTACTTCTTAATCTTTTCAACTAAGGTACTTCTTCCTGCAACCTCACTCATTAAGAACTTTCTTTCATTTCCAACACTCTCAGGTGGTACATGCTCAAATGATGTAGATGCCTTTTTGACACCATCAATATGCATTCCAGCCTTATGAGTAAAAGCATTAGCTCCTACATAAGGCATATGATTATCAAGCCTTATATTAGATATTTCACTAATCTTTAAGGCAGTAGATGTTAGATTCTTTAAATATTCCTTTTTAACAACGTCATAATTCTTATGAAGCATTAAATTAGCAATAATTGTTGAAAGATTAGCATTACCTGTTCTTTCACCAACTCCAATAAATGTTCCTTGGACATTTGAAGCACCAGCCTCAACTGCCATAATAGAATTAGCCACTGCCATACCTGTATCATTATGAGTATGTATTCCAACCTCAATAGATACATTATTGCATACATCCTTTACAATGTCATAAACCTCATCAGGGAAGCATCCACCATTTGTATCGCAAAGACATACTGAAACAGCACCAGCCCTTTCTGCAGTCTTTAATACTTCTAGTGAATATTCTCTATTATGCTTATATCCATCAAAGAAATGCTCTGCATCAAATATTACCTTCTTACCATTTTTCTTAAGGTAGGTAATAGTTTCTTCTATCATTAATAAATTTTCCTCAAGGCTTACACCAAGAATCTTTGTTGCATGAAAATCCCAAGCCTTTCCGAAAATACATACATAATCAGTTCCTGCATTAATTAATGATAGAACATTATTATCTTCCTCTACCTTAACATTTTTTCTTCTAGTAGAACCGAAGGCTACAAGAGATGAATTATAGAACTTTACTTCATTCTTAACTCTTTCAAAAAATTCCTGATCCTTAGGATTAGATCCAGGATTTCCAGCTTCAATATATTTAATTCCCATATTATCAAGATACTTACAAATCTTGATTTTGTCGTTAACACTAAATGATATTCCAGCTGCTTGAGCTCCATCACGAAGTGTAGAGTCGAAAATATCAATTTTTCTCATAAAATTCACCCTTTATAAATAGTGATATAGACCTTACCACTAGGTAAGGCCTACTCACATAACTAATTAGTTTATCTAAGATTAGTTATTAATTAACTTAGTATCCTCATTGTTCCAGCTATATAGCTTACGAACTTCCCTACCAATAACCTCAGATGGATGGTTAGCAGCCTTCTCACGAAGTGCATTAAAGTGTGCTTGTCCTCCAGCACTGCTCATGTCTAATAAGAAATCCTTAGCGAATGTACCATCTTGAATATCAGATAATATCTTCTTCATAGCCTTCTTAGTTTCCTCAGTTACAATCTTTGGTCCTGTGATATAATCTCCATACTCAGCAGTATTAGAAATAGAATATCTCATTCCAGCGAATCCTGATTGATAAATTAAGTCAACAATTAACTTCATCTCATGAATACACTCAAAGTATGCGTTTCTTGGATCATATCCAGCCTCACATAATGTCTCGAATCCTGCTTGCATTAATGCAGAAACTCCTCCACAAAGAACTGCTTGCTCTCCGAATAAGTCAGTCTCAGTCTCAGTCTTGAAGTTAGTCTCAAGAAGACCTGCTCTAGCTCCTCCGATTCCAGCTCCATAAGCCTTAGCTAACTCCCATGCATTTCCAGTTGCATCTTGGTATACTGCAATTAGACATGGAGTTCCCTTTCCTGCTTGGTACTCAGAACGTACTGTATGTCCTGGTGCCTTAGGTGCAATCATAGCAACGTCTACGTCTGCAGGTGGAATGATTTGCTTGAAGTGAATTGCAAATCCATGAGCGAACATTAACATCTTTCCAGCTGTTAGATTTGGTGCGATGTCTTGCTTATACATTGCTGCTTGCTTCTCATCATTGATAAGAATCATAATAATGTCAGCCTTCTTAACTGCCTCAGCAGTCTCAAATACTTGTAATCCTTGTGCCTCAGCCTTAGCCTTTGACTTAGATCCCTTATATAATCCTACGATTACGTTTACTCCTGACTCCTTAAGGTTTAATGCATGTGCATGTCCTTGAGATCCGTAACCAATAATTGCTACTGTCTTTCCCTTTAATGCATCCAGATTGCAATCCTTTGCATAATAAATTGGAGCTTTACAAGCTGCTAAAATTTGTTCATTTGTCATCATAATATTTCTTCCTCCTAAAATTGACAATATTAAACACTACTATATAGAGCATTTTATTGCTTTATATTCTTTAATTCCTCTGGCCCTCTCTTTAAGGCTGTAAGTCCTGTTCTTACTATTTCCTTAATTCCGAATGGCTCAAGCATTGATACAAATGCATCAAGCTTTGCTTCATCTCCTGCTATTTGTGCTACAAGAGACTCTTGCGCTACGTCAACGATATTTGCACGGAATATATCGCATATTCCTATAACCTCTGCTCTATCGTCAGATGATGCCTTAATCTTAATCATAACTATCTCACGAATGACGGCATCGCTAGGTGAAAGCTCTTCTACCTTTAATACATCATAAAGCTTACGGACCTGATTTTTAATTTGAACAACAGTCTCATCATCTGTATGAACACAAACAGTCATACGTGATAGATTTGGATCCTCTGTTACTCCAACTGTTAATGAATCAATGTTATATCCTCTTCTTGAGAATAGTCCTGTAATCCTTGATAGAACTCCTGATTGGTTTCTAACAAGTATTGAAAGTACATGTCTGTTTTCCAATATCTTCACCTCCTATGAACAAATAAAAGTAATAAAAATAAAAGCCTTGCCTCATATAGAGACAAGACTTTATAATCAAAATCCTGCGGTACCACTCTAACTTCCTTACAATTTGTAAGGCACTCCGCTATGCAACAGTCATTGCATATATACTATAACGGGTATATCCCGGAAGATATTACATTATCACATCTTCACTTAAAGGTGATACAAACATAAGCTTCATACAGGCTTTCCATCAGCCGCCTGCTTTCTAGAATGATTGGCTTAAATTTACGCGTCCTTTTCATTGCTTTTATTTTTCAATTCCACAATAGTATATCATATTTTGCTTTTTTGTCAATATTTAACACAAAATAATTCGTTTTTTTGTTTTTTTATGAAAATATTCAATTTTAACGATTTTGTATTGTATTTTATTCAAAATATAATCTTTAAAATCCTATTTTTACAAATATAATTCGTTATTTATGAATATTATTTTAAAAATAATAAATAATTATCATAAAATTCTTTCATTGTATCTTTAATTAAATGCTTTCTTTAAGCTTTCAAGCTCTTCCTTAGTAAGAAGCCTATAATTACCTCTTGCTAAATCTGTATCAAGTGATATTTCACCAAATGAAACACGCTCTAGGTATGTAACCTCCATACCAAGAGATTGCATCATTCTTTTAACCTGATGGAATTTACCTTCTCTTATATAAATATAACATTCATCATTTGAAATAATCTCTGCTCTTGCAGGAAGACATTTATATCCATCATCAATTACAATTCCATTCTCAAAATCCTTAAGATATTCTTCCTTAAATACTCCATCAAACTTGACATAATACTTTTTATAAACATGATATTTGGGACTTAATAGCTTATGAGCAAGCTCACCATCATTAGTTAATATCAATAGTCCTTCAGTATCTATATCAAGACGTCCAACAGGAAAAATATTATATTTTCTATATTCATTGCATAAATCAACTACAGTTTCATATCTATTATCAAATGTTGCAGAAATAACTCCTGCTGGCTTATTTAACATAATATAAACATATTCATCATATTTAAAGGATTCACCATCAATTATAATTTCATCCTCATCAGGATTAATCTTAAAATCATCGTCATATACTACTTCACCATTAACGACAATATATCCTTTTCTAATATAATTCTTAACCTCCTTACGAGAACCAAGTCCCATATGAGATAATGCCTTATCTAAACGAATCATAATTCCACCTTATACTTCTTTATAATTTTTAAATATGTATCAGTAAAGTGCTGCATATATCTATTATCAATATATCCTCTATATATTTGAGCATATTCTAATGCATCCTTCGCAAGCTTAATCACCTTAGATGATTGTCCTTGCTTATCAAGGGCCTCAATTAAATATTCATATCCCTTAAAAAGTTCAAATGCCGCATCA
>Ga0310694_10001187_pt1 | contig 30422 bp, 27 predicted proteins | sample 174DNAGHGhighgp2_FD_203884 | JGI IMG/M metagenome (GOLD analysis project Ga0310694, IMG submission 203884) | Sheep rumen microbial communities from Palmerston North, Manawatu-Wanganui, New Zealand - 1742 DNA GHGhigh gp2 (v2) (version 2) | ecosystem: Host-associated > Mammals > Digestive system...
CAAGATAATCATAGTGATAAAAATTAACCGATTTATCGGGACAAAGGTACAATAATTTCTCAATAATCTCTATTTTTAGGTGCATTACAGATGGTTTTATCACAAAAAAAGTATAATTTTGTACCACTGAAAAAAAAGTAAACCATACACCATCAAAAATTTTTCAAGATGTATCATTTACAACGTTTAATCCTCACGGTGATGCTCCTATTCGCTGCAAGCACTGCTCTTGCGCAGTATTATAGCGGTGAGCACACCTTTGACGGAGAGCATAATAACGAAGTTTCACTCTCGGTGACCACGGGCAAGAACATCATCACGGGTCCCTGCATCGGCAACACTGTGCACTACAAGCACTACTTCAACAACCACTGGAGCGTGGATGGAGGTGCTAACCTGCAGTACACCAAGCAGCTCTACGGTTTCAAGGCAAAGGGAGAATACCACTTGAAGATCAGGAGCTTCCACATGTTTGCATCGGCAGAGTATATGTTCAACCATTACCATCGTTTCAACACCAATGAGAATGTGGGTAACATGTCAGTCCGCTTTGAGCGCGGCTACTGGGACATCACCTTGGGCGGTTCGATGATTGGCTACAACATGATGGGTGACCACTATACCGAGCCCATCACGCTCACGTTCGGCGCCCATGCCACGCTGAGACCTCGCACCAACCGTTGGAACGTGGGTTTGCTGTTCCGCAACTACGACGACTTCTACTACGAGAACTGGAACATCAACTGGGGACTGGACTGTTACTACAGGTTCAATGCCAAGTGGAAGATGTTCGGCGAGTTCAACATCCGTCCTGCCGGCTCGATGAGCCAGCTGGCGAGCAAGTATGAGACAACAGGCAAAGTGGGTTTAATTTATCGATGGAAATAATTTAGTCCTTAGTTTCTAGTCCCTAGTTTCTAGTTGGGCATCCGCAAACTGAGAACCGAGAACCGTAAACAAAGCAACAGTTATGAAAAAGCAGACAACATATATCCTTATCACCAGCGCTTTGATGGCAGCGAGCATCATGTTCACGTCGTGTGAGAAAGTAAGCCCTCAGGGTGTGCTTATGGGCAACACCAGTGTTGATGACCGCGTTAAACAATCACTGACCAACTATTCCTTTTTAGAACTGGTATGGGACAAAGAGTTGCCAGACACCGTAAAAGAGTATTCATTCCTCGTGGGCAGCGACAGCCACATCACCTATGACCCGGGCCGTCTTGAAGAGATGCTTAATATCTGCATCGATGATGATGACCTGTTCTGCTGCCACTTGGGCGACCTTGCCGACACCAAAGCAGAATACTATTTTAATACTGAAAGGGCACTTTATAACGTCACCGATAGATGGCAGGATAAGTACCTAGAGCCATATCTTGAACAAGGATATCCTATTATAGATACGCTGTTTTTTATCGACCCAAGGACCCAAAGTATTTATCGTAAAACTGACACGTCCATCGTACCCATGATGATGCCCTTCTATCCTGTCGTGGGCAACCACGACATCACCCATAATGGATGGGCCCTGTATAGCAGACTGTTCAAGACCTCGTTCTATGAATTCACTGTCAAGGTGGGTGATAAATATGACCGCTTTATTTTCCTGGATTCGGCCAACGGCACACTGGGCAACTTCCAGATTGAACAGATTGAAAATGGCGTTTTCATGCGTGATAAGAAGGAAATCCGCAATACCTTTGTCTTCACCCACACCAACATCTTCAGGCCATCACTCAACGAGTTCGCATCGACCTATTGCCGAGAAGAATTGTACTACATCCTGGACAAGCTGGCCGACTGGAAAACGACCATCGCGTTCTGGGGGCACGTACACGCGTGGGACGAGAGAGATTTTGGCGGTGTGCACCACATCACCATGCCGTCGATGAACTTCGTTGACCATCCCAATGGCGGCGATGACCTGATTGTGCGCATCACCGTTACCGGTGACCATGAATACAAGATGGAACGCTTGGGACTGTACTGCAAGGAGCGCAGCAAGGCAGAACTGGAGGCGCTGGGGTACAAGACCTCTACCAAGGATTAATGCTCTTCATGTGATTGCTTTTAAGACGATAGGATTCGAGGACCTGGATGTCATTCGTCGTTACCTGCGATGGGAAGACGTGCAGGGCTGCGAGTGGAGCGATGTGAACCTGCTCACGTGGAACCACTACGGGCTGGAATATGCCCTCGTCGAGGGCCACCTGGTGCTGCGGTTCATCTATGACGGACAATACACCCACACCATGCCGTTGCCGCCCGTCCCCGACGGGCTTGAACATCCGCTGCTGGCCCAGGCGGGCGACGGTTGCCTGGAGAGTGTCATTCGAGCCTTGCGCGACGAGTGCTTTGCCCACCATCAGCCCTTGAGCCTCACCAACCTCAATCAACGGGACATCGATTTCCTGCAACGGGTTTTCCCTGGCGAGTTTGAGTTCAGCGAGCCATTGACTGAGCGCTATGACTACATCTGCCTCAGGGAGGATATCATCAACCTCCCCGGTCACGCATTGCGCCCCAAGCGTCAACACATCGCGCAATTCCCTCGTTTCTATCCTGTCCATGAGTACCGTCCGCTGGAGCCGTCGATGTTCGGCGAGTGCTTGTCGCTGTTGCAGCACTGGAGCGACAATGCCGAGGCCATTGGCCACATCCAGGGTGCCGACAGCAAGGTGATGGAGCGGGAGTCCATCAACCAGGTGTTCAACAACTGGGAGCGCTTCGGGGCCATGGGCGGTGCACTGTTTGTTGACGGCAAGATTGTGGCTTTCACCTATGGGGTGCCCATCAATGTCAACACCTTTGACCTGTGTGTCGAGAAGGGCGACATTGCCTATAAAGGTGTCTATACCGTCGTGCGTCACGAGTTCATGAAGCAGATACCTGAGCAATACACCTATATCAACCTCGAGGAGGATATGGGCCTGCCAGGGTTGCGCCGTGCCAAGTCGTCCTATCACCCTGCCTACCAAATCAAGAAAGACCGCGCCATTTCCTATCCCGAGCGCACCCTGATAGAAGATGAACGCAAGCGTGAGGGCGCTCGCCAATTGATGAAGACGGTGTTTAACGACAGCGACGAAGCGCTTGACATCTTCTTCTCGCACGTCTATAGCCCTGCCGGCAACTATTGCCGCTGTGAGGAGGGCCAAGTCGTGTCGGCCGCTCAGGCGCTCCCCTACCGCCTGCTCTATCATGGTCAGCTAGCCGATGCCGTCTATCTCTATGCCGTGGGCACCCTGCCGGAGTTCCGCGGCCGGCATCTGATTTCTCGCCTGTTCAAATACATGCACCGCGGGCTGTTGTGCCAGGGAAGAATTTTCTCGACCTTGCTGATTGAGCAGGAAGGCTTGCAGCAGATGTACGAGAAACTCGGCTATGCCCAGGTGGGCAATGCACCGCTGCAGGATGAGAACGTCTTCGAAAACGGCTTTGCGGCCTATGACCAATGGCAGCGGTCACGACCCTGCGTACTGCTGCAGGACGAGCACAACTGGGAAACGCTGCAGGTGTATAGCCGCTTCGACAAGTCCTATTACCTCGTCAAGCCTCACTACAAGGGGATGGTGCGTGTCGTCAATGTCATGGAAGCCTTGCGGCTCTACGCCGCGACACATCCCGAGCAGTCTGTCACGCTGCAGGTTACAGGCGACGGACATATCAGCGAGAACAACGGCTGCTATGCCATTGGGGACGGCAAGGCACAACGCATCCCTCGATGCCAAAAAATCGAGAATGCACTCACAATCAATCAGTTATCGGAATTACTGTTCAAGGGCGCTCCTCTTGAGATGCCCCTGATGCTGCTCTAACCGCCAGAGCCTAAGAAATTTACCGGATGATGTCTTCAGCGCTGGAGACATTCACGTGACCACACCCCTCATCGCACAGGGAACCGAACGGATCACTCTTGGGAGCAGGGAAACTGTAGAATATCCAATGCACGGGATGCCTGAAGCCGAACTTGCGGCCGTTGTGTTCATGCACAGGGGCTTGATAAACCACCGTCACGCCGCTCACGTATTTATCGTTCTGGTAAGGGCTGTACTTGACGCCATCGGTCTCGATATAAGCCAGATCCTCACGGCAGTCATGCTCGACGATGTTTGACGGCAAGACGCGGTTTCCGCCTAAAACATTCCTGGCCACTGCCACGTACTCGGGTGTGGCGGTCTTTTCCCAACGACGGCTGGCGTGGGCAAACCAACCACACTCGGTCGCCCACTTGGCGACTTCCTGAATCGACACATCGCCAGCATCGGGATGACGACGCTCAAACAAGTTGAGCAAGAGGGACAATTCGGCAGTAGCACCCTCAAGAGAGCCCTGTTCGGCGCGCCCCAGGACGGCAAAGAAGTTGTAGCACTCATCGTCGGTCTTGGGATAAGCTGTCGTGTCTGAACGGGTATAGGAGCGGCCATTGATGAAATGGCGGCCTTCTTGAGCATGCTCAATCAGCGCTGTGAAGTATTTCACGGCCTCGTCGAGGGGCATGAAACGGGATGCTCCCGGCTGGCCCTTGACATGCTGTTTGATGGCCTCCTCGGGGTGAAACTGAACCCCGAGAGCAAAATGCTTGTCGGTGCGCTCGATGGCCTCGATGATATCCACGCCATCGGTCTGGGTGACTCCAGTTACTTTTAACGGGGTGCCTGTGACATCCCCAACCACCTGGTGGTGCCACGAGGGCACGTCCTGGATGACATGACTGCCACAGATTTTATAGAGCAATGACGTGCTGTCGGTGACCGCCACATTATGGGGCGTGTAGTAGCGTTTTCCCTCAGCATCACGTTGCATGCGGTGCATAAAATGGTATTTTTTGCCCATTTCATCGAAGAAAATGCCCAAATCCTGAATCAGCGGGGCTCCTGAAACGACACCCAGCATCTGCATACCGCGACACAAGCCCAATACGGGGATATCGTGGTCCAGACAGTAGGACATCGTGAGGTATTCCGACACGTCGCGCGTGGCATTGGCGGGACTGTCATCGGCAATGCCGTGCCATGGCTGCGGCTGGGCAAACAGCGTCGAACTGATGTCGCCACCGCCCAGGAAAACGACGGCCTGCACGCCAGTGAGCAGTTCGTCGGCATCGGTGCCATGATAGGTTTTGCGCTTTACGATGTCGGCATATTCTTGACGCAAAACGCCCATTTCATCGACATATTTCGGGCATAACGCCATGCTGTCGTAGTCAAATCCCGCAGGTCGCAACTGAGGAAGGATCACCGCCTCGCCACCCGCCTGCTCGATGGAAAGGACAACACGGTCATAGGCAGCAGATGTGGGTTGCCAGGCCAGTCCGACACGCACCCGCGCGCCATCTCCTGCCAACGCCGCCAGCGTGACGGCCAGCACCAACACAATCGCTGCGCAATATCTCTTCATTGAAAGTCTCATGTTATGACATCACTCAAGTTATACTATTCATCGATTACGCAACATTTCCAGCACCTGCTCAACAGGCAGGGCATCGACGTGATTGCCATTGCGGCCCGTCATCGGGTCGGCCATGAACAAGGAGTTCCACAGCGCCTCGGCCGTGGCTTCGATGGTCGCGGCAAAGATGGATGACATCTCACCGTTGGCCAGCTGGGTCGAGGTAACCATCTTGGCATTGTCGCTGATGAGGTTCCCAGGGGCCACCGATAGGGCGATGACATAGTCACCGCTGCCGTTTGAGGCGATGCCTCCGGTCTTGGCCATGCCCATCATGGCACGCTTGGCGACTCGTTCCAGATTGCGGGCATCGAGCGGTGCATCGGTGATGACGACCATCATGCATGAGCCGTCCACGTTCTCGCTCTTGCGCACATGGTTGATGAAATCATGCTTGTGGAGGCGCAGCCCCACCTGCACACCATCAATCTCGAGGATGCCACCGTAGTTGGTCTGGACCAACACCCCGATGGTGTATCCGCCCAAAGACTCGGGCAGCACACGCGACGAGGTGCCGATGCCGCCCTTGAAGCCGAAACAGATGGTGCCCGTCCCTGCACCCACGTTGCCCTGCTCGACAGGGCCGCCATGAGCACTGTTGATGGCATCGATAACCATTTGGGGCGTGACATGCATGCCGCGGATGTCGTTCAGCCTGCCGTCGTTGGTTTCACCCACGATGGCGTTGACCGAACGCACATCCTGGTTGCCCGGCTGCATCAGCGTGTAGCGCACGACACCCTCGATGCCCGCCGCCACACTCAGGGTGTTGGTGAGCACAATAGGTGTCTCAATATTACCTAATTCACGTACTTGGGTAATGCCGACAAGTTTTCCGAAACCGTTTCCCACATGGATGGCTGCCGGCACCTTGTTGCGGAAGATATCGCCCTGGTGAGGCACGATGGCCGTGACGCCAGTACGCACGCTATCTCCCTCGATCAGCGTCACATGGCCTACTGTCACGCCAGGCACATCGGTGATGGCATTATACTGCCCTGTCTCAAAAATCCCCGTCGGGAAGCCCCACTCACGCAACGTCTTGTGCTGCTGTGCATCGAGCGTCACACACCCCAACAGCAGGCACAAGAATAGAAATAACAGATATCGTTTCATCGTTGTTCCAGATATAATGAGCCCCGATGTGCATGGCCGTCAGTTTTGGCCTAACGCCCTGTTAGGCGAGCTTGGCGAGAGCGGCGGCGATGCGCTTAGCAGCCTCGCACAGGTTCTCGTCGCTGGTGGCGTAGCTCAGGCGGATATAGCCGGGGCAGCAGAATGCGGTACCAGCCACAGTGGCAACGTGCGCCTCGTTGAGGAGGTAAAGGGCGAGGTCGTTGTCGTCGTTGATGACGGTATCACCATAGCGCTTGCCGAAGTAGTACTCTACCCTGGGGAAGGCATAGAAAGCACCGTCGGGCATATTCAGTTCAAGACCGGGAATCTCCTGCAAGAGACCCACGATGAGGTTGCGGCGGCGCTCAAAGGCGACACGCATGTCCTCGACGCACTGCTGGGGGCCGTTGTAGGCAGCCTCGGCAGCCTTCTGGGCAATCGACGACACACCGCTGGTGTATTGTCCCTGCATCTTGTTGACGGCCTTAGCGACCCAGAGGGGAGCAGCAATATAACCGATGCGGTAACCCGTCATGGCATAAGCCTTGGAAACACCGTTGATGATGATTACCTGCTCCTTGATGGCATCGAACTGAGCCAGCGACTCATGATGACCCACATAGTTGATGTGCTCGTAGATCTCGTCGGCAATGACCATCACCTCGGGATGGCGAGCCAGCATGTCGGCTATGGCCTTAAGCTCATCGCGGGTATAGATGGCGCCACTGGGGTTGCTGGGCGAGCAGATGACGATGAGGCGGGTCTTGTCGGTGATGACGGCCTCGAGTTCGGCAGCGGTCACCTTGAAGTTCTTCTCCATGCTGGAGGGCAGCAAAATGCTCTTGCCACCGGCCAGGTTGACCATCTGCACATAGCTTACCCACGCGGGAGTGGGGATGATGACCTCGTCGCCGGGGTTGATGAGCGCCATGATGGCATTGGTCAGCTCATGCTTGGCACCATTACCGATGACAATCTGGTCAGGGGTGTATTCCAGACCATTCTCGCGGCGCAGTTTATCACACACGGCCTGACGCAACGACAGGTAGCCGGGCACGGGTGAATAGAACGAGAAGTTGTCGTCAACAGCCTGCTTGGCGGCAGCCTTGATATGGTCAGGAGTGAAGAAGTCGGGTTCTCCCACTGAGAGGTTGATCACGTCCACGCCCTGTGCGCGCAGTTCGTTACTCTTTTGTGACATGGCGAGGGTGGCACTCGGTGCCAGTGCGTTGATTCGGTCCGAAAGTCGGTTCATGTTCTGAATGCTATTTTTTAAGTTATAATTTGTTAGTTAATTAGTCTCTCATTTGGTTGTGCAAAGGTAGGTCTTTTTGTCCAAACAGACAAATTATTTCTCAACGACGCGGCCGTTCACGACCTTGAAGCGACGGTCAAACTCCTCGCGCGTGCGTTTCCAGCGGTTGTGGCTCCAAAGCCAGTACTGCGGTGCACGGTTGATGGTCTGCTCCATGCGTTGGAAGTAGATGTCGGTCAACTCAAACTCGCCCATCGCCGAGGGGTCGCGCGTGATGACCTGGAACTCACACTCATAGCGTCCGCGTCCCACACGCTTGACATCTATATAGACGGCAGCCTGGTTCTGGGAATGGACGATACGCTCGATGCCAGTGAACACGGGGGTGTCCTTGTGGTTGAGGAAGGTAAGCCAGTAGTGGATGTTCTCCCACTTGGGCACCTGGTCGTTGATGTATCCGAGGAGCGTGGGGCGGCCGTTGCGCTTGTTCTCGATAATCCAGCGCAGGGTCCCATTCTTAGCCACGCTGTCCGATTTCATGCGGTCACGCGTCTTGAGCACGACTCGGTTGATGACCGGGTTCTCGAGCGGATGGTAGATCTGCCCCATAGCCGTGTTGTTGGTGACCAGCGGCCTCACCCATAGTACAAGTGAAGATATCCATTCCCAGTTGCCGTAGTGTCCCAGCAGCAGGGCGACAGACTGGCCGCTGTTAAGGATCTCGGCCACCTGCTCGCTATTCTTGAACGTCATGCGGCGCATGATGTTCTTGTCGGTAATCGAGGTGTACTTCACCGTCTCGACCAGGATGTCACAGAAGTGGCGGTAAAACTGCATCCGCAGCTTTTTCAGTTCCTTGTCGCTCTTGTCGGGATAAGCAATGCTCAAGTTCCTGCTGATGACCCGATGGCGATAACGCAGGACATAGGCAACGATCACAAACAGGATATCGCTGAACAGATAATGCACCCACAAGGGCAGCAGCGACAGCCCGTACCACGTGCCGTAAATCACCCAGAACGCTATGTTATCAAGCAATTTTTTCATTCTGCCCGCTAAGTTACAACAAAAAGCCAACCCAGCAAAAAGCACAACTATTGACCGCCACAACATTTTAGGAATTCCAACGAAATATAATAAAAATATTTTAGGGATTCCGACAAATAGTGGTAAAAATATTTTAGGGATTTCGACATTTATTATAATTTTGCACTCAGTTACAATAATTTACACGATATGAAACTGTTTAAGCGAAAAATATATGACAACCTTCTTCAATGGAAAGAGCAGTGGCAGGGTAAATATGCTGTATTGATTGAAGGAGCAAGGCGTGTGGGAAAATCTACTCTGGCTGAGAACTTTGCAAGGCGCGAATACAAATCGTACATCCTTATAGACTTCTCCAAGGCCAACCGAGAACTAAACGCGCTATTTGAAGATATGATGGATCTTGATTACTTTTTCGTCAGGCTTCAAAGTATGTTTCATGTGGATTTGCATCCTCGTGAATCTGTCATCATATTTGATGAGGTGCAATTTCAGCCATTAGCACGTCAGGCTATCAAACATCTAGTAAAAGATGGCAGATATGATTACATCGAGACAGGTTCCCTAATAAGTATCAAGCGAAATGTCAAGGATATATTAATTCCCAGCGAGGAGATGAGAATGACACTTTATCCCATGGACTTAGAGGAGTTCTACTGGGCGACAGGCAAGGAGGTGACACCTTCTCATCAACGAGAAGCATTTTCTATGAATCGTGCGATGGGGGATGCGGTACATCGGCTTTGGATGAGAGAATTAAGGCTTTATATGCTAGTTGGCGGTATGCCACAAGCTGTTGAGGCCTACCTGGAGACGAATAACCTTCAAGCCGTTGATGCTGTCAAAAGGCAGATTCTGAGGTTATATGAGGAAGATTTCCATAAGATTGACACATCAGGGCGCATGAGCGAATTATTCAATGCGATTCCAGCTCAATTAAATAGCAACGCTTCTCGATATCAAGTAGGTAGTGTTCTTGAGAATCAAACTGCCGAGCGTATTGCTAAACTTGTCACTGTCATGCAAGAAAGTGGTACAATCATGTTGTCTCATCACTGCAATGACCCTCAAGTCGGTTTAGAGTTACACAAGAGTTTGTATCACTATAAAATCTATTTGATTGACACAGGATTGTTTGTTACCCTGGCATTTCGTGACAAGGATTTCACCGAGAACTTGATATACAATAAATTATTGTCTGATAAATTACAAGTCAATTTAGGCTATGTGTATGAAAATCTTGTTGCACAAATGCTCCGAACAGCTGGGAATGAATTATATTATTACACGTTCCCCACAGGCAAAGGCAATACAAATTATGAAATTGACTTCCTGTTGTCAAGAGGTGATAAAATCGTGCCCATTGAGGTGAAATCCTCAGGGTATAAAACCCACAAGTCATTAGACGCGTTTTGCGATAAGTATCCTTCTCGCATTGGTGAAAGATACGTTCTGTACACCAAGGATTATCACAAGGAGGGCACTATCATCTACTTGCCGATCTATTATTCAAGATTATTGTAACTCAATTGCTGAATAATGCAGAGATTGGTTGGCTCATCTGACCACATTTCATTTTCCGGTCAAATTATACAATTCACGTAGGCATCACAAAAACATGCCAAAAAGCCACCGGAAATAAAAGAATCTACAAATAATATTTTACACTGCAGTCGGTTTGCAGTAATTTTGCGGGCGCTATGAAGACCATCATCACTTTTTTGAAGAATTGGACGTTGCCCAGCGCGATTGTGTCGGGCACGGTCATCTATTTGATATTTTATTGGATTCCTGCCCTTGACCCTGTGAGCGAGGTGATGGAGCCAATTTTTGACACCATCCTGCCGCTGTTCATGAGTCTGATCCTGTTCACGACGTTCCTGCGCGTGGACTTCCACAAGATGCGGCCGGCCATGTGGCACCTGTGGGTGTCGGTGTTCCAGGTGGCGCTGGTCGTATTGCTGGTGGCACTGATTTTGGGGTTTGACATGCAGGGCAAGGACTTGATCCTGATGGAAGGCATACTGACGTGCGTCATCTGCCCCGGAGCCAGTGCAGCCCCTGTAGTAACGGGCAAACTGGGCGGCAATCTGGAAACGATGACGAGCTATGTGTTCCTGTCCAATATCGTCACGGTGGTTGCCGTTCCTGTGGTTTTCCCGCTCATCGACAACGATGTGGACATCAGTTTCTGGACGGCTTTCTGGATGATCATGTACAAGGTGTTCCTCGTACTGGTGCTGCCGTTGATTGCCGCCTATCTGGTGAAGCATTATCTGCCGCGCGTGCAGCAGCGGCTGGTGGCCATTCAGGACCTGTCGTTCTACATGTGGGGCATCTCGCTGACCATAGTCACCGGTTGCACGGTGAAAAACATCATCAACAGCGGGGCACCCCTGGTGTTTCTGCTCACCATCGCTATCGTTTCGCTGCTGATTTGCCTGGCGCAGTTCGCCGTGGGCCGTTACATCGGGCACTTCTTCGGCACCGTCATCGAGAGTGGCCAGGGCCTGGGGCAAAAGAATACCGCCTTTGCCGTTTGGATTGCCTATACTTACCTGAGTCCGCTGTCGGTTGCCGGACCTGGCTGTTACATCCTGTGGCAGAACGCCATCAACAGTCTCGAAATATGGCATCACCGAAAGCAGCAAGAACGACAATCCAAACAACAGCCTCACGCTAAGCCGCAAAGGCGCTAAGTTTTATTATTTCTTTTCATTCATGATATGAAAAAACTCATTAATCCTTACCTCGATAAGAAGGGATACAACTGTTTCGGGTGCAGCCCGGCGAACCCTATAGGCCTGCATCTGGAGTTTTGGGAAGACGGTGAAGAGGTTGTCACCACCTGGTCACCTGACGTCAACTACGACGGCTGGGTCGAGACCCTGCACGGCGGCATCATCAGCACGCTCATCGATGAACTCGCCAACTGGGTGCTGTCACGCCAACTGCAGACGGCAGGCGTGACCACCAAACTGGAGGTAAAATTCCGCCGACCCGTGTCCACGCGCGACCCGAAGATCACCCTGCGGGGCCGCATCACGGGTAACGTGCGCAACTACTACACTGTTCATGTCACCGTCCACGACAGCCAGGGCAACCTATGTGACGAGGGCAATGTAACCTACTGCATGTTTGACAAGGAACGCTCCCGCGAGATGGGCTTCACCGCTTGCCTCACCGAGGACGAGGTCAACAACTAAATTGATTGTGTGATAAGGCGGGCGGCGGTGTCGGTGCAGACGTTGGTGCCGAGGCGGGCGGCCAGGCGGCGGTAACCGTCGAGCATGGCGGCGCGTTCTGGAGTGTCGCCCAATAACTTGGTCAAGTGGTCATCGATGCTATCGACGGTGCACAGGTGCATGAGCAGCTCGGGGATGACGGGCTCGTCGGTGATAAGGTTGGGCAGGGTGACGTATTTTCCACTGAGTAATCTGCGATAGAAGTTATAGGACCACTTGCTGCCATTGAATCGGTAGCAGGCCACTTGGGGCGCGCCCAACAAGGCGGTCTCGAGCGTCGCAGTACCTGAGGTCACCAGTGCCACTCGGGCATGATGAACGAGGGGATAAGTCTTGTCCCGCAGGACGGGGACAGCCTCAGCGCCCAGTACGTCGCGGTAGAGGTCATCGGTAATGCTGGGGGCTCCGGCAATGACCGCCTGATACTCGGGATGCCGTGCGGTGGCCTCGAGCATGAGCGGCAGGTTGTCGCGGATTTCCCTCACGCGGGAGCCTGGAACGAGGGCGATAACGGGACGGTCAAGAAGGCCGTTTTGTTCGATGAAATGGGCAAAATCGGGAAAATCCGCACTGGCCTGAGCCACTTCCTGTACCGTGGGATTGCCCACATAGGTTGCAGTGTAACCGCGCTCTTTGTACCAGTCGGGCTCAAAGGGCAGGATGCAGTACATGTGGTCGACATAACGGCGGATATCCTTGACGCGCCACTCCTTCCACACCCACACCTTGGGAGAAATGAAATAGTGGACGGGGATGCCCAGATTGTGCGCATATTTTGCCACCTTGAGGTTAAATGAGGGATAATCCACCAGCACTACCGCATCAGGGTGCCACTCGTCAATGGCACGACGAGCTGTGCCCAGGAATCCGAGAATCTTGCCCAAGTGCTTCACCACATCGGCAAATCCCATGTAGGCCATGTCACGATAGTGAATGATGGGCTGGGCATCTGCCTGCTCGGCCATGAGGTCACCGCCCAAGAAACGGAACTCGGCGTGCTGGTCAAGCCGCTTGAGCGATGCCATCAGATGAGAGGCATGGAGGTCGCCCGAAGCCTCACCGGCGATAAGGAAGTATTTCATGAGCGACGGCGTTTAAGGGTGATGAAATCAAACTCGTAAGCATTGCGGTGGTCACTACCGTGGTGTTCACGGTCCACTTCCTGCCACTGGTTCATGTCAAGGACAGGGAAAAAGGCATCGGCACTCGCCCAGCGGGCGTGAATCATGGTGAGGTGGAGCACATCGACGAGCGGCAAGGTCTGTTCATAGATGTCAGCACCCCCAATGATGAAAACGTCGTCCGTCTCGGCAGCAGCGATGGCATCCTCCACACTGTGGGCAACGGTCACACCTGGATAGTGCCACTGGAGGTTGCGGGTGATGACGATGTTTTGGCGGCCCGGCAGCGGACGTCTCGGGAACGACTCAAAGGTCTTGCGGCCCATCACGATGCTGTGACCCATTGTCACCTCCTTGAAATGTTTCATGTCGGCCGGCAGGTGACACAGCAGTTCGCCCTGACGCCCGATGGCCCAATCACTTGCAACAGCTACTATGGCATGAATCGATTTCATTACAGTTTCTAATCCTTAGTCCCTAGTTTTTAGTTTTGAAAACTTGATGATCAGACCGAGACGATGCCCTTGATGGCAGGCCAGGGGTCGTAGCCCTCAAGAGTAAAGTCTTCGAACTTGTAGTCATCGATGCTCTTGACGTCGGGGTTGAGCACCATGCGGGGAAGGGGGCGCGGCTCGCGCGAGAGCTGCTCCTCAATCTGCTCGAAGTGGTTACGGTAGATGTGGGCATCGCCAAAGGTATGGATAAACTCACCCGGCTCCAGGTCCGTCACATGGGCCACCATCATGAGCAGCAAGGCATAGGAAGCAATGTTGAACGGCACACCCAGGAACAAGTCAGCACTGCGCTGATACAGTTGCAGACTCAGTTTGCCCTGTGCCACATAGAACTGGAACAGCGAATGGCACGGAGGCAGTTTCATCGTCGGCACCTCGGCCACATTCCATGCGCTCACCATGATGCGACGGCTGTCGGGCGAGTTTTTGATTTGGTCGATGACTTGGGCAATCTGATCGATGGTGCCGCCCTTGCCGTCGGGCCATGCGCGCCACTGGCTGCCATAGACGGGCCCGAGGTCGCCGTTCTCATCGGCCCACTCGTTCCAGATGCGCACGCCATGTTCCTGAAGCCAGCGCACGTTGGTGTCGCCGCGCAGGAACCACAACAGTTCGTAGATGATGGACTTGAGGTGAACCTTCTTGGTCGTCAATAGCGGGAAACCGTCGGCAAGGTCACAACGCAACTGGTAGCCGAACACACTGCGTGTGCCCGTTCCCGTGCGGTCTTCCTTGTCCACACCGTGCTCCATCACGTGGCGCACCAGGTCAAGATACTGTCTCATTGGTAAAAAAATCGCTTGGTTAACAGACCGCAAAGGTACGAATTAGTTTTTAGTTCTTCGTCCTTGGCTGACAGTTTTTAGTTGTTTTTAGTTAGGCCGGTTTCATACCACACTAAAAAACACAACGCAAAGCGCTAAACAGACGTTAGCGCTTTGTGCGGTAGCCCATAGCAGAATCGAACTGCTCTTTCAAGAATGAAAATCTTGCGTCCTAGCCGATAGACGAATGGGCCATACCTTGCTGAACCACGGCTCCTGATGGGAGGTGCCGCGCTCCTAATTGCTTAGGCCTGGTTCAGCTTGTTGATGTGCAGAGCGAGCTTCGACTTGAGGTTTGCAGCCTTGTTCTTGCTGATCACGTTCTTGCCAGCAAGCTTATCGAGCATAGCGACTACCTTGGGCAGAGCCTCGGCGGCTTCCTTGGCGTCGGTCATTTTGCGAATGTTGCGAACAGCATTGCGCATGGTCTTGCTGTAATAACGGTTGCGAAGACGGCGTGCCTCGCTCTGACGGATTCTCTTAATAGCTGATTTATGGTTTGCCATAATTATTTATATAAAACTTTGATTTTTAGTTGTTAAACGTAGCCCATAGCAGAATCGAACTGCTCTTTCAAGAATGAAAATCTTGCGTCCTAGCCGATAGACGAATGGGCCTTGCAGCGGAATTTTTCCGCAAAAGCGACTGCAAAATTAGAACAAATTTTTGAACTGGCAAAATTTAACTCGCTGAAAAGCGGAAAAAGTTGCGTTTTTTGACATTTTATGCGACTTGATTGCCGAATAATGAGTACATTAGCGGCATGTATGAAAAACTGAGGGGCATTGTGCTCAACACCATCCGCTACAGCGACAAGCACAACATCGTGCACATCTATACCGATGGGCGCGGGCTGATGTCATTTGCCGTGCCACAGGGCAAAACCCATGCCGCGAGGATGCGCAATGCCCTGCTCATGCCCCTGTCGCTGGTGAATCTGGAAGCCGGCGTGAGGGCAGGTCGTGACTTGGCGATCCTGCGCGAGGTACACCGCAACTATCCGTTGGCCACCCTGTACAGCGACCCGATGAAGAACGCCATCGCCCTTTTCATCAGCGAACTGCTGGCTCATGTCATCCAAGAGCCCGAAGGCAACGAGTACCTGTTCAGCTATATCGAGCAATCGGTGCAACTGCTGGAGCAGATGCCCGACCATGTGGCCAATTTCCACATCTGCTTCCTCTACCACTTGGGGGCTCACTTGGGCATCCAGCCCAATGTGGAGAGTTACCGCAAGGGTTACTGGTTCGACATGTCGGACGGTGTATTCGTGCCACAGTCCGTCAGAGGGCACGCCCTGCTGCAGCCCCAGGAGGCGCAGGTCATTCACCTGCTATCGCGCATGACGTTCAGCAACATGGGGGTCTTCCGTTTTAACCGCGATGAGCGCAACCGCATGCTCGACGTCATCATCAGCTACTACCGCCTGCACAACGCCGCCATCGGCACCCTGCGCTCCCCCGACATCCTCAAGCAACTATTCACCTGAAAAATTAAGGACCTTAAAGACATTAGGGTCCTTAGGGTCCTTATAGAAGTTGTGTTGTTGGGACAAGGGGGTTACCAGCTGCCGCCTCCGCCGCCTCCGCCGAAGGAGCCACCGCCGAAGCCTCCCCAGCCTCCACCGCCGCCCCATGAGCCGCCACCACTCCAAGAAGAGCCGCCGCGTCCCCAGTCGCTGCCGCTGGTGAAGATAATGGGTCCGCCCCATGTGCCCGTGTCACGGTTGTTGCGGTTGCCTCCATTGCCATTGTTACTCTTGTGAGCCAAGTACAGGAAGAAGGCAAAGATGAGGATGAACATGATCAAGGCAAACAAGGCCCCGTCATCGCCCTGCTGGGCATAATCCTCCTCGTTGTATTCGCCGACGGCCAGATCACGCACGACCTTGGCACCGGCCCACACGCCGCCCAGATAGTCTTCATCCTTGAAGTAAGGTATCATCTCCTGGTTGACGATGCGCGTGCTGGTGGCATCGGTGATGGCACCCTCCAGACCATAACCGGCTGCGATAAAAGCCTCACCCTTGCTGTCGGCTGTCTTGGGCTTGATAAGGATGACAACGCCGTTGTTATTCCCTTTCTTGCCCACGCCCCACTTCTCGCCAATGCTATAGGCCATCATGGCCTTGTCATAGCCGCCCAGATCGTCCATGGTGACCACACAAATCTGATTGCTGGTTTCCATGGCGATTTTCTCGAGTGAGTCTTCTAGCCACTGGCAGTTGCCGAGAATGCCCGCAAAGTCGTTGACCAGCCGTGGCGGATTGGGACGTGGCGGCACCTGCGCCATCACGGTCAATGCCGTAAAGCACAGGATCACGAGGGTCAACAGACGTCCTCTCACTCTATTCCATGCTGCCATAGTCATCGTTGTGGTCGCCAGGTTCGTCGTCATCATCACCGTCATCAAAGGTGACTTCATTGCTTAACTCGTTCTCGTCATCACGCTCACCGGGGAAGTACTCCGACAGGCGATCGCCCAGGCGGGCAATAATCGCACAGATACCGTCAACAGGGCGTCCTGCTTTGAGATACAAGCCCAGTTCCTTCACCTCACCGTCCCAGAAGCCCTCAGGCACAACATCGTTAATTCCAGTGTCACCCAAGATGGCGAATTTACGGTCGTCGTAGGCCACGAAAATCAACACGGCATTGCGCCGCTTGGTGGTGTAAAGGTGCAAGCGGTTAAAGGTCTTTTTTGCACGCTTTACCACGTCGCCACGGCACCGAGGCGTCACATGGACGCAGATTTCGCCCGTCGTGTGACGCTCGGCGGCGGTGATGGCGTCGGCAATGCGCCGTTGCCCCTCACTGGGGATGAAATCGGCGAGTGCCATGATTTACTTGCCTTCGCTGGTACCAAAGTCCACCTTGGGAGCCACGTCGGCGCCCTCTTGAGCCTTGAAGTAAGGCTTCTCGCCAAAGTTGAAGAAGTTGGCAATGATGTTGGTGGGGAAGGTGCGACGTTTGGTGTTGTACTCACGAGCCACCTCGTTGAACTTGTTACGCTCTACCGAGATACGGTTCTCGGTGCCCTCCAACTGGTTCTGCAACTCCAGGAAGTTCTGGTTAGCCTTCAGGTCGGGATAGCTCTCGCTCACGGCGATGAGACGGCTCAACGCATTGGTCACGTCGCCCTGTGCAGCCTGATACTTCTGCAGGTCCTCGGGGGTCATGTTCTTGGGATCGATGGTCACCTTGGTGGCGTTGGCGCGAGCCTCAATCACTCCCTCCAGGGTCTCCTGCTCGTGCTTGGCATAGCCCTTGACAGTCTCCACTAGGTTGGGGATGAGGTCAGCACGACGCTGATACACGTTTTCCACCTGGGCCCAAGCGGTCTCGACACTCTCCTGATCCTTCACGAGTCCGTTATAGCCGTTCTTTACCCAGCCAAACAATGCGAGGGCGATAATGCCCAGGACAATCAGTCCAATACATCCTTTTTTCATTGTCAATTCATTAATTTATAAGGTGAATAAAATTTTTCTACAATCGGCAAATTTACTGTTTTCCATGCAAACCATTGCAATAGTTGTGCCATTTTTTTCAAAATTCAAAGATAATATGGCCATTAAGTGAAAGAATCAAGGCACCCATCGACGAGTGCCCTGATTAAAAATCTCTTATTTAATGAATCTCGCGCGCGAGATGCTAGTCTAATGCTAATCTCAAGCCGATGCCATAACTGCGGTAGGTCGGTACCACACCGTTGCGGAAGGACACACGGCAGAACCACTCGTCGAAGTACCAGCTGCCGCCGCGATAGACACGGCTGGTTCCCGACACAGGCCCTGTTGGGTTGGTCTGAGCCCCGGTACTATAATTCCCGAACCAGTCCTGGCACCACTCGTGCACGTTGCCACTCATGTCGTAGAGCATCAACTCGTTAGGATTCCTTGTCGCCACAGGATGCGTGCCATAGGCTCCCGTTCCCCTCAACTGCCATGAGTCATTATAGGAATACCAGCCCACAGTCGGGAGGTTGTTACTGCCGGCATACTTGAAGCCCTCGCTCTCGTTACCGCCACGGGCAGCAAATTCCCATTCGGCCTCGGTGGGCAGGCGGAACTTCTGACCCGTCAGATCATTCAAGGCGGCAACAAACTGCTGGCAATCGTTCCACGACACGTTTTCCACAGGCAAGAGATCACCAGTGAAATGACTGGGATTGTCGCCCATGACAGCTTGCCAGAGCGCTTGGGTGACTTCGGTCTGCGCGATATAGAATGACGACAGCGTCACCTCGTGCACGGGCAACTCGCGGTCGATGCCATCGCTGCCCTGCTCGGCGGTAGCGCCCATCGAGAAAGTGCCGCCCTCGACCGGTACCATGACAAAGCTCACATCGTTGATCGTGAATTCCTGTTCGGCGTCAGGCAGGTCCAATGTGCCCAACACATAGCCGATGAGCAAGGTCACGTCGCCGATGTCCACCGTTCCGCTCCTGTCCACATCGGCAACGGCAAAATCGGCATCACCGCTGCCATATAGCACGAGTGCGAGCAATTCTGTGACATCCGTCACGTCCACAACACCATTGGCATCCAGGTCACCTAGCTTTCCTGACGCCGATGCAGTGAATGGCATGGCGAGTGCCAGGAAAAATATCAATGATTTATAAAACCGATTCATCATGTCATCTGGATTATGGGTTAGAGCGCAGGATTTTCTTTGATGTGACCGAATTGTCGCCATGGGTGGTGACCTCGATGTTGATACCGTCAAAAGGACGACTGCTCTGATGGCCATTCAAGTTGTAGTAACGCACCTTGGAATTGCCTCGCGGCACAGGTTGTGCCGCTATTTCATCGACCGTCGTGAGAGGATCAACGCCCTCGTCGTTGATAGGCTCCAGATAGAAAGACCTCAACGGCTGATAGCCTTTCTCCTCCATGAGGTCATCCCAATCGGCAGGCAACTCGATGGCCACAGTTGACCAGGCTCCGCCGGGCATCGTCTGAATCTTGTTGCGTGAGGGGTCACCAGTAATGATAAAGGCCGTCTCGCCCTTGACCATGGTGGGGATGGTGAGCATCTGCCCGTCATTGCAAGCGTACCACTCGGGGGTCGGCGTCATCTCGGCATTCTCGTCGGTCTGCAATTGATCCATATACTCTTGGAGCGATACCCTGTCGGGGTCGATGGCACTGCCCGGATTGGCGTAGTAATGGGCAAAGGCGCGCTCATACAACGGGCGGCGGGCTGTGGCAATCAGCTGATCTTCCAGTGCATCCACCGTCCCGTACTTCTCCTTGAGATGGGCAGCGACCTCCTCGGTCATGAGAACTGCGCGGTGGGTGAACTGCACACCGCTGCCCAGCGCCAACTGACATCGCTCGGTGATGTCCCACGCCAGCAGCTGCATGATTTTCTCGCCGTCGGTCGTTGCCGGGGGCATGTTGTTGCCCCACATCAGGGTCGATGCAGCGGTAATTGCACTCTCGTTGAGACCCAAGCCTTGACGCACATGGAAAGGATTCCAGCCTACCCGCAAACAGGCCTCGTCATCCTCGGCAAGGCACCAGGACACGGGATATCCGAAGGTGCCCATTCGGTCCTGCTTGACATAGTAACCCGCCAGGTTGAGCATGGCAAGATTGAGGAAACGCCCGATGGCGATATTGGCGGCCTCGTTGATTTGTCCCTGTCCATGGTCGAGGCCTAATTGCCTGGCCACAGGACCATTGACCCAGCAATAAGGAATCCAGGCATGAGTGCTGCCCAACGTGCGCCGGAAATCCCCTGAAGTCATGGCTTTGGTCAGCGCAATCAGGATGGGCATGTGCTCGGGTTTGCAACCTGCCATGACACCGTTGACAGCCACATGCCACACTAGGCTCTGGCGGTAAGAAGGTGAGAGAACGGCAATGGTGCGGTTCCAGCGGTAGTCGGTGTAATTCATGAACTCAGCGATGCGCTCATAGGTGGGCGGGATGATGGGCATGCCGTCGCTCCACATCATGTCGCTATAGAACTCATTGACCTCGTCGATTGTGCCGCTGAAGACGGCCATCTGCGGGTCAGCAGGCTCAAGCTGCTGATTCGCCTCGATTTCCTCTTGGGTGATGGGGGTGGTCAAAGCCTCCAGAATTTGGGGCCACAAAACGTTGCGGGTATTTTCCTTCAACTGCGCCTCGGTGTGTGAAGCGAATGCTCCAGGATAGAGCGCCACCCGCAGTACCGGGACACCATTATTATAAGCTGTAGTCCTGGCTTGGGTGTCAAAGCCCGGTGCTGCAATCATCACCGAGGGGATGCCGATGTACTCAGCGGCAATGCACGAGCCTGTCTCCTTGGGGGTGCAGATGCCGCAACCGCCGTTACCCGACACAACGGCATCCACGCCCAACTCCTGCAAGCGCTGCTGGAAACGCTCAACCTGGGGCTTGCGCACACGCGGCCCCGGGAACAATCCCGCCGAGCCTATCTCGCTGAGCACATATACTGTAGCGTTAGGGTAATTCTCAAGAATGATCTTCCTGAGTTCCACATGGGTCACGCTGGCCATGAATGAGCCGCCCACCAGCGCGATGGTCTTTCCGTCGAGCGACTCCAATCGCGGAGCCATCTCAATCATTTCGACCGACGACTGTCCCACAGGCGACAGGCAATCATAGGTGCCTGCCACCGACGTGCTGTCGCCACCGCAGCTGCCGTCATCACACGAATTCTGAGCATTTATTATAATAAAAGGAAATAGCCATAGGCTAAATGCCAGCAGAATGAATTGATAAGATCTATTATTCATATTTAAGAGGTTTTTGGACGTTTACAGTATTAAGATGCATCTAACCGCAGCAAGTTAAATCAAGAATTTTTAAAAAATGCAAGCAAAAAAAGGAAACGGGATTTAACTTTTGGCTTTTTCAAGCGTCATTATATCGCATGGCAATCCCGACCGAAGACATCGCATTGCAGCAGATGCTTCATGACCCCGGCCGACGCAACGAGGGTTTCAAGAAGCTGATGAAGCAGTACGGGCAGACGCTCTACTGGCACATTCGCCGTATCGTCATCGGTCATGATGATGCCGAGGACGTCTTGCAGGAAACGTGCATCAAGGTGCTGAACGGCATCGGCACGTTCAAGGGTGAGAGTCCATTGTTGATGTGGCTCTACCGCATCGCCACCAACGAGGCCTTGCAGCACCTGCGCCGCCAGACCCGCCTGTTTCAGAGCATAGACTCGATGGGCGACACACTGGCCAGAAAACTGCAAGCCGAGTCAACCCTTGACGGCAACGAGTTGGCGACCTTGTTCCAGAAGGCCCTGCTGACCCTGCCCACCCAGCAGCGCATCGCGTTCAACCTGCGCTACTATGACGAACTGAGCTACGACGAGATTTCCCGCATCACGGGCAAGTCGGTAGGAACATTAAAAACCAATTACCACTATGCGACGCAGAAGGTAAAAGACTATATCCAAGAGCATTCGATAAAATGAAGGACTTCATCAATGACATAGGCAAAAAACTCCCCTACGAGGAAAGCGAGGAATACCTTGACGGACTGATTGCGCGAGCGACCGAGGGCGCCATCAAGCATCAAGCGGCCATGCGAGCCAAGAGCCGTTGGGGGAAGATGATGACATCGGCAGCCGCCGTAGTCCTCATCGTGGTTGGCATCGGCACTGCGGTATGGAAAGTGCAACAGCAGCAGGCCGTGACCACAATGGCCAGCGAGAGCCCCATCGACGAGTTCCTGAACACGTTGACCGACGAGGAGGTGGCCCAGCTACCCTATTATGAGATTGAAGAGATACCGGAATACTAACCCAAATAAAAAGGACTGAAGCGATGAAAAAGATGATGATATGGATGACGATGGCACTTGTCTGCCTCACGGCAATGGCTGGCGAGGGCAACAGATCGTTGAACGAACGTTTCTATCAAGCCAAATTCAAGGAGATGGTTTACAGGCTGCACATCACCGCAGAGCAGCAAAAAAAGTTTGAACCCATCTACCGCTCCTATTGCGAGGAGATGACCGCCTTGTGGAACGAGCGCACCAAGCCCATCAAGCCTAACACAAGCAGTAGCGCAGCGGCCGTCGAGAAGCGCAAAATGGAGATGCAGCAGCGCGCACAAGGCATCCGCATGAAGTACATCGACAAGTTTGCTACCGTGCTCAATGCCAGCCAAGTGGAGCGGTTCTATGAAGTGGAGAGCATCATCCAGAAAAAACTCAAGGAGCGCAAGGAACAAGCCCGAGGACAATAGTTAACAGCCTCATCAAGTTAAGAAGAATGCCGGTCAAGGGACAATCCCTTGCCGGCATTCTGTGTTAACAGGTGATGATACCGAATCAATAGTTCTCGGCCTTGATCTGGAAGTAGGCCTGCGGATGGTTGCACACGGGGCACATCTCGGGAGCCTTCTTGCCGATAACCACGTGGCCGCAGTTGCTGCACTGCCAGATGGTGTCACCGTCGCGTGAGAAGACGATGCCCTCCTTGATGTTGTTCAACAGCTTGAGGTAGCGCTCCTCGTGCAGCTTCTCGATGGCGGCAACACCCTCCATCTGAGCGGCGATCTCATCAAAGCCCTCCTCGCGGGCCTCCTGAGCCATGCGCTTGTACATGTCGGTCCACTCGAAGTTCTCACCGGCAGCGGCATCCTCCAGGTTCTCGATGGTGCCCTTCACGGCGCCACCCTGCAGGTGCTTGAACCACAATTTGGCATGCTCCTTCTCCTGGTTGGCCGTCTCCTCAAAGATGGCAGCAATCTGCACATAGCCGTCCTTCTTGGCCTTGGAGGCATAGTAGGTGTACTTGTTACGGGCCTGTGACTCGCCAGCAAAGGCTTCCATCAGGTTCTTCTCGGTCTTGGTTCCTTTTAACTCTTTCATTGTGATAGTGAATTAGTGATTGAATTGATAATGCTTGATTTGTGCCACAAATATAGATAAAATAACACAGACCGCAAAAATAACGGCCTATTTTCATCGTGGCTGCATGTTTTTTTAATGCTAATTTGGCTAGTATAAGCGAATTAGACTATTTCTTATTCAATCACGGGAATTAAACAGGATAAACGATTGTGGCACAGCCTCTTGGGGTGGACACTCATTTGCGGCGGAGGACGATGCGCTGGTCGTAAGCCTTCTTGACGGCTGTCTTGAGGTTGCGCAAGGTGGCATAGTCGGTAGCGGGATAGAGGCCGTCGCGCATCAGGTGGCGGGTGACGATGGTGACGGTGTTCTCATTGGCCTCGAAGGTCTGGGACAACTCGCCCAGAGGTGTTACTTCGTTGACTGCTTGGGGTAATGCCTCAACCGCATAGCCTTCGGGTATGGTTACCACCAGCGTGTCGATATCAACGTAGCCATAGTCGATGTGGACGGGCTGCACGCGCTGCTGCAATGCCCGCGGCACGTTCACTGAGTGAAAGAGTCCCACTGGGACAAACATGCGTGAGCCGGTGATGTTGGCCAGTTTGCGTGTCTCGAGCTGCATGGACACATCGATGTGCGGTGTGGAATAGCCCTGCTTGTGCTCGGTGAAAGTGAAGTCGCCAAGAGTGACTGCCGAGAGGTTGATGGCCGTGAGCATGGCATTCCGACGTTGCTGCTCGGTGCGCGACACCATGGGCAGCATGTCCTCATACTGGCGGCACTCATATCGCATATTGACATCGACCTTGGCGCTGCCGTCATCCTGCAGCGTGACATGTGCCTTATTGTAAGAAACATTCTGCTCGGGAGAATATTCGGGAAGTTTTACCAAGTGGCCGCCGTTGTCGTCAATCAGCAGCGCATCGTTGCCGGCAATGCTTTCATGCACATGGCCCAGCGGCACATGAGCCGAAGCTGTGCACTCGAGCCACAGTGTGTCGCCCGGCAGCGGCACTTGGGCAATGACGTGATTGAACTGATTGGATGGGAACTCTGTGACAAGGTGATGCAGGCCACTCCCGATGATCACATAGTTGGCCGGGATGCCCACCTCATGCAACATGGCGCACAGGTAATTGGTCAAGCCTTTGCAATCGCCAAAGCCGGTGCGACACACCTCGTTGGCGGGAAACGGTTGCCAGCCTCCGATGCCTAACTGGATGCTCACATAGCGCGTGGTTTGGGCCAGGTAATTGTAGAGGACCTCCACCTTGCTGCGGTCGGTACGGCAGGTGTCGGTCATAGCGTGCAGCTGCTCCTTGAATTTGGGCGTCAGCTCTTGCTGACCCTTGAGCAACGAATGGATCCATTCCCCGTATCCCTGCCATGTCGTCATATCGCCTGAGACGCCATGAAATTCAAACTTGCCTGGCGACCATAGAATATGAGGTAGGATTTCACGGGCAGGGGGAGAATAGGGTTCACTATCGATAGCGGGCAGGTTATCCATGTGCGCCTTGTAGCGGATGCGGCCATCACTCAAGGTGGTCTGTGTCACCTGGTCGGCAATGTTACAGCACAGGTACCGGCTTGCCATCTGGGCTGGCGCCGTGAGCACGTAACTGGCGTGTTCCACCTGGGTATTGTAGGCTTCGACCGGGGCAAAGGTCGGGAATCCGAAGTTGCCGTTGTTGCGTTCGGTGACCCAGTTAAATTCTACAGTAATTGGGTAACTGGGCGGCGTATAGTCAAGCGAGAGCGTATAGAAGTCATCAGCAAATTCGCTGCTCAGATCACTGCGCCTGAGTTCCCCCTTCTTGAACTTGCGGATGACCTTGCCTGTGGCATCGGTCACTTGACCGTTGAAGTCGGTCAACTTTTGCCACTTGCTGCACCCTACAGCAAACTGCGCCATGTCGTTGGCGCGCTCATGGAGCAGGCGATAGACGCGCTGCTCGCTGATGCGGGTGTTGCGCATGTCACGACAGTCAACCTCGGTGGTCGATTGCACAACGACGGCATCGACCGTCTGAGATGCGGCAGGCATCACGCATGCCAGCAACAGGAGTAGGGTAATCAGTGGCCTCATTGCATTTTCTTAATTACGATGACATCTTGCAGTCGCTTATACACCTCGTCGATGAAGTTTTTCAAAATGGGATACTCCTGGGGTGAGAAGAATATCTTATTAATCTGAAACTGGCACCCTGACGACAGCTTTGATCCATTCACTTCGGAGGCGATGACACAGCTTAATGTGCCATCATCGCTCTTCAGCACCAAGGGTTGAGGCAACTCCTCGGCCACATATCCCTCGGGAAGGTTCACTATTGTGGTAACGTTCTCAGTATAGATGTAGGGAAACTCGACAGGCAATGTGCGTTGTTCCTCGGTCAGCGGGTTCTCATTCATCACAGCCAGCAACCACGGGTTGAGGTAGATCATGTCGCCTGCGACATCGCACTGCTTGGTCATGTGCATCTTTCGTTCCACTTCCGGTCCCAATCCGCGATGATTGAAAAGCGAGAGCGATTCGATTTCGCAATTCAATTCTTGAGCCAAGTTTGACACAAAAGTGGCACTGTCGGTAGCCATGCGGAACTCACGCCGCAAGGAAGCGGCCTCTGAGCCTGAGAACTTTGTCTGCACGTCGGCCTTCAAGGTGCCATCAGGCTGGAGCTCGGCATTAACCATGCTGCGTGTCTTGCCTGCAGACAATTTCATCAAGTCGACCCATTCGGCCTGTTTGTTCTTGCCTATGATGCGGGCACGGTCAACCAGCAAATTGTCGGGCAGGACATTGATCCATCCGTCCTCAATTGAACCGTCCAGGTAGGAATATGAGTCGCCCACCTTGACCGCTACCACAAAGGTGTTGATTTCTTTGTTCGAAGCACGTGCGACAGTCATGAACCCCTTGTCGCGAGACAGCATTACGGCAGGATAAGCTTCAAATCCGGCATCCGTGAGCATGTTGATCAGGATGAAGTTGATGCTGGCGTTGCTGCCCGTGCGTTCCTTGAGCACCTTACCCGCGCTCTCGGCATAGAGGGCATAATTCTCGTTCCACTTGACACGGTCCTTGAGCAAACGGTAGATGGCCATGATGCGCTCCTTAGGGTCGCTGATGCTGGCCACACCTGCCTCTTGCATCTCGGTCTTGAGCGGGTTCTTGCCCAATCGGCAACCAAAGTCTTCATCTTCCAGTAGCCCCTTGTCCACATCGTTCCAGTCAGTAGAGAAATATTTGGACATGATTCCAGGTATTTGGATCGCACTCAACTCCATTGACACACGCTGCCCATAGGACTGAGGAGCATAAAGCAATTTCTTGTCGCGCAGTGCCGGCAAGTTACGGCCAACAAACCGATAATGCGTACCGCCACATTGAAAACCTGCCCCAATTTTCATGTTGGTGGGCTCTATCTTCCGTTCCAGGAGATGGGAACCACGCTCATCGACGTTAAAGGAAAAATACTCAGGCACAGTCACGTCAAACGAGGTGTACATGACTGGGATATTGCTTTGTGCATGCCAGTCATCAATATCATAGTAATGATCGCTGTCAATCTCATATTCCACCTCAATGACAGTGCCCACAGTGACCTGCGGTACAGTAAATTTGGTCAAGCGGAGCGTTTGGGTCACATCCTCATGATTGACCATGTCGCCCTCCATTTTGGTCTTGACCAACTTGCCGTCAACCATATTGAAGGCTGTCGCTTTGAGCTTTGCCAAAATCTCGCAGTTTCCCGAGCGATGCCCATTGAAAAAGTAAGAGATGCCACCATTTGCATGGTCTTTGCCTTCTTCCTTAAGGATCTTGATACGTTTCTTAGCGGATGTGATCAATTGGAATGAGCCAGAGGACAAGTCATACCTCAGCTCAGTCTGGCTGCACAGCACCACGGCCTCGGCATCAGGGTCAGGTGCATAGGTGGTCATATTCAGTTCGGCTTCAGTGGGTTTACCCCATTTCAGGTTGGGTTCCGGCATCTGTGCCCACGCCATGGATGCCAGGCACAACATCAATCCTAATAGCGTCAATTGTATGGTCTTCATTTTTTTCAGATTTATAACATGTCGCAAATTTAGCTAAAATAACGGAAAAACCTAGCAAATCATGAAAAAATATCGCTGGGGGTTCGAGGCAATGTCTCGAAACACGGGACAGGACAGTGGAGGCGTTTTCTGGTGGGGTTCGCCAGCAGCAGCAGGAGTATGAAAAACTGTTGCCTCATTGCACTTTCTTGATTACAATGACATCTTGCAGTCGCTTGTACACCTCGTCCAAGAAGTTTTTCACGAAGGGGTACTCCTTGGTAGAGAAGAAAAGCCTGCCGACCTGTATCTGACAATTTGACGAAAGCGTCGAGCCATCGGTAGTCGAAGCGATGACGCATCTTAGCTTGCCATCATCACTCTTGATCATCAGCGATTTAGGTAGCTCCTCAACCACATAGCCCTCGGGAAGGGTGATTTCTGAGGTCAGGTTTTCGGCGTAGAGATACGGGAACTCGACGGGCAACGTGCGTTGCTCCTCGGTCAACGGGTTTTCACTCATCACAGTCAGCACCCACGGGTTGAGGTAGATGAATTCGCCCGCGGCATCGTACTGCTTGGTCACGTGCATGTTCCGCTCAGCTTCAGGTCCCAATCCGTGATGGTGGGCAAGGGTGAGGGATTCAATTTCGCAGTTCAACTCCTGAGCCAGTTTAGACACAAAAGTGGCGCTGTCGGTTGCTGCGCGGAAATCATGCCGCAGCGAGACCGCCTGCAGACCCGTATATTTCGTCTGAATGTCGGCCTGCAAGGTGCCATCGGCTTGGAGTACGCCCATAACCATGCTTTGTGATTTGGATTCCGACACCCTCCTCAGGTCGACCCATTCGGTCGGTTTGTCCTTGCTCACGATTCTAGCGCGGTCAACCAGCAGATGGTCGGGCAGGACATCAAGCCAACCGTCATCGATCGAGCCATCCAGATAGGAAAGCTTGTCACCCACCTTGATTGCCACGACAAAGGTGTTGAACTCTTTAACAGTAGCACGGGCATTGGTCAAGAGCCCCTTGTCGCGCGACCGCATCACAGCAGGATAAGCTTCAAATCCGGCATCCCTGAGCATATTGATCAGGATAAAGTTGATGCTGGCGTTGCTGCCCGAGCCCTCCTCGAGCACCTTGTCAGCGCTCTTGGCATAGAGGGTGTATTTCTCGTTCCACTTGACACGATCCTTAAGCAGGCGGTAGATGGCCATGATGCGTTCTACAGGGTCAGCGATGTCGGCCACGCCTGCCTCTTGCATTTCGGTCTTGAGAGGATTATTGCCAAGCCGCCCACCGAACTCTTCATCGTCCAGTAGGCCCTTGTCCACATCATTCCAGTCAGAAGTGTAGTATTTTGCCTCACGCCCAGGTATCTGGATGGCGTTCAACTCCATTGTTATATACTGCCCATAGGATTCAGGAGCATAGAGCAGTCTCTTTTCGCGCAGTGCCGGCAAGTTGTGGCCGACAAACCAATAATGCGTACCGCTGCATTGCAGGATGCCTTCGTCAAAACCTACATCCATGCTCATGTCGACGGGTTCAATCTTCCGTCCCAGGCGATGGGAACCGTGCTCATCGATGTGGAAAGAAACAAACCCAGGCACAATCACGTCAAACGAAGTGTACATCACAGGGATATCTTCCTGTGCCTGCCAGTCATCAATATCAAAGAAATAATCGCTGTCAATCTCATATTCCACCTCGATGACAGTGCCCACAGTGACCTGCGGTACAGTATATTTTGTCAAGCGGAGCGTTTGGGTCACATCCTCATGATTGACCATGTTGCCCTCCATTTTGGTCTTGACCAGCTTTCCGTTGACCATATTGAAGGCTGTGGCTTTGAGCTTCGCCAAAATCTCGCATTCTTCCGAGCGATGCCCATTGTAGATATAAGAGATGCCACCATTGGCATGGTCTTTCCCTTCTTCCTTAAGGATCTTGATGCGTTTCTTGACATATTTGTTCAATTTGAATGAGCCAGAGGAAAAGTCAAACCTCAGTTCAGTCTGGCTACACAGCACCACCGCCTCGGCTTCCGGGTCGGGGGCATAGGTTGTCATCTTCAGTTCTGCATCAGTGGGCTTTCCCCACTTGAGATTTGTCTCCAGCGTCTGTGCCCATGCCATTGATGCCAGACACAACATCAATCCTAATAGTGTCAATTGTATGGTCTTCATTTTTTCAGATTTATAACATATCGCAAATTTAGCTAAAATGACGGAAAAACCTAGCAAATCATGAAAAAATATCGCTGGGGGGCGAGGCAATGCCTTGAAATACGGGACAAGACAGTGGCGGCTGGCGGTTACTGGTACTCGGGGCGGTGGGGGTAGTGGTTGCGCTGGGACTCGAAGTCGCGGGGGGCGGCTTTCAGGGCGATGGTGTCGGCGAGGATGTTGTAGCTCGAGGCTATGCCGGCAAGGGTGACCTGTGCCGCGCCTGTGGCGGGGGCGGCAATCTCGGGGATGGGGATGTCCCAACCGAAGAATTCATTCAATGCCGCGAGCATCATGGCGGTGCCGCGTTGCTTGCCCTCGGCGCTATAGCCGGCAATGTGGGGTGTGGCGACGATGGCTTTATCCAGCAGGTCACGGGATATGGCGGGCTCGTTCTCCCAGCAGTCGAGGGCGACGTCGCCGTGCCAACGCAACAGGGCGTCATTGTCGGCGATGGGGCCACGGGCGGCGTCGAGAATCAGGCGGCAACGGACCAGGCCGTCTAGGAATGCCTGGTCACACAGGTGCCACGTGGGCCACTGGCCGTCACGGGTGATGGGGGTGTGAAAGGTGATGATGTCGCACTGGCGCTGCAACTCGTCGAGGGGAGAGAAAATGACATCCGTAGAACCTTCCCTATTTTCCCTCGGGGGGTCGTTGAGGAGGACGGTGAAGCCGAGTTGGCGTGCCCAGCGGGCAACGATAGAGCCGATGTGGCCGACACCGACAACGCCAAGGATGAGG
>Ga0310694_10001188_pt1 | contig 30390 bp, 27 predicted proteins | sample 174DNAGHGhighgp2_FD_203884 | JGI IMG/M metagenome (GOLD analysis project Ga0310694, IMG submission 203884) | Sheep rumen microbial communities from Palmerston North, Manawatu-Wanganui, New Zealand - 1742 DNA GHGhigh gp2 (v2) (version 2) | ecosystem: Host-associated > Mammals > Digestive system...
CGCTCGTCTGCAGAACTTCTTCATCGTCCTGACCTACATCCTCGGTATCGGCGCCCTCGCCTTGATGCTGTTCTTCCTGTTGGCCAACATGATCACCAACTTCAAGACCTCCTACAAGATTCTGGTAGGTCTGCTTTTCTTGGTTGTGACTTTCTTTATCGGCTATCTGGTCGGTACTCCTACCCTCAGTCCTTCAGCTATCAAAGCGGGTATGACCGGTTCCGGATACAAGATGGTGAATGCAGCCTGCTTCACAGTCTATGTGTGTTTGTTTGTCGCAGTAGCTTCTATTATTGTGACATTAATTATGAACGCTGTTAAAAATAGAAATTAACATGAGTAAAAGAAAAACCCCGGGCTTGAATACGGGTGCAATGTCAGATATTTCCTTTCTGCTGTTGACCTTCTTCCTGCTTACCTCCTCCATTAACACGGAGCAAGGTATCCCGAGAAAGTTGCCGCCGCCAAAAGCTGACGACGCGAAGGAGCAGAAAGTGGATATCAACAAGAGAAACGTTCTGAACGTGTTGGTGAACTTCCGTGACGAGATCTCTGTGAACGGTGATGTTATCCTGATTACCGATCTGAAGTCCAGAGCCAAAGAGTTTTTCGCAAACCCCACCAACGACCCGAACCTTCCGGAAAAAGTCAGCAAACCTATTGATGGTATCGGCGACTTCCAGGTGTCAAAGGGCGTTGTGTCTCTGACGAACGACCAGGGAACGAGTTACAATATGTACGTGCAGGTGCAGAACGAGTTGCAGCGTGCTGTCAATGAGTTGCGTGACGAGACCGCGTTGCAGTATTTCGGCAAGAAATACGAAGCACTGGATTCCGCCGCACAACGTGCTGTCACCACCGCTATTCCGATGAGCATCTCCGAGGCCCCGCCAATCGACTACGGTTCCAATGGCGCACAATAACCTTTAAAACGCAAGATTATGTCAAGATTCAGAAAAGAAGGAAAAAAAGAGACACCCGAACTCAACATGGGTTCCATGTCTGATATTATCTTCATGTTTTTGTTCTTCTTCATGGTGATCACCACCATGCGTGAAGCGTCCTTGAAGGTCCATTTCACGCCGCCTAAGGCTACTGAAATTCAGAAACTGGAGAAAAAGTCCCTTGTGGCTAATATCTACATAGGTGCTCCTATCAACAAAAACGAGAACACGCTTCCTCCCGGAGAGGTTTCTGTTCAGCTGAATGACCAAACGATCAAGTCTGAAGATTTGGTTCGAGATGTGCGCGAGTTCATCGGTACCGAGAAAGAGTCCCGCGATGCTCAAGATAGAGACCGTCTGACTTTCTCCCTGAAAGTGGACAAAGATGTCCAGATGAGATATGTGAATACGATCAAACAAGAGTTGCGTAAGAATAATGCCTTAAAGATTAATTACGCAGCCGGTAAGAAAGTAACAAATTAATATTGAATATCGAATTTCAGGGCGGTGTGCACATCGTCCTGAAATTTTCAGTTTTAAAAAATCATTAGTATTAACCAAAATCATAAGTTATGAAGAAACTTTTACTTGCTGTTACAGCGCTGTTTATGGTCAGCGCAGTGTCCGCTCAAGTGGACAAAGTAAACGGACGCGCTAATGCGGTCTCTGCTCCCTATCACAAAGTTCAACTGAAAGGTACTGAGGAAGTTGCTGTTCCTCATGCCAGTGTTCCGATGATGCGCTCTCACAGCCGCAATTTCGTCGGTACTACCTATTACGATTGCCAATCCAACGGTTCTATGGCTCAGAGAGTGGTTGCCCATAATGATGGAACTGTTTCCGCCATTTGGATTACCGATAACGAGAACTTCAATCACCGTGGTACGGGTTACAACTATTTCAATGGTACCAGCTGGATTAATCCGTCCAGCAGCACCGATCGTATTGAGAATGTTCGTACGGGTTGGCCTGCTATTACCACTGTTGGTGATGCTGAAATCGTGGTTTCCCACAACGGTTCAAATGCATTGGTGATCGGTATCCGTCCTCAAAAAGGTACTGGTGATTGGACCTTTACTACTAAACAAGGACCTGTTGCTTCCGATGGAACTCACAACAGTACTTGTCTTTTGTGGCCCTCTATCGTTGCTTCTGGCAACACTTTGCACATGATTGCTTGCACGGAGTCTGACTCAGGTTATCTGTACAATGGTATTAATACCTGCTTGGTTTATTATCGTGGTACATTTAATACTTCCAATAACACTATCACTTGGGAAGAACCCCGTGTCGTTGGTAATGTTGACCCCAATGAGTATCCCAGATTCTCTGGCGACTCTTATGCAATTGATGCTAAGGGTGATAATGTGGCTATCGTTGCTTGCCCCTCCAGCACTATGGATGTTTTCCTTTGGAAATCAACTGATGGTGGTACAAACTTCACAAAGACTGTCGTTATCGAATCTGCTATCAAGAACGGCAACTTGACCGCTATGATGGATACCACGCTCTATGTGAACGATGGTTGCTGTGCCGTTGCTATTGGTGATGATGGCATTGCCCATGTCGCTATTGGTGCTTACCTTGTGGTTTCTGATGTCGATTCCGGCGATTCTTGGTACTGGTATCCCGGTATCGGTTATCTGCTTTATTGGAAAGATAACCAAGCTCCTATTATGTATAATAACAACGAGGAGTATATGCAACCCGATGTGTTGACCGCTGCTGGTTATACGGTTATTGAACGTTTCAATCTGGATTGTGGTGATGAGCTTTTTGCCCCCACTTCTTGGGGTTCCGATGCTTATCCTAGCTATGGTGTGGGTGCTATTTCTTTCCCGCAGTTGGTGGCACAAGGTGGTAATGTCTATATGGTTTTCTGCTCAACATTGCAATATCCTTTCTCTGATTTGGTCAATGATATGTACTATAGAGGTGTATTTGCCTGCAAGTCCACCGACAATGGCCAAACCTTCGGCGATAAAAGCTGGCTTTCTTATAACAAGGATTGTACCTACATGGATTCATGGGATTGGGCTCCTCTGACTGAAGAAAACATCGAAACAAATGTTGAGTTGATGCGTGAAGCTGTCAATACCGAAGGTGAAAGTGTGTATCCTTCAGTGGCTTCCAACATTGTTAATGGCAAACTGGTTATGACTTGGCAACAAGACTATTTTGCTGGTACTTACATTAAGGATGAGAGTTCACCCAGCGAAACGTTCGACTATTATTTCAGCATTGATGCTTCTGAAATTGGTGTGTACAATAACACCAACGAGGTTTGCCAAGGCTTGTGGATTGATCCTACGGGCGTTTCTAACGAGGTGATTTCAGGTATGAAGATTTATCCGAACCCTGCTTCTGATGCTGTAAACATCACTTTCTCTTCTGAGGAATCTGCTGATGCTGTGGTGAGCGTCATGAACCTGATGGGTCAGACCGTTTACACCTCCAACGTGAGCATGCACGAAGGTTATAACATGGTGAATGTTCCTGTCAAACAACTCGGTGCTGGTGTTTATATGGTGAACATCAAATCCAACAAGGGCACTTCCACCCAAAAGTTGATTGTTAAGTAATTTTTACCAAAACAAATGCATAAAGGCAGGCCGTAGTGCGACCTGCCTTTTTTCTGTATAAAGAGATAAAATATGATTAAATCAATGACCGGCTTTGGCCGGAGCGTTTTAGAGAACGATGGAAAGGTCATCACGGTGGAAATCCGGACGTTGAACAGTAAGCAACTGGATCTCAATACCCGTATTCCGTTGTTGTTCAAGAATTACGAAAATGAGATTCGCTCCATTCTCTCCAAAGAATTAGAACGTGCCAAGGCGGATTTCACCATTACGGTCGAAAATCGATCTGTCAACAGCACAGTTGCCATCAACAAAGAATTGGCAAAGTCTTATTATCAGACTCTTACGGATCTTTCCGAGGAGTTGCACAATCCTGTTACCAGTGACATCTTCCTGCATGTGATGCGGATGCCCGATGTGGTCTCCACCCCGCAAGAGGAGGTCAGCGACGAGCTTTGGAATGAGGTGCGGAACACCATTCTCGAAGCCTGCAATCAGGTGAATGCATTCCGAATTTCTGAGGGCAAAGTGCTGGAGCAGGATTTTGTGAAGCGCATCACGCTCATCCGCGACATGATTGACGAGGTGGCCCCGTTTGAGGAGAACCGCATCGTCCGAATTCGTGAAAAGTTCGAAAACGCGTTGAAAGATCTTGCCCCGAAAGTGCAGTACGATCCCAACCGTTTGGAACAGGAGATGTTCTATTATCTTGAGAAACTGGACGTTACAGAAGAAAAAGTCCGTCTGCGCAAACATTGCGACTATTTCATCGAGACCCTCAACGATAACCAGTCCAACGGCAAAAAGCTCGGTTTCATCGTGCAGGAGTGCGGTCGCGAAATCAACACCCTCGGCTCCAAGAGCAACGACTTCGACATCCAGCAGATTGTGGTGCGGATGAAAGACGAGCTGGAGAAATTGAAGGAACAGTTGGCGAATATCTTATAATGGTTATTGGTTATTGGTTATTGGTTATTGAGGTTAGGTGAATTGTACATTGTTCATTGTACATTGTAAATTGAAATAAAATGGGAAACATATTATCATTAATTGGTCGGCCGAATGTGGGGAAATCGACCTTTTTCAACCGTTTGATACAGGCGCGTGAGGCCATTGTGGATGCCACGGCTGGCGTGACGCGCGACCGCCATTACGGGAAATCCGACTGGAACGGTTACGACTTTTCTGTCATTGATACTGGCGGTTATGTAGTGGGGTCGGACGACATTTTCGAGTCCGAAATTCGCAAACAGGCGGCATTGGCTATTGAAGAGTCCGATGTCATCGTCTTCATGGTTGATGGTCGCGAGGGGCTGACCCCGCTGGACGAGGAGATTGCCGACATTTTGCGCAAGTCCAAGAAACCCTATTACTTGGCGGTGAACAAGATTGACAGTCCGAGCAACTACTTGGATTACACGGAGTTCTACGCTTTGGGAATAGGGGATATTTATCCCATTTCCGCTGTTTCAGGCAGTGGCACGGGCGACCTGTTGGATGAGGTGGTGAAACACTTTTCGAAGGACAAGGATGACCTACCCGACGATCTGCCGCGCATCGCTATCGTGGGCAAGCCCAATGTCGGTAAGTCTTCGATTATCAATGCTTTCCTCGGCGAGGATCGCCATATTGTCACGCCGTTGGCCGGTACAACCCGCGATACCATTTTCACCCGTTACAAAAGCTTCGGTTTCGACTTTTATTTGATTGACACTGCCGGTCTGCGCAAAAAGAGCAAGGTGGAGGAGAGTTTGGAGTTCTATTCCGTGATGCGTGCGGTACGCTCTATCGAGAATTCCGATGTCTGCATCGTGATGGCAGATGCTTCTCAAGGTTTTGATTCCCAAGATCTTAATATTTTTGGATTGTGTGCTCGGAACCACAAAGGTATTGTGCTGGTGATGAACAAGTGGGATTTGGTGGAAAAAGACACGCACACGCACAAAAACTTTGAGGATGCGGTCAAAAGTCGGATTGCCCCCTTTACGGATGTGCCGATTATTTTCACCTCAGTGACGGAAAAACAGCGTATTTACAAAGTGTTGGAAACGGCCATCCAGGTTTATCAGAACCGTCAGCGCCGTGTTTCCACTTCCGAGCTGAACGACACGTTGCTGCCCATCATCGAGCACACACCGCCGCCCATGAACAAGGATAAGGTCATCCGGATCAAGTACATCACACAGCTGCCGGTGGCTTATCCCACCTTCGCGTTTTTCTGCAATTTGCCGCAGTACGTGGTGGATTCCTACAAACGTTTCCTCGAGAACCAGATCCGCAAAAATTGGGATTTCTCCGGTGTGCCGATTGAAATTTACTTCCGAAAAAAATAATCCATGAAAAAATTGTTCATAGAAACATACGGTTGTCAAATGAATTTCGCGGACAGCGAAGTGGTCGCCTCCATTTTGAAGGATCAATACTCGCTGACGAAAGAGATTCAGGAGGCCGATTTAATCCTCATAAACACGTGTTCTATCCGTGACAAGGCCGAACAACGCATCCACAAGCGTTTGAAGGAATTAGAGGCATATAAGCGCAAAAAACGCACGTTGCAGGTGGGCTTGCTCGGTTGCATGGCGGAACGGATGAAGGAGGAGTTGTTGCAAACGGAACCGGTGTTGGATTTCATTGCCGGTCCGGATGCTTACCGTTCCTTGCCGCAGCTGATTGAAGATTCCCAACACGGGCATACATCTTTCAACGTATTGCTCTCAAAGGAAGAGACTTACGACAACATCATGCCGGTGCGTTACGATGCCAACGGTGTGTCGGCGTATGTTTCCATCATGCGCGGTTGTAACAATTTCTGCTCCTACTGCGTAGTGCCCTATACCCGCGGTCGCGAGCGCAGCCGTAGCCCCAAGACCATCCTCAGCGAGATTGAAGATTTGTTGAAGGATAACTACAAGGAAGTTACGCTGTTAGGACAGAACGTGAACTCTTACTATTGGAAAGAGGGCGACGAAGAGGTCTCCTTTGCCAAGCTGATGGCGATGGTAGCGGAGATGTCGCCGGAGCTGCGTGTGCGGTTTGCCACATCGCATCCGAAGGACATTTCGGACGAGCTAATTGAAACCATTGCGCGTTACGACAATATTTGCAAATGCATCCATCTGCCGGTGCAGTCGGGCAGCAACGAGATGTTGCAGAAGATGCGCCGTGTTTATACTCGCGAGAGCTATCTGGAGCGCGTCCGCAAGATTAAGGAAGTGTTGCCGGATTGCGCCATCACTACCGACATTATTGTCGGATTCTGTGGAGAAACACTTGAGAACCATCAAGATACGTTATCCATTATGCGCGAGGTCGGCTACGAATATGCTTACATGTTCAAGTACTCCGAGCGTGGCGGCACGCTGGCTTCCAAACAGTATCCCGATGATATTCCCGACGAAGAGAAGACCCGCCGGTTAGAGGAGGTGATCGCGTTGCAAGGCGAACTCTCGATGGAGAGCAATCGTCGTGATATTGGCAAAACCTTCCGAGTGTTGGTTGAAGGTGCCTCCAAACGTTCTGATGATCAGCTCTTTGGTCGCAACAGCCAGAACAAGGTGATTATTTTCCCGAGAGGGGAACACCAGATTGGGGAGTACGTGGATGTGACGGTGACGGAATGCACGCCGGCAACGTTGATGGCGATGAAATGACGATGAATGGGCGATGAATGACGATGAATGGGCGATGAATGGGCGATGAATGGGCGATGAATGACGATGAATGTGCGATGAAAAACGATGAATGATATTCGATATATAGGGTACGACCAGTTGGTGTCGTTTTTGCGCGAGAATGGTGAGAAGCCGTTTCGGGCGAAGCAGATTTGGACATGGTTGTGGAAGCGGGGCGCGGGCTCGTTTGATGAGATGACTGACCTCTCCATGGCGTTGCGGACAACGTTGCAGGAGAATTTCACGTTTCACCGTGCCGAAATTGCCGAAGAGGTGCGGAGCAGCGACAAAACGACCAAATTCCTGCTGAAATTTTCGGATGGTAAGTTGGTGGAGGGGGTGCTGATTCCAAGCAAGGAGCGCGTTACCGCGTGCCTTTCCACGCAAATCGGTTGTCCGCTGCATTGCGCGTTTTGCGCTACGGGCACCATGGGCTTCCTTCGCAACCTGCATTACAGCGAAGTCATTGACGAGTACGTACTGCTCAATAATCGTGCGCAAGAGATTTACGACCAGCATATTACCAATATCGTTTTCATGGGGATGGGGGAGCCGTTGCTCAACTTCGACAATATGATGACGGCCATTGATATTTTGACCGGCAAAGACTATTTCGGACTTTCTCCGGCACGTATCACGCTTTCCACGGCAGGCATTATCAAGGGGATTAAAGCCTTGGCGGACAGAGGTTTCCGTTGTGGTTTGGCTATCTCGTTGCATAGTGCCGATCCGGTGGTGCGCGGACAGATTATGCCGGTGACGGAGGGTAATCCGTTGCACGATTTGCAGGCGGCGCTGGCGTATTACCATCAGAAAACTGGCGAGCGCATCACCATTGAGTATTTATTGCTTTCCAAGGTGAACGATTCAGAGAAGGCGGCTGAGCAGTTGGCTCGTTTCTGTCGTCCTTTCCCCGTAAAAATCAACATCATAGAATATAATTCCACCCCAGATTCACTCTTCCATAAGTCGGATCCGGTGCGTCGGCAGGGTTTCATTTCCGTCCTGGAGCGTTGCAACATGGTGGTCAACATCCGTCAGAGCAAGGGGCAGGATATCGCCGCCGCCTGCGGACAATTGGTGAAACAGCAAAAGAACGACAACTAAAACTTCATAGCAATGAAAATAGAGCTCAAACTGGCCCTTTTGTGGGTGTTTTTCATGACGTTTATTGGTGTACAGGCGCAAGTGGTCACCGATTTTGACGTAACCTACGCGCAGGAGTTGCTCAAGCCGGGAACTCCCGCTCCCGATTTCCAACTTCAAACACCTGACGGTAAAACGGTGAAATTCAGTGAGTTTTCCAAAGGAAAATACGTCGTCATCGATTTTTGGGCCTCCTGGTGTCCCGACTGTCGCAAGGATCTTCCCGAAATCATCCGGCTCTACAACAAGTTCCACAATTATGGCGTGGAGTTTCTCGGGGTTTCCTTTGACACAGACAAAGAGAAATGGACGGACTACATCGCCAAATCTGGCGTTCCATACACGCAGGTGAGCGAACTGAAACGGATGAACCAATCGGAGGTAGCCAAAGCTTACGGCGTGCGTTGGATTCCGTCGATTTACCTCATCGGACCTGATGGTAAAGTGTTGGTTAGCACGGTGTTGTCGTATAAGATAGAGTGTGAATTGACAACATCCTTTAAAAATGATAAACCGGGTACCACCCATGATTATATGCTTCATGTGATTGATGGGAGCAAGGGTAAATTGGCGGCGAGATTGTATCAGCCTGACTTAAAATCTGGTGAACGTTGTGACCTTGTGATTTTGTGTCACGGACTCAATGCTGACAAAAACTTTCCTTTGTTAGTGGAGGTGGCTGATCAATTGCACGCCCAAGGTATTGCTACACTGGAGTTTGACTTCAACGGTCATGGCGTAAGTGACGGCAAGTTCTCCGAGATGACCATTCCTAACGAAATTGAGGACTTGGAGCAGGTTCTCGCCTACGCGCAAGACCTCCGCTTCGTTCGCAATATTGCGTTGGTGGGCCACTCGCAGGGTGCCATTGTGGCGGCGATGGTCGCGGGCAACCATCCCGACGACATCAAGGCGGTGACATTGCTGTCGCCGGCCTCTTCAGTGCGCGATGATATTGCCCGTGGCAATCTCTTCGGTATCGAGTTCAACCCGCTTGATCCGCCCGACAGTCTCGTGTTAGTCAACGATATCGCCCTCGGTCGGCGCTATCTTAAAACCGCACTTTATCTTCCCATTTTCGAAACATCAGCCAAGTATAACGGTAGTGCCTGTATTATTCACGGTAATGGTGACCGCCTCGTGCCGTTTACCTGCGGCGAGCGTTTCCACCAGCTTTGGGAGCACAGCGAATATTACGAATTGGAATATTACGACCACAATTTCACGAACTGTATTTATCGTCCCGTGGAAATTACCGTCGATTATTTAAAAAGAACGCTACAACCGAAATAGGGCTGTAGCGTTCTGCTTATTTCAATTGATTTTCTTTCAACTTATTGTTTTTCAATTCTATAGCCAACAGTGGCGAAGAAGAGAATGTAGGCGTAGCTGACGAATAACAGGGCGTAAGCTACGTGTTGGTTTACCGCATCGGCGATTTTGCCGAAAATCAACGGCATGATGGCGCCGCCTACGATGGCCATCACCATCAGTGCGGAGGCGAACTCCGTATGGTCGCCGAGGTCGCGGATGGCCAACGGCCAGATAGCGGGCCACATGATGGCGTGTGCGAAACTCAAGCAGATGATGGCGATGATGGAGACAATACCGGACGTGCATAACGCCACAGTTACCAGAGCCACAGAGAGTAGCAGTTGTATGATTAACGCTTGGCGTTGTGAAATCACCTTAGGCACAAACAGGATGCCGCAGACATACCCCACCAGGAGGGCGATCAGTGCATAGACACCGAAGTAGTGGGACACGGAGGTTGGGATGCCGTAGTAGTCGCCGTAGGGGATCAGCGTGTCGATGGCGATTACTTCTGCGCCAACGTAGAAGAAGATGGCGAGAACGCCGAGCCACATATACGGATAGTTGAAAATGCTGGTTTTATGTCCATCGATTTTCTTTTCTTCCTCCACAATATCAGGCAGATGCGCTGTTTTGATGAAAAGCACCAAGGCGATGAGCACAGCGGTCATGATGAGGTAGGGGATGATGACGCCGTTGGAAAGCTGTTGCAACATAGCCTCTTTGTCAGGACCCGCGGGTGCCACCTTGATAGCCTCGATGAGCTCCTCTTTGCCGCCGAAAAGGGCCTTGTAGAGCACGAGGATACCAATCATACCGGCCACTTTGTTGCAGATGCCCATAACGCTCATACGGCGTGCGGCAGACTCAATCGGTCCAATGACCGTGACGTACGGATTGCTGGCGGTCTGCAGCAGTGAAAGTCCGCTACCCTGCAGGAAAAGTCCCAACAGGAACATCGGATAGCTGCGCATCTGTGCCCCGGGGATGAACATCATGCAGCCGATGGCCATGACGACCAATCCAAGTGCCATACCGTTGCTGTAGCCGGTTTTCTTCAGTACAAAAGAGGACGGAATGGACATCACAAAGTAGGCGATATAGAAGGCGAAGGTCACCAGATAGCCTTGCACTTGCGTGGTGAGCTCGCACGAGGTCCGCATGTAGGGGATCAGAATGTTATTGAGCCATGTCACGAAACCGAATACGAAAAACAGCGATCCGATGACGAACATGCAATAAGCAGTGCTTCTCTTTTTTTCTGTCATAAAGATTGGAATTTATTTAATGAGTTTCATCAATTCTGCCTTTTTGGCATCATATTCCTCCTGGGTGATGATTTGGAGGTCCAGTTTCTCCTTCCACTTTTTCAGCTCCTGGAGGGCGGCTTCGGAGGCCACATCTTCCGGGTTGGCTTTGATGACAATCTCCTTCGTCGCGATGGCCTCCTCGAAATTGGTGCAGGCCAGACCGCCGCGGTTCAGCACAAGGTAGATCTTGCAGCCGCAGGTTTTCCGGTTAAACGGATCCACGGGCAGACATTCGATTTTCTTGATGGTGGCCACGCCGCCGGCACGGTTCTCCACGCGCTCGGCTCTCTCCTGGCTGGTCGCACGATCCGTAGAGCTGGCATTTTCGTCTTCTGCTATGGAATTTAAAACACTGCCGGTCACATCTTTAAAATAAACGTAATACTTGCCGTTGGTAGGGTAACCGTACGTGATGGTGGATCCTATTCTGTACGTCACCCCGTCAGAGGCCACATACTCGGTGATTTTGTCGCCACCGACTTTGCCTGTCAATTCCTTGGCCGATTTCTGGTCCAGAATATCCTGATACGTAACCGTTTGCGCCCAAGAGCACAAAAACAGACCTAATGTCAAGAATAATGTGAAAAGCTTTTTCATATTATTATTGTTTTAATTGATGAATCGTATTTTCGGGGTTTTCGGATTTGAAGACGGCGTTTCCGGCCACCACAGCATCCGCGCCGGCCTTGATGATGTCGGCGATATTGTCCAGGTTCACGCCGCCATCGACTTCGATCAGCGCGTTGGACTTGTTGCGTTTGATCATGTCGCGCAGTTCGCTGATGCGGTGCAGGGCGCGGGGGATGAATTTCTGTCCACCGAAGCCAGGGTTTACCGACATAATCAGTACGAGGTCAAGGTCTTGAATCACGTCTTCCAGTCCGGAGATGGGTGTGTGCGGGTTGAGAGCGACGCCGGCGAGCATATCCTCCTCCTTAATTTGGTAAATGGTGCGGTGCAGGTGGGTGCATGCCTCCCAGTGGACTGTCAGCATATCGCATCCTATCTCCTTGAACGTGTGGATATAACGTTCGGGTTGAACAATCATGAGATGGGTATCCAGCGGTTTTTCGGAGAGTTTACGCACGGCCTTGATGACGGGCATTCCGAAGGAGATATTCGGCACAAAGACGCCGTCCATCACGTCCAGATGAATCCAGTCCGCTTCCGAGCGGTTCAGCATTTCCATCTCTTCTCCCAGGCGATTGAAGTCGGCCGACAACAACGACGGGGCAATAATCGGTTTCACACTCATTTTCTTCACATTTTGAGGCCGCAAAAGTACGAAATTTTAAAACACGTAGAGACGCAATGCTTTGCGTCTCTACAGGATTGTTAATGAAATTTTCTCCGAAAACTACTTCTTCGAGAAACTGGACTTATCGACGCCGCAGAGCGGACAGGTCCAATCGGCGGGAAGATCTTCAAAGGCGGTGCCGGGGGCGATGCCGTTGTCGGGGTCGCCGACTTCGGGATCATATACGTAACCGCACAGGTCGCAAACGTATTTATCCATGTTTTAAGAATTTAATGGTGTATTTGTTATTAATTTGAGTTTATGATTTGGCTGTTGGCTGTTGGCTGTTAGCTTTTAGCTGTTGGCTTTTAGCTAACAGCCAATGGCCAATAGCTAACAGCTATTTCAACGGACAAGTCGTATTCATGCTGCAGATGAGATCGACAACCTTGTTGGAGTAGCCGATTTCATTGTCGTACCAGGAGACCAACTTCACGAAGTGCTCGTTGAGCATGATGCCGGCGTTGGCGTCGAATACGGAGGTTCTCTTCTCATCGAGGAAGTCGGTGGAGACGACAGCGTCTTCGGTGTAGCCGAGGATGCCCTTAAGTTCGTTCTCGGAAGCTTTCTTCACAGCAGTCTTGATATCCTCGTAGGTAGCAGCCTTTTCGAGACGGCAGGTCAGGTCAACCACGGAAACGTCAGCGGTGGGAACGCGCAATGACATACCGGTGAGTTTGCCTTGCAGGGAGGGGATCACTTTGCCCACAGCCTTGGCGGCGCCGGTGGAGGAGGGGATGATGTTGCCGAGGATGGAACGGCCGCCGCGCCAGTCTTTCTTGGACGGGCCGTCAACGGTCTTCTGGGTGGCGGTGGCGGCGTGAACCGTCGTCATCAAACCTTCCACAATGCCGAAGTTCTCGTGGATCACCTTGGCCAGAGGAGCCAGGCAGTTGGTGGTGCAGGATGCGTTGGAGACGATGGTCTGACCAGCGTATTCCTTGTTGTTGACGCCCATGACGAACATCGGGGTGTCGTCCTTGGAAGGAGCGGACATCACGACGCGTTTGGCACCTGCTTTGAGGTGAGCCTCAGCGAGTTCCTTGGTGAGGAATAGACCGGTGGACTCGACTACGTAGTCGGCACCCACTTCGTTCCATTTCAGGTTGGCGGGATCCTTTTCTGCGGTGACGCGGATCTTGTTGCCGTTGACCACTAACATGCCGTCTTCCACGGACACTTCGCCCTGGAATTTGCCATGCACAGAGTCATAGCGGAGCATGTAAGCCATGTAATCCACATCCAACAGGTCGTTGATAGCGACCACTTGCACGTTGTCTCTTTCAGTTGTGGCTCTGAAAACCAGTCTGCCGATACGGCCGAAACCGTTAATACCAATTTTAATTTTTTCCATAAGTTATTTTTATTAATTTGAGATGTTCAAAAATCGGGCAAAGATACAAAATAATATCACCCAATTTTTGTATTTTTGCGAAATTTTTTGATTTAGTATGTACAGTCTGTATATTAAAGAACTTAAGGCCTTTTTGAGCTCCATCATTGGATACATTTTCATTGGAGTTTTTCTCATCGTTTCGGGATTGTTTATCTGGGTTTTTCCGAACGTGAATAATGTGGTTGAATCGGGACTGGCTGATTTACAGGGACTTTTCAACCTTTCTCAATTTCTGTTCCTCTTTCTGGTGCCGGCCATCACGATGCGCTCCTTCGCGGAGGAAAAGCGCACGGGCACGATGGACTACCTGCTCACGCTGCCGCTGACCGACATGCAGATTGTGTGGGCCAAGTTCCTCGCTTGCCTCACGTTGCTGGTCATCGCGCTGCTTCCCACGCTGGTTTATGTGGTCACCGTCTATTGGATCGGCAATCCGGTGGGCAACATCGACATGGGCAGCACTTGGGGCTCCTATCTCGGATTGCTCTTCCTCGGCGCGTCGTTCATTGCGGTGGGACTTTTCTCCTCCAGCATCACCAACAACCAGATTGTGGCGTTTATCATCGCCGCCCTGCTCTGCTTTATCTTGTCGTTCGGCTTCGCCTTCATCTACTCTTTCGAGGCCCTCGGCAATTTCGGATATTATCTCAAAACGCTCGGTATTGAGCATCATTATGCTTCTATCAGTCAGGGTGTTATCGATACCCGCGATGTCGTCTATTTCTGTAGTGTGATTTTTATTTTCTTGTATGCCACCCGTTTGGTCTTATTGAGTCGTAAATGGTAACCGTAGAGACGTTTCATGAAACGTCTCTACAGACCATACGTTAATAGGTTTCGTAAATACATATTGAATATTATGAGTAAAAAAATCAATACACAGAGCAAACAGTTCAAGAGAAACACCATTTTGGGATTTGTGGCTGTTATTATAGCGGTCATTCTGGTGAACATCTTATCGTCCTTTTTCTTCTATCGCATTGATTTAACGAAAGATAAACGTCATTCGCTGTCGAAGAGCACCATTGAGATGCTGAAGAATCTGGAAGATCGCGTCTATTTCCGTGTTTATCTCAAAGGAAAGGATCAACCTGCTGATTACCAACTTTTTGCCAAGCAGGTAGAGCAGATGTTGCAGACGTTCCGCAGCTATTCCAAAAATGTCTATTACGAATTTATCGACCCGATAGAGGGCAAGACCAATGAGGAGTTGAAAGGCATCTTGGGTGAGTTTGTGAAGAAGGGGTTGGAGCCGATTCCCATCAGTCGGGAGGATGCGGGCGGCTACTCTACGCACGTGGTGATTCCGGGTGCGATTGTCTCCTACCGCAACCACGAATATCCCGCCAAGTTGGTGGTGGCCGATCCTTCGGGTGCCGACTGGCTGAAGTATTCCAACGAGGAGTTGGAGTACAATTTGGTTGCTCCTGTGCGCCGTCTGATGAAGACAGAGAAGCCCAAAGTGGCTTATTTGGACGGTCATGGCGAGTTGGATTTCTGGAGTACCTGTTGGACGGCCATGCAGTTGCAGCGTTTCTACAACGTCACCCGCATTACGCTGGACGGCAAGGTCAACGCTTTGCGCAACATCACGATTGACGACACGATATCGGGCAATCTGGTGCTTGGCGAAAACAAATACGACGTACTTATCGTGGCTCAGCCCACGCAGCCGTTCCGCGAATATGACAAGTACATTATCGACCAGTTCATCATGCGTGGCGGTAAAGTGCTGTGGCTCATTGACAATACGACCGCTTCGTTGGATAGTTTGCAACATGCGGGCGAGTTTTTCGCCACGCCGCGGGCGCTCTATATCAACGACCTGTTCTTCACTTACGGCGTGCGTATCAATACCGACCTGATTCAGGATTTGAGCTGCATGCCGGTGCCGCAGCAGGTGAGCGTCATTGGCGACCAGCCGCAGTACAAGTTCATGGCATTCCCGTATTGCCTTGATATTGTGAACTTTGGTAACCATCCTATTGTCCGTAACCTCAAGGACATCAAGTCTGATTTTGCGGGCAGTATTGACTTGGTGGGCAACAATGCCGATCTGACTAAGACGGTGCTGATGACCACTTCGGAACGGACCAAGGTGGTGCCTACGCCCTCCATCGTGACCCTTAAGGTGGGCATGGTGAAGCCGAATATGCAGGAATACTCCTACCGGAATGTGCCGATAGCCGTACTTGTGGAGGGTAAGTTCCAGTCGGCATTCAAGGGCATCCTGCCGATAGAGTTTGATACCATCAAGGAGCTGGACTACCGTCCTGAGAGCGAATACACCCGCCAGATTTTCGTTTCCGACGGTGACATCATCCGCAACCCGTTCGACAGCAAGCGCAACCAGCCTTATCCGGCCGGTTACGACATCTATACCCGCCAAACCTTTGATAATACGGACTTTATCGTCAACTGCGTCAACTATTTGTGCGCGGATGACGATTTGTTGCAACTTCGTGCCAAGAATTTCAAGATTGGTTCGTTGAGCAACGAGAAGACCCGTAACCACAAAGTGTTGTTGGCGGTGATCAACATCGGTATTCCGTTGTTACTCATCAGTTTGATGGGCACGGTGCTGATTGTGATGCGTCGCGTGCGCTTCTCCAAGAAGGCGAGCGAAGCCAAAGAATAAGCTCAATTTATACGTACTTCTTTTTCACCAGATTGATGACAAATCCTGGTAAAAGGAAGCATAACAGCAGGAAAAAGTAATTGATGGCCCCCGGAATTTTGACTTTCCGGTTGTGCAAGGTGGCGCGTACGCCTCTGTGGGCGATTTGTGCCGGCGAGAGCATCACGCCGATAGCGCGGAGTCTTTTGCGTAGTTTTACCGGCAAATTGTAGAGGTCGGTATCTACTGCTCCTGGGCAGACGCAACAGACGTTCACCCCGTAATGGCTTAATTCATAGTGAATTCCTTTTGAAAACTTCAATAAAAACGCCTTGGTGGCTTGATAGACGGCGATAGTGGGAAAACTCATGAAGGCTGTGATGGAAGAGGCATTGAGGATATAGCCGTTGCCACGATCTTTCATGGCTTTGCCGAAGAGGATGCACAGGTTCATGGGCGTATTGCAGTGCAGCATTGTCATTTTCTGGCTCAGCGTTGCCGGTTTTTCCACTGCCGCGCCGAAATAGAACATGCCCGCATTGTTGACCAGTACTTCTATGATGAGGTTTTCGCTGACGCAGAAGTCGTACAATTCTTGTGCCGCTTCGGGCAAGGCAAGATCCTGATAGCGGATTCGGATTTGCTGTTCAGGGAATTGGGACTGCAGCTTGTTCTGTGCTTCCGCGTTCAAGTCTTCGCGATTGCTGACAATCAGGATGTTGTACCCTTTTCGCGCCCACTCTTCCGCGTATGCGTATCCGATTCCGGAGCTGCCGCCGGTGATCAAGGCAAAGGTATCTTTCTTCGAAATACTCATAGTTATATTTTTTCGGCTATTAGCTTTTGGCCAACGGCCAACAGCCATTTCAGATTAACATATTCTTGGCTTTTTCGACGGCTGCAACAAGCATGTCGGCCTCTTCGAACGTGTTGTAGAGGGCGAAGGAGGCGCGGACGGTGCCGGGAATCCCGAAATGGGTCATGATGGGTTGCGTGCAGTGGTGGCCGGTACGAACGGCAACTCCTTGATGGTCAAGAAGAACACCCATGTCATAAGGGTGAATGTTTCCTACAAGGAAGGAAATCACACCCGTTTTATGGGCAGCCTCGCCGATGAAACGCATACCGTCAATTTTGGACAGCTTTTCGGTGGTGTAGGTCAGTAGCTCTTGTTCGTATGCGGCAATTTGTTCTAACCCAATGCTTTGGATGTATTCGATAGCTTTGCGCAGTCCGATGACATCGCCGACAGACGGGGTGCCGGCTTCGAACTTGAAGGGTAGTTCGTTGTAGGTGGTCTTCTCGAAGGTCACGTCCTTGATCATTTCGCCGCCGCCTTGATATGGTTGCATCTCGTTGAGCCATTGCGATTTACCGTACATGATGCCGATACCCATCGGGGCATACATCTTGTGGCCGGAGAAGCAGTAGAAGTCGCAGTCGAGGGCTTGCACATCCACGGGGCAGTGCGCCACAGCCTGTGCGCCATCAATGAGGACGGGCACGTTGTGAGCGTGCGCGATACGGATGATTTCCTCAATCGGGTTGACGGTGCCCAGCGAATTGGAGACGTGCACCACGGCCACAATCTTGGTTCTGTCCGTGATAAGTTGTTCTAACTCGTTGATTATCAATTCTCCTTTGTCGTTGAACGGCAACACTTTGAGTTTGGCGCCGTGTTCCTCGCAGGTCAATTGCCAAGGCACGATATTGGAGTGGTGTTCCATTTCCGAAACGATGACCTCATCGCCTTCGTGCAGGTAGGTGCGTCCGAAGGAGGCGGCCACAAGGTTGATGGATTCCGTGGCACCGCGCGTGAAAATGACCTCCTGTGTACTTGTCGCGTGGATATATTGTCGCACGGTTTCGCGTGCTTTTTCAAACTCGTTGGTCGCCAACTGACTGAGACAGTGCACCCCGCGATGAATATTGCTATTGATGTGCAGGTAATAGTCGTTCAATGCATCTATCACGGCTTGCGGCTTCTGCGTCGTCGCCGCATTGTCCAGATAGACCAGCGTTTTGCCATAAACTTTTTCGTTCAATATAGGAAAATCTTCTCTATTCATAGGATGATGTATTATCGGGAAAGTTTTGTTCGGAAAAATTATTATTATGATTGTCAGGTTGTTGAATATAACGAAGTTGGGTAGCGTACATTAAGACCCACAACACGGACATGATGATGCCGTTCACATTCATGGCCGCCAAGCCGCCTATGGCAAAATTCAACACACAGAATTCCAGAATTTTACCTATCGTGTAAACGTGAAACCCCACTTTGTTCAGTTTCACCAGCATCAGGAACGCACCAGTGAACAACATGATTTCAACGACAGTCAGCAACAGATATTGCCAACTGCTGATAGACGTATATAGTGACAGAATTTGTTCGGCTTGTTCAGTCGAAAACAGGTTCATCTCCTTGATAATGTCCATGGATTTCAGCATGGAATTTGGGGCAATGGCCCAACAAAGGTAGGCAATGGCGGAAAACAGAGAGTCCACCATAGTGATGATGCCCAAAATCCATAATATTGGGGTTCGATGCGGTTTATTTTCCATAGTTGACTATAGTTTTCGGTTACATATTTTATAACATATCGTATTCTTTTCCTGTATTTTGAAACGTTCGTCGGAGCGCCATCCAATAATCCAGATGATTTGGTCTTCGGAACACAATAGGCGAATTTGCGATTTCGTGAAACGGTCGATTTTATGGTCGGTGAAGAAATCGCTAAGCTTTTGGCGACCTTTCGTACCGAGGGGATAAAAATAGTCGCCTGAACGCCAAGAACGGATTTGTAGTGGAAACGTCAACTTATCCTTCGGTAAATATAGAATATCAGGGTTCTTTTCAAAAACCATATCTTTTTGATATTCAAACTCTTCTATATCAAAATATTGACTTAATTCTTCTTGAGAGACTATATTTACACAAGCTTCTTCCGAATTTGCTTTAGGTTGAATTAATAGAAAATCTCTGTCAATCAGAAGAATATGCGTATCGGAGAAAAACTGTTTGCCTGGTTGAAAGAAAGAATTCACAGATAGTTTTTCACTAACGATAGCAGGGAAACCATATTCATTAAGTATTTCGTATAGAACAAGTTCTAGGTCGTCACATTCGGCTAATTTGCTGCGGTTGATGCGGCATTGTCCGTTTTGTTCAGAAACAACTTTCTGAATATCTGCCGCTATATGTTTTTGATAATAAGCATATTGTTGCTGAAGAATTTTACGGGTGCGGGCATTGGTGTCCAAAAATTGAGGATTAATGGATTCGAGCTGCGGAATCACCAAATGACGGATACGGTTGCGGGAGATTTCTTCATCGCGGTTTGTAATATCCTCAACGTAAGCAATATGGTGATCTTCAGCGTATTGACGAATTTCCTCTGCGGTAAAAACGAGCATCGGTCGGATGATTTTCCCATTTTTGGATGGGATGCCACAGAGTCCTTTGAGTCCGGTGCCTCGGCAGAGGTTGAGGAGCATCGTTTCAGCCGCATCTGTGCTTTGATGGGCAGTGACGATGAAGTCGTAATCGCCAGCGATTTCCGAAAACCAAGTGTAGCGCAATTCACGGGCGACCATCTCCACCGATTTTCCGGAGTTTTTCTGCAGGGTCAGGGTGTCGAATTCCTGAAGGTAAAGCGGAACCTGCCATTGAGCGGCCAGTTGTTGCACAAACCGCATGTCGCGGTCGGAATCCGCGCCGCGCAAGTGAAAGTTGCAGTGCGCTATGGCGAAGGAGAGTCCGGCTTCGTGGAACAGTGTGGCCATAACGGTAGAATCCGCACCGCCGCTCACCGCCAAGAGGTAGCGTTTATGCAATGCGTTCTCGCCTGCCAAAGCCTGTAATTCCTGCAAAAACCGGTTCAGCATATTACGATTCAAGACCAGAACGAAGTTTGAAATAGCGGCGGAGTTCCATCTGCATATATTCGTGAGAGCCGAAGTTGATGGTCTTTGGGGTCTCGCCTTTGCGCATCATCACCATGCCGTTGGTGGTGCCGTTGATGTAAGGGGTGATGTCGGTCTCCAGAGCGAAAGTGAGTTCGAAATCACGCACAGTCACGCGGTCGAAGTTGCCGCTGACCTCTTCGAAAAGAATGCCGTTTTCCTCGCAGAAAGATTGCAGCATCGGGACCGTTTCATCCCACATTTCGGGTTTTTCATGTGGATTGAAGAAGAATACCACTGCGTTATAGTCGGGTAGGGTATCTACAATTTCCGACATTTCGAAACGCCCCTGATCATTGATGAAGAACTGTTCCACCGTTCTTGATTTCCGGTGGTACTTTTCCGGGTCGCGGATGAAATCCTGCTTGGTGGCCTTGGATAGGGAGCGAGTCCATTCGTACTCTTTTGTGGTGCGGAATTGTCCGTCGGCCAGACGCAAGGTTTGCCATTGTTCGGTTTCTAGGATTTCGTTCTGCTGGTTCGCAACGCTGACTGCCACGGGCAGCACGTCCAGGATGCGTTGGGTACCGAAACCGGAAGTGGTGACGAGGTACAGCCATTCGCGGTTTTCCGATTGCAACAGCCATAATTCGCGGCCTTCAGGCAGCCGTTCCACGCATTCCACGCCCCATTTGTCGGGCAAATCAACCTTTGCGATCCATCTTTTCCCTTGGAAATCGTTTGCTTTCTCCAAAAAGGTCTCCAAAACATTGTCCTCCAACGGATAGAGTGTTTTCTGGTCGTGCACATTGGCGGTCAACGTGTCACGAATCACCTCCATGGGATAAATAACAGTTTCCTCACTATTATTTTTGTCGTTTTTCTTTGAATGACAATTGGTTAGGAAAAACGCCAAAACGAGGCAAATGTAGATGGTTATATGGTTTCGGTTCATTTTGATTTTTTCGGCAAAGATAGTATTTTTAATGGTTATAGGTTATAGGTTATAGGTTATAGGTTATAGGTTATAGGTTATAGGTTATTGGTTATAGGTTATTGGTTATAGGTTATTGGTTATAGGTTATTGGTTATAGGTTATTGGTTATTGGTTATTGAAGGTCAATGGTCAACAGTCAATGGTCAAACAGTCAATGGTCAAACAGATTTTCCGTACTTCAACGGCTTCGCGGACGTCATGGACGCGTAGGATGTCAGCCCCTTTCATCAGGGCGATGGTGTTGAGGGCGGTGGTGCCGTTGAGGGCGTGTTCGGGTGTTGTGCCGAACAGTTTGTAAATCATAGATTTACGCGAGATTCCGACGAGTAGAGGGAGTTCCAGTTGTTGGAATACTTCCAGATTTTTCATCAGGAAGTAGTTCTGTTCCAGAGTTTTGCCGAAACCGAAGCCTGGATCAAGGATAATGTCGTGGACATGGTGTTGATGCAGTTTTTCCACCTGTTCGCCGAAGAACTTCAGAATGTCTGCGAGAATGTCCTCGTATTGGGTATGTTGCTGCATGACATCTGGTTTTGCGGTGGTATGCATCAGACAATAGGGCACTTGCAGTTCGCCGATAGTGGGAATCATGTCGGGGTCGAAGGTACCGCCGGAAATATCGTTGATCATATCGGCACCAGCCTCCACCGCTGCTTTCGCCACGGACGCGCGGTAGGTGTCGATAGAGAGGACCGCTTCGGGGAATTTTGCGCGAATAGCGTTCACCGCCCGCAGAATACGCTCTTTTTCGACCTCTTCTGAAATTTCCAATGCATTCGGGCGCGTGGACATGGCCCCGATGTCGATGATATCGCCACCTTCCGCCAGAATCTGCTCCGCTCGTTTCAAGGTGTTTTCTTCCGAGATATATTTTCCCCCGTCATAGAAGGAGTCTTCCGTGACGTTCAGGATGCCCATGATGAATGGGCCGTTGCCAGAAAGTTTTCCGTTGAAATTGTACATTTGTAATGTTTATTGGTTAGAGGTTATTGGTTATTGAAGCGGGGTTATAGTTTATAGTTTATAGTTTACAGTTCATAGTTCATAGTTTATAGTTCATAGTTTATAGTTTATAGTTTATAGTTTATAGTTTATAGTTTATAGTTTATTGTAAACGAAAGTACTACCCCCATAACTGCTAACTACTAACTACTAACTGCTAACTAAAAGAGGGACAGCCTTCCGACCGTCCCTCTTTTTAATATATTGTATCAACAAAATTATTTCACAATAACTTTGGTGGTATAGACTTTACCGTTTTGGTTGATCTTGAGCATGTAAACGCCGCTGTTGAGGTTAGCCACGTTCACTTGAGCGGTACCGGTGATGGTTTCGCTGTAAACTTGTTGACCAACGATGTTGAAGAGTTGGATGTTAGCCTTCTCGTCGTTGCCAAGGTTGACGGTGAAGTTGTTGGTGGCAGGGTTCGGGTAAACAGTGGGGTTGGTCTTCTCCAGTTCAGGAACGTTCACGATTTCGCAGTTGTTGCAAGAAACTTTGGCGACAATCCAAGGATAGTGGCAAGTTGAGTTCCAGACAGGAGCAGGATAGAGGTAATCGCGGAAGAAATCTTGACCATTGTGGTTTACGTTATATTCGCTGATGATAGTACCTTGGTTGTAGTTGAAGAAAATCTCATCAGGAGGAGTAGAAGCGCTACCGCCAGCCCAAGGATAGTAATCAGAACGAGGATCTTTGTAAATCCAACCATAGAAGCGAGAGTGGTCGTTAATATCATCATTCAAAGGAACGTTATAAGCGCGTTTGAATGTGTAAGTGATATTGATAGCTTTATCGGTGATGCCGGTCAAGTTGATGGGCAGGATATATTCAGCAACGCTGATACCTTCTTCGCTGGATTCAGCGATATCGTCAGCTGTCAAGGGCAATTTATAGATGGTGGCACCAGTGGTCAAGTGAGTGTTCATATCGTAAGGAACTTCAACATATTGAACAACATTGGTTTGGCCTTGGCCGACAGACAAGGTCATAAGTTCGCCACTGAGGGCGGTGTTCACAGCCACAATGAGAGTGTCAACATTGCCATCAGGAACACTAGTACCGCGAAGGTAGCTACCTAAAATGGCGATAGAGTCGATGTTGTAAGAGCTGGTGTAGTTCAGGGAAATATCACCTTCAGCGGCAATATCATCCCAAACAGAGTTGGTGAAGTCATAAGTTTGGCCCCAACCGAACCAGAATCCGTAACCAGTGTCGCCATCGCTATAATGGGTCAAACCGTTGGAGTCAACAGCCACGCGACCGATTGCGATGTCATCGATAGTTGCATCACTGCCCCAATATGCGTAAATGGTTGCAGGATATTCCATCCATTGACTGGCAGCACCAGTTCTGTCGTTAGAATTGTGATGTTTGAATTCGGGTTTTCCAGCGATTTTAACGGGTTCCGAACGGAACGTTCTCGGCTGGATCTGTGCAAAGCTGAAAGAAACCATCAGCATCACAGCAATTAACATGTAAACTTTTTTCATTTTTGATGTTTTTAATTATTAATAATTTTGGATATTTTTCGAGGCTGCAAAGATATAGTTTTTATCGAAACCCCGGCAATTTTTTTTCATAAAAAATCTTAATAGCGAAATGTTGATATTTTTAGGTTACAAGATTAAAAGTTTACAAGTTTAGAAGTTTAGAAGGTTAGGAGTTTAGAAGTTTAGGAGTTTAGAAGTTTAGAAGGTTACAGGGTTAATAAAAAAAATCCCAAAGTTGTTGGTGTTTCGAAAAATATTGTATTTTTGCGCCGCTTTTCAAAACGAATGTTTCGTGGCGGAAAAACACTCTGAAATCTTTCAGAGAAGTTCAATGAACTTGGTTGCGTCACGAAAAATCCAATGCAAGTTTTATAAAAACAAAAGAGACAATAATTATAATGTCAGACATTAACGAAAACAAACCCAGAAGAAGAAGAGTGGTTAGAGGTGGCGAAGGATTGTTGGCCACTTCGAATGAGACGAAAATGAAGGGAAAAGCCCGCGTAGCGGAGAAACCCAATGTGCCTTTGTTTGGAAATGCCAAGGCTGAGCCGGTGGCGAAAAATACACAGGAAGAACCTCATCAGGAGGAAATCATCCAATTTGCCAATCCGCTACCCGTTGCTGAAAAACCTACCCCTGCCCGCGGTCGTTTGGGTCGTGCGAAAAAAGAAGCCCAACAGGCATCTCAAGCGACTGACGAACCCTCGTCCGCACCGGTGGAGAAAAAACGTCGCGGTCGCCCCAAAAAACAGGTGGTGATCGAATCGGAGGCTCCCGTCGAAGCTGTGGTGGAAGAGTTGATGCCTGAAACCCCGAAGCAACCCGCTGAATATACGCTGTTTGATGAGGAGGCTCCCGTGGAACCCGCTCCTGCACAAGTGGAGAAAAAACGTCGCGGCCGCCCCAAAAAGAACGTCGCCGAAAAACCTGCCGAAACCACAACGGTAGCTGAACCGCAACCCGTCGAAAAAGACGAGAAAGACGAAAAAATCGAAAAAGAACCGAAACACAAAGAGGAAAAATATCCTAAAAAAAGGAAAACGGATTATCAGGTTTCTCAAGAGGAAACGGAAGCCCAAGTGCAAGATGGCCCCGTTCCCTATATGGCTGATGCCCAGTACGATGGTTCTGTCATGGCCGAAGGTGTGCTCGAAATCACCAGTGAGAACTGCGGTTTCCTGCGCTCCTCCGACTATAACTACCTCTCTTCGCCTGACGATATCTACGTCTCCATGTCGCAGATCAAACTTTTCGGTCTGAAGAACGGCGATACCGTCTATGGCGCCATTCGTCCGCCGAAACCGGGCGAAAAGTACTTCCCGCTGACCAAAATCGACAAGATTAATGGCTGTCTGCCCGAAGATATCCGCGACCGTATTCCGTTCGACTACCTCACCCCGATGTTCCCGGACGAGAAGATTAATATTACTGGTCACCCCGGATGCAAGCTTTCCACCCGCATCATCGACCTTTTTGCCCCCATCGGCAAGGGTCAGCGCGGTTTGATCGTTGCACAGCCAAAAACGGGTAAGACAGTGTTACTGAAGGATATAGCAAACGCTATCGCATACAACCACCCGGAAATTTATCTGATCATCCTGCTCATCGATGAGCGTCCTGAGGAAGTGACGGACATGCAGCGCAGTGTGAACGCCGAGGTGATCTCCTCCACGTTCGACGAACCTGCGGAGCGTCACGTGAAAATTGCCAACATGGTGCTTGACAAGGCAAAACGCATGGTGGAATGCGGTCACGATGTCTGCATCCTGCTCGACTCCATCACCCGTCTGGCCCGCGCTTTCAATACCATGGCACCCGCATCCGGCAAGGTGCTCTCTGGCGGTGTGGAGGCCAACGCCCTGCAGAAGCCCAAACGCTTCTTCGGCGCTGCCCGTAACGTGGAAAACGGCGGCTCCCTGACGATTATCTCTACGGCCTTGATCGATACCGGCTCCCGTATGGATGAGGTGATCTTTGAAGAGTTCAAGGGCACCGGTAACATGGAGCTGCAGCTCGACCGTAAGCTCGCCAACAAGCGTATCTATCCGGCTGTCGATATCGTGGCTTCCAGTACGCGCCGCGATGACTTGCTGCAAGATGCCGCTACACTACAAAAAGTGTGGATCCTGCGCAACCATATTGCCGACATGACCACTATTGAAGCGATGAATCTGGTTATCAGTAATATGGAAGATACTAAAACGAATGAAGAATTTTTGAATTCTATGAACGGTTAGTAGAGACGTGCCATGGTGCGTCTCTACGGAAAAAATCATCCGTTTGCGTATATTTTGATGAAAAAAGCAATTTTCACTATAGCCGTGTTAATGTGTCTTGTCACGATCTTGAAGGCAGACACTTACACGGTTTTTTTTGATGAAGAAAAGTATAACCAGTACCTTTTGGACACCATCGGTGACCGTTATGATATTGAGGGACTGGAGTTTGTGGCAAATGAGATTTCGGAGAAACTCAACGGCGTGATGTTGGTGGCGGTGCGCGACACGGTGTTGTTGGAGCATGCCTACGGAGAATTGTGTCTGACGGGACAACCGCCGCGTCAATGCATGACCGATAATAATGTCATCACCAACAATACACTTTTCGATTTGGCTTCCATATCGAAACAGTTCACGGCCGTGTCCATCTTGCAACTCTGTAGCCAGGGACTGATTGACCTTAATGATACGATTACCCAGTATTTCCCCGATTTGCCATACAAAGGTGTGACAATCAAGCATTTGTTGACCCATACTTCCGGTATCCCCGAATATTTCAAGTTCAAGTACACATTGTATGGATCGACCGCTTTTGTCGATAACCAGCAATTATTACGCGTGTTAGAGAAACAGAAATATGCCAAAACGTTCCCAACGGGAACGAAATTCGAGTATGTGAATACCAATTATGCGATTTTGGCGGCGTTGGTGGCCCAAGTTTCCGGAGTTCCTTTTGAGGAGTACGTGCATGAGCATATTTTTAAGCCCGCCGGGATGGAAAACACTTGTTTTTTCACGGAATTGGTGGGAATTGATGCCAAGCACGGCAAAACATACGCAAATGTGGATCCAAAATCGGAATCTGTGTCGGTGCAGCCTTTGAACGAAGTGACGGTTCCGGTGGCGCGTGGACATCGGAAAGTGCCTGTGGTGGCCGAATATGATCGACTGAACGGGGTGCTTGGCGACAAAGGAATCTATTCCAATGTGGAAGACATGTTGCGCTGGGCTAATGCCATGTTCATCGACTATAAGATTTTGCCGAAAGAGTGGGTGGACCTTGCCTCACAGCGTGAGAACCAGCTGAAGGATGGTTCATTGCCCAAGAGCATTTATGGTTACGGCTACCGTATTGAGGAGAGCCCTGAGCACGGAAAGTTGGTCTATCACGGCGGACTTTGGAACGGTTTCCAGAACCTGTTCGTCTATCGTCCTTCCGACAATGTGGTGATTATCTTCTTGAGCAATCTCTATAATAGAGCCCACGCCGGCCGCAGTAACGAATTCCTCAATATTTTGGACGGCGCTTATGACGTTGACCATGATCCTTTGACCATTGACTATTGACCATTGACCATTGACTTGAAACTTGAAACCTTATGACTTTTTACAAAGCAAATTATCATACCCACAGTTTGTATTGTGATGGCAAAAGCACGTTGGAGGAGCAAGTGCGTGCTGCCGAGCAATGCGGTTTGCATCAGCTGGGTCTCTCCTCGCATGCACCGGTGCCGTTCGAGAATAATTTCGCTATGGCGGAGGAGAAACTGCCCGAGTACATCCAAGAAATCGACTGTTTGCAACGGACTACAGATGTCACGTTACTGAAATCGCTGGAATGCGACTATATTCCCGAAGTAACGACGGAATTTGCTGACAGACAGGCACAAAACGGACTTGACTACATTATCGGTGGTGTCCATCAGGTGAAGCAACTCCATGGCGACGGTCTTTGGTTCATTGACGGTTCCAAACAGGAGACCTACGACAATGGTTTGCGTGATCTTTTCGACATGGACATCAAGAAGGCGGTGACAGCGTTTTGGGAACAAACCTTTGAGATGTTGGAGACCCAGAAAATGGACATTATCGCCCATTTTGACAAGATCAAGATGCACAACCGTAACCGTTTCTTTACGGAAGATGAAGGATGGTATAAGATATTGGCTGACAAAGCGATACAGTTGATTAAACAGCACGATGTCATCATTGAGGTGAACACCCGTGGACTGTACAAGAAGCGCAGCGACAGTTTCTATCCCTCCACGGAGCTGCTGATGAAGGCTCGCAAGGCGGATATTCCCGTGATTGTCAGCAGCGACGCGCACAAGGCGGAGGAGCTGATGCTTTTCGTGCCCGAGGCATTGAAGGAGCTTCAGCGTTGCGGTTTTGATCATACCGCACGATTCGATGTGGAAAAAGGAAGGTTCGTATATTAGTAGTTAGTAGTTAGCAGTTAGTAGTTAGTAGTTGGCGGTTGGTAGTTGAAATTTGACCCTAAGCTACTAAACTACTAAGCTACTAAACTATTAAACTACTAAACTATTAAACTACTAAACTTCTAAGCTTTAAGCCTTTTTTTTGTACTTTTGCCGTACAAAATGTCAAAGAGATGGAAAACAAGGCCGGACAATTTTTAGAACGATACCGCGAGATTGAGGAGTGGGTACTCAACAATCTGAATATCACGGAGATGAAGGATTTGGAGCAAATGCCGCAGTATAAAAATATACGCAGTAATCTGGCGTTCTGCCGGCTGTTGCGCAACTTGTTATCGCATTACGATTGGTCGAAAGCGGGCAACGACATGATTATCGTCACCGACCAGGCGGTGCGCCAAGTGAATAATCTCTACTATTCGCTCAACCCCATGACGCTGATGCGCGTGGCCATCCGCGTGGGACAAATTTTCGCGCCCTCGCTGGAGGATTCCGTGCTTGCCGCCGTCAAAGTGATGCAGCGCAACGACTACTCCTACACCCCCATCGTGGAAAACCATCGAATTGTTGGGGTGTTCAGCACCAAAACCCTGATGCGTCTGGTGGCAGAAAACAACGGAATAAATATCACGGAGTCATTGAAATTCAGAGAAATAGCCGAATATACAAAACTGGTTGACGAACCGAATGCCCATTACGGTTTTATCAATCCGAACACGACGGTGGAGGATGTCAGCCTCAAATTCCAACGTTCAAAAACCCGCAAAGTTCGTTTGGACATGTTGTTCATCACGGACAACGGCCGTTCCGATGGCACCTTGCAGGGGATGGTCACACCCGTGGAGATTCTGTAGTTGGCTGTTAGCTATTGGCTGTTAATGGGCAAAAAGAAGTTTATTTTCTGAGTTTTATTCTTCCCAGTCGGCGTATGAAGTATCGGTTTCGCGAAGGCGGATACGACAGAGTTTAACCGCTACAGGAAGCCTTTTCTTTATTTTCTCGGAGATGAAAATCAGGAGATTTTCGGTGGTCGGCTGGAAATCCACGGTGACAATTTTCTCGTAATTTTGTTTTAAGGTATCAATGAGTTGCGCATCTGTTTTGGCATTGAGTACCAAAGCGTGGTCTAGCAATGAGATAACCTCCTCATTGACAAGTCGTTTTAAGTCGCCGAAATCCATCACCATGCCATTCTTGGGAGAGCTTTCATCCTGTAAAGGCTGTCCGGCAAGGGTGATGTCCATTTTGTAGGAATGGCCGTGGATATTGCGGCACAGACCGTCGTAGTTGCGCAAGGCATGCGCCATTTCAAAGGAAAATTGCTTGGTTATTTTAATGATACTCATCGCTTTAAGATTTTATAGGTGTAGATGTTTTGTTCGGAAGACAGTTTTATGAGATAGAGTCCGGAGGGAAATTGTGAAAGGTCTATTTGAATGTTGTCGGAAGGGTCTTTTTGTTGGGAAAACAAGGTTCTTCCAGCTATGTCTTGAATCTCAATTGTTAACTTATCCGTCTGATAATTAACAGATTGTATGTTGATTTTAGATGTAGTAGGATTCGGATAGATGTTCCATACGTTTTCGTTAGAGTAGGTTGGGATGGAGACTAAGAATGCCGAGTTCGTGTCGCTACCGAAAATCATCTCCGCCAGTTCTGGGAAATCGATGAAGGGATTGCGATTGTGTTGGATCTGAAATACGGCATTGTTGCGGTCGATCTCCTTTTGGCTGACGGGGTCCATAGCCGCCCATTGGAGCAGTAAATCTTTTGCCCACGGTTTGAGGTTTCCGCCCAAAAAATTGGATTGGGTCTCCACACCGAGGTTTTTGTCCATGTAGCAGACCGCCATGTAGAAGTAGGTGCGGGCAAAGTCGCCTTTGAAACTGTCAATGGGTTCGAATACCTGTCCGGAATAGCCTGATATATTGGAAGTTCCCACTTTGGAGCCGTTGGTACTGGTCCAGGTCGCATTCGTTACTTTGCCGATGGGCAGATTGCCACGTTTGGAGTTGACGAAACCATCGGTGGGGTAGAGGTGGAAGAGGTCGGTGTACATGGGGGCCACGCTACCGCCGAACCAGCTTTTGGGCACGGAGTGTTCGCGGTTGTAACAATCGCCCTCCCCGGAATAGTTGCCGCATTGGTCGCTGCCGAACGTGAAATAGTAGGCGGGCGTAGAGCCGGGTCGGTCGGAGTAGATGTCCCACACCTTGCCGTTGTCGGGACGGCTGTCCGTGGTGTAGAATGCTTGCCATAACCCATTGTAAGACAATG
>Ga0310694_10001189_pt1 | contig 30371 bp, 50 predicted proteins | sample 174DNAGHGhighgp2_FD_203884 | JGI IMG/M metagenome (GOLD analysis project Ga0310694, IMG submission 203884) | Sheep rumen microbial communities from Palmerston North, Manawatu-Wanganui, New Zealand - 1742 DNA GHGhigh gp2 (v2) (version 2) | ecosystem: Host-associated > Mammals > Digestive system...
CGCCCCGTTCGTCATTCACATAGCCTGCACTGCTTAAATTTCTCGTTAAGAGGTGATTTGATGAAGGGAATTGCCTATTTGCGCAATAAATTAAACGCAAAGAGAACGCGTGTATTACTTCGCTACAAATACTACGATATGAAGGAAAGAATCCCGGATTTGAGGATTTCCTCTCCTCCCGACCTTCAATACTGGATGGGGACGCTGGGGTGGTGTGCGAAAGCTGTTGACTCTATCGCTGACAGATTAGTGTTTGACAGATTCGAGAACGATGTCCTTGCGATAAACGATATTTACAGACAGAATAACCCCGATGTGCTGTTTGACTCTGCGATACAATCCTCTCTGATAGCGTCTTGCTGTTTCATATACATTTCAAACGGTGAGGACGGATTCCCGAGGCTTCAAGTGATAGACGGTGCAAACGCCACAGGAATTATTGACCCGATAACCGGTCTTTTGAAGGAAGGTTATGCAGTATTAGAGCGTGACGATATGGATAATGTTCTAATCGAAGCGTATTTCGTTCCGGGAATGACTACGATTATCGAGGGAAAGAAGGTCACGCAGATTGCGAATTCTGCACCGGCTCCCCTGTTAGTTCCTATTATTTACAGACCCGATGCAAAGAGGCCTTTCGGACATTCAAGAATCACAAGAGCCTGTATGAACATAATGGGCGCGGCGGTGAGGACGATGAAACGCTCCGAGATTTCGGCAGAGTTTTTCAGCTTCCCTCAGAAATATGTTGCGGGTCTTTCACAGGATGCGGAGCTGCTTGACTCTTGGTCTGCCGCTATGTCTGCTTTGATTACCTTTGACAAAGACGAGGACGGCGACAAACCGACTCTCGGTCAGTTCACTCAACAGTCAATGCAACCCCATGTTGACCAGTTCAAGATGTTTGCGGGTGCGTTTGCGGGTGAGACCGGACTTACTCTTGATGACCTCGGCTTCCCGAGCGATAACCCGACATCAAGCGAAAGTATAAAGGCGAGCCACGAAACTTTGAGGCTCACCGCGAGGAAAGCACAGAGAACATTCGGGAGCGGATTCCTTAATGCCGGTTATCTCGCCGCTTGCATAAGAGACGAATATCCGTTTGCGAGGTATCAGTTAGCAGATGTTCAGGCAAAATGGAAACCCGTATTTGAGCCGGATGCCTCAGCCCTGGGTGCGCTCGGTGATGCAATTCTTAAAATCAACCAAGCTGTTCCCGGCTATATTGACAATACAACAATCGCGGAATTCACGGGGATTGATAGTGCGTTATGAGTATAATTGAAAGATTTAATGAGGTTTATAAGGATAACCAAACTATCAAAAAGCTCCTCGCAAAGAACCGCGTTACATATAAAGACGCAAACGCTTACGCCATCGAGATAGGAAATATCCTCGGTGATTTGATTGTAAACGAGGAAAACTTCCCCGATGGAATAAGCTACGAAGATGCTCTCGCCGTTCTTTCAGCTCCGCTCAATAACAATTATAAACTCGCGCGAGATATGGCGAAGAAAGCGCAACAGACGGTGAACAGAGAGGCAGGCTTGCAGCTGAACGCTGTCACTCCGAAAGCGAAAGCCGACCTCGTTCCCGGAATTGCGAAGGAAATCTCCACAAGAGGAACGATAAGCGGCTTTGAAAAGAAACTCGCCGACCAAGTAGCGCATTTCACCCTGTCCGCTGTGGATGATACCGTCTCCGTCAATGCTTATTCACAGACGATGCTCGGCCTCTCTCCGAAGATAGTGAGAGAATCGGAATCAAACTGTTGTGAATGGTGTTCAGATATGGAAGGAACATATAGCCCCGAAGAGGCTGAAAGTCTCGGAGTTTACAGGAGACACGATAACTGCCGATGCACCGTTGAATATCAGTTAGGCGATGTATCAACTATGGTTCACACGGGCAAAGAGGGCGCAAGGCGATATGTAAGGGACGAGAGCGGGCGTTATAACCGAGTAAGGGGTAAATAAGATGTCAAAACTTACGCCTGACGAGGCGGTAAAACATACGGGTAACCAAGAGCCGACAGTAAGTCGGACACAGGAATATCAAAACTCTCTCGGTGCTGAATGTATCGAGTTATATAACACCACGGGAAGAACAGCGCAGCCGTGGCAAGAGTTATTGATATATGACATTCTCGCTCTGAACGATGATGGACTGTGGACGCATACCAAATACGGATATTCTGTCCCGAGACGAAACGGAAAGAGCGAAATCCTCTTAATGAGAGCAATTTACGGCCTTAAACGAGGGGAAAGAATACTTTGGACAGCTCACAGAACTACAACATCTCATTCAGCGTGGGAAAAGATGTGTGATTTGTTAGCAAGGACGGGACTTCAGGAAGGTGAGGACTACAAAACCGCCAAACAGTTCGGTCTTGAACGAATCATAATGAACGAAGGCGAGGCACAAATCAATTTCCGCACAAGGTCAACGAAAGGCGGCCTCGGCGAAGGATATGACCTCTTAATCATAGATGAAGCGCAGGAATACACCTTAGACCAAGAATCCGCGCTGAAATACATCGTAACAGACTCAATGAACCCTCAGACGGTCTATTGCGGCACTCCGCCGACAGCCACATCAAGCGGCACGGTCTTTACAAAATTAAGACAATCGACTCTTGCGGGTGAGAATCCGTCTGCGGGGTGGGCTGAGTGGAGCGTTGATAATCAAGTCTCACCGAAAGAAAAAGACTTTTGGTATCTGACTAATCCTTCACTCGGGACTATCTTTACAGAGCGGTCTGTAATGGATGAAATCGGTCAAGATGACATTGATTTCAACATTCAGAGGCTCGGGCTGTGGCTGAAATATAACCAAAAGTCAGCATTCACACAGACGGAGTGGGATTCGCTCGAAGCAAAAACGCTCCCGAAGCTGAAAGGGAAGTTATTTGCAGGCGTAAAATTCTCGCAAGACGGGAACACGGTATCTTTCTCAATCGCGGTCAAGACCGAGGATGAGAAAATCTATGTTGAAGCAATAGATTGCCGACCCGTGAGAGACGGATATGACTGGATGATAAACTTTATGAAGAAAGCACCCGTTGAAAAGGTCGCAATAGACGGCGCGAGCGGTCAAAGAATCCTCGCGGATGCGATAAAACAGGAAAGAGCGGGTAATGCGTATCTTCCGTCAGTAAAAGAGATTGTAACTGCAAACGCGATGTTTGAAAGCGGTGTTTACGCGGATTCCATAAGGCACGGCGCACAGCCTTCCGTAAGACAGATTGTATCTAACTGCGATAAAAGACCAATAGGCTCTTCGGGAGGATTCGGATATAAAGCGATTATCGAGGGAGCGGATATAACTCTGCTTGATTCGATTATATTGGCACATTGGCTCTGTATGACACAGAAAGAACACAGGCAACAGCGCATCGGTATCTGATGCGATTGCATAAAACTACGCTGACGAGCGGTATAAAACGGAGGTATAACAATGGCATTTGAACCCATCACCACACAGGAGGCACTCGACAACATAATCTCGGAACGCCTCAAACGAGAGCGTGAGAAGTTTTCCGACTATGACTCACTCAAAGGAAAAGTGAGCGACTACGAAAAGCAGGTCGGCGAGCTTAACAAGCAATTTGAAACGCTCACCGCGCAAGGAAACGAGATGAAAAAAGAGAACGAAACGCTGAAAGCGACCATCCAAAAACACGAGACCGACTCGGTAAAAACGAGGTTGGTGCTTGAAGCTGGGCTTCCCTACGGTGCGACACAGTTCATCACAGGCGGTAACGAGGAAGAAATAAAAGGCTCAATTACCAATTTTCTTTCCATTACCAAGACCACAACACCCCCTGCACCTCTGGCGAATCCCGAGCCGGTAATTACCAAAGAGGGACAGGCTAACGCGGCTAATAAAGCCTTATTAAGTAAATTAAAAGGAGAATAACTATGGCAGCTTCAAGAACAGTTTTCACAGTTCAGGACACTAATGACCTTTTTAACAAGGTTGCAGGCAAATCCTCACTCGCAAAGCTCTCCGGTCAGAAACCGATGAGCTTCAACGGCAACAACATCTTCACTTTCAGCTTTGACAACGAAGCAAGCATCGTAGCAGAGAACGGCGCGAAAGTTCACGGCGGCGTTACTGCGGCTTCCGTCAAGGTAGTTCCCATCAAGTTTGAGTATGGCGCAAGAGTTTCCGATGAGTTCCTTTATGGCTCAGACGAAGTCGGTCTCCAGATTCTCGAACAGTTCAAAGAAGGCGCGGCAAAGAAGTTCGCAAGAGGCTTCGATATCGCGGCTATGCACGGCTACAATCCCTATTCGAAGACCGCTTCCGTTGTGGTAGGCACAAACAACCTTGACTACGGCATCACCACCGAGGCGACCTATTCTGCTCTCGCTCCCGATGCAGCTCTTTCAACCGTAGTTGCATCACTCATCGGCGCTGACAAGGAAGTAACCGGTATTGCTCTCGCTCCCGCTTATGCTAACGCTCTCGGCACTTACAAGGTAAGCGGCATTGCTCAGTATCCCGAGTTTGCATTCGGTGCAGCTCCTCAGAGCTTTGCAGGCCACGCCGTTGATGTCAACAGCACCGTAAGCACCATCGTTGCCGATGGCGACCCCTACTACGGCTATGTCGGCGACTTCGAGAACGCTTTCCGTTGGGGCTTCGGCAAGGACATCAGCCTTGAAGTTATCGAATACGGTAATCCCGACAACAGCGATGCAGGCGACCTCAAAGGTCACAATCAGGTTTATCTCCGCTGTGAAGCATACATCGGTTGGGGCATCCTCGACTACGCTTCTTTCGGCAGAATTGACTCCGCTGACCCCGCATCCGTATGAGAATATACAGAAACAAGGTGACGGGCTACACCTTATCTGTGCCTGACGGCACGGTCTTCAAGAGTGATGCTTACGAAGAGCTGACAGCTCCGAAGGAAGCACCCAAGAAAGAAGCACCGAAAAAGAAGCCCGCTTCAAAGAAAAAGTGAGGTAATGTGATATGGCTGACTACGCAACCGTTCAAGATATAATCGCCCTCAAAAGGCCCCTGTCTGCGGCTGAACAGGCAAGGGCAGAGGCTCTTATACCGTTAATAAGTGACGCTATAAGATATGAGGCGCAAAAGGTTGGCAAAGACTTTGACAAGATGCTTTATAAGCCGTGCGGGGACTTCGTAACCAAAAACCAAGCCCTTGCAAGTGTGGCAAAAGCGGTTGTTGCGGATGTTGTAATGAGGGAGCTTAACACTCCCGCAGGTCAGCTCCCTGCGACACAGTATAGTGAAGCCGCGGGCGGTGTCAGTCAGTCTTATTCAATCCCGAATTCCTCCGGCAGAATAGCACTTTGGCCGTCCGACTTGAAAGCTCTCGGGCTTAAAAGACAGAAAATCGGCTCAATATCAATGATGACGGAGTGGTGATTATGTTACCTTCATTTTTCACACAGACTATTTACATATTGAGACCCGTCTATAAGATTGAGAGAGGCTCGGAAGTTCCCGACTGGGAGAACGCGACTACACGGACTTGCAGTCAATGCTCCGTTCAGCCTGCGGCGACCTCTCTCGACCAAGACGGGCGGATTCTCGGAATCAAAGACGGATTGACGGTCTATTGCCCTTATGACACAGATGTGCAGAGCGGTGACCGCATCGTCTATGAGAACGAGACTTATGTAATAGACGGTGTTCCGCAACGCTCAATCTCCCCCTCTGGTTCTATCAGCTCCACGCAGTTGCAGATTAAGAGGTGGGAAGGGTGATTAAGCTCCAATGGAATCATAAAGGTTTCGCGGATATTCTCTGCTCGGACGGCGCGCAACAAATCTGTCAACAGATAGGCGAAGAAATCCGGGACAGAGCCAATTCGGAGCTTACCTCGGATGATACGCCCGGTTTTGAGACTGGCGGTAAAATCGTCCGCGCCTACGGCTCTCAGAGGTGGATGCAATTTGTGCATACAACTGACGCGGCGACAATGATTGCGGAACAGAATGACAATGTTTTAAGTAAGGCGGTGAAGTGATGATAAGACCTATCGACATAGAGGATGCGGTGCGTGATATATTAAGCGGTTCTATAACCGCATATTGCAGACCGCTTCCCAAGACCTATTCCTTGCCTAACATACTGGTAACCGCCACAGGCGGAAGTCAGGGCGCAGACTGGAAGGGAATAGATGTAATGGACACATTCACCGTAAAACTCGATTGCAGGGGCGCGAGTGAAGCCTCTGCACTTGATACATTGCGCACAGCAATAGGAACGCTCCAAGCGTCAAGAGACGCAAGGATTTGCCGTGTATTAGTAAATTCACTCTACTCTTGGGGGAATGACGGAACGAGACCCGACCTCGCAATGTGTTCCGCGACATTACTCGTTACCGCTCGCCCCGAAAACAAATAAATAGGAGGCAAACACTATGTCAGTTAATATCGGCATCGGCGATGCGTCCGGCTACTTTGGCTACGGCACCGCAGGCTCAGCCGCAACTGTCGGCACAGATATACTCATCTCGCAGGACGGTATCACCCTTTCGACTCCCTCTCACGAGGTTCTTAAAGATTGGGCGAATACTGTTGTAAGAGCAATGCCCGGTGAAGACCTGCCCACAATTCAGGCAAACTTCATCACCACTTCGAGCGATGTCTTTGACCTGCTCTTCGGCGGCAACACTATTGACGCTTCGACAGTTCCCGAGACTCACTCATTCATCTTCAAGATGGTTGACGGCAATGACACCATCACCATCAGCTGCACCAACGGCGTAGTTACCGAGGTTGACGATATCACCTTCGCCACCACGGAAGTTATCACTTGGACTGCAACTATAACAGCTGACTCTTGGACTATCGTCAAAGAGACCGCCAGCGTATAAGAAAGGAAAAAAGTTATGGAAATCACCCTCAATAAGCCCGAGGTCGAAACCCTCAAAGTGAACATCGGCGACCATTCCTATGAAATCCCTCTCGGAAGCTCGCTGACTCTGGCAGAATACGCCTCCCTTGACACTTTTGAAGGGACGGTAAAGTTTTATAAGAGATATATCCCCGAGATAGACACTCTGACCTTCTCGGAGATAAATCAGATTACCAAAGCGTGGACGGAAGCCACAACAAAAGCAAATAACCTCGGCCTGGGGGAACAATAAGCCTCGCAAAGTTTATAACTGAACACCGCGAGGCAGTTGACTATGACTTACTAACCAAGACGGGCAAAGCCCTCGATGAAGTTGGGCGAGGCCTTTCGTGGGCTTCGCTCAACGCCTTTGTTAAGAATACACCGCCGGACGGGGCGTTGATGCGGGAGCTTAATCCCGAGCTATACCAATGGGCTACAACAGCCAAAACCAACGCTCTGTTGGCTGATATATATGATTTGTTGGCGTGGATAAATGCGAATCTATGCGCAAAGGGAAGCGGCAAGCGAGCCAAACCCCCGAAGCTATATCCGCGCCCGCAAAAGAAAGATAAAAAGAAAATAGGCACACCTTTGCCGCTTGATGAGTTAAACAAGCGGATATTCGGTGATAAAAAGAGGTGAGACAATGGCGGGTATGATTGAAGTCGCGAAAGCGACAGTTACTATTGTTCCCAATATGGAGGGCGCACAGAAATCAATCACAAGCGACCTCACAGGCGTAGCAGAGACCGCAGGCGATAAAGCAGGTCAAGCCGCGGGCGGCAAAATGGCAAAAGGAATCGGCAAGGCAATCGTAGGGACTGCTGTTGCCGCAAAGATAGGTAAAGGCATCGCGGACTCTTGGAAAGAGGTTGACGCGGCAATGGACACCGTAGCGACCAAAACGGGAGCAACGGGAGCCGCCCTTGAAGGATTACAAGACAGCGCAAAGAAGGTCGCATCTGCACTCCCGACCTCGTTTGAGGCGGCAGGTGACGCGGTAGGCGAAGTCAATACCAAATTCGGAACAACGGGAGAAGAGCTTGAAAGTCTCTCCGCTCAGTTTATAAAGTTTGCCGCAATCAATAATACCGATGTCTCTACCTCGGTTGATACTGTGGCAAATACTCTCGCCGCATTCGGCGAGGATGCTTCACACGCCGAGGCCGTTCTTGATGCAATGACAGTTGCGGGACAGACCTCGGGTATCTCAATGGAAGAACTCGGCTCGGCTCTCCAAAAGAACGCAACAGCCTTCAACGAATTAGGGTTAAGCGTTGAGGATGCGGCGGGCTTAATGGCAACATTCAATACTGCGGGTCTGACTACGGCTGATACATCTACGGCATTAAGGACAGCGTGGAAAGTTGCCGCAAAGAACGGAATGACTCTTAACGAGGCTATTGCGGAATTCGGCAAGACGATGAATTCCTCCGCAGATGCGACAGAAAAGCAGAATGCGGCAATAGAACTCTTCGGAGGCAGAGCGGGCGGTGCGATATACAACGCCTTTGCGAACGGAAAAATCAGCGTTGACGATTTTGTTGCGTCATTATCGGGATTCTCGGGAACTGTCTCGACTACCTTTGAGAATACATTAGACCCGACAGACAGATTCCAACAGGCGATGAACGGGCTTAAAACCATAGGCGCAGAGCTTGTTGAATCTCTCTCCCCTGCCCTTACCACAATAGCAGACACACTTGTTCCTATAATCTCCAAAGCGGCAGAAGCATTCGGTAAGCTCCCCGATGGTGCAAAAACGGCAATCGTAGCCCTTGCGGGCGTTACCGCTGTTGCGGGGCCGGTTGCATCGGTAGGCGGAAAGATTGCAAGCGGTTTTTCGGGATTAGCGGGACACTTCGCAAGCGCGGCAAGCGGTGCGGCATCAGCCGCGGGCGGTCTTGCATCGGTAGGAAGCTCGGCGGCGACAGCTGCAAGCGGAGCGGCAAGTGCGGCAGGCGGATTCGCAGGTATGGCGGGTTCAGCATTACAGATTGTCGCTATGGGCGCAGGATTAGCTCTCGCAGGCATAGGACTTAAACAAATAGCGGAGGGTGCTGTTGCGATAGGTCAAGGCGGCGCACCCGCAGGAATAGCTCTCGCGGGGCTTGTGGTGTCACTCGGCGCGTTAATGGGTCTGACGGCGGCACTCGGGCCGGCAATGACCGCAGGCGCACTCGGAATATCCGCTTTTGGTGCTGCTATGTTAGCCATAGGCGGCGGCATTGATTTAGCCTGCACCGGTATTGCAAAACTAACAGAGGCATTCGGTAATTTACTTGTAAAAGCCGCTTCAAGCGCAGACGGATTATCGCAGATAATCGGTGCTGTGGGCGCATCTATCGAGGGCGTTGTAAGCTCCATAGGCGGAGCAATAGCAAATGTGCTTGATTCGGTTGCCGGTATTATAGACAGCATAGGAACATCCGCAGTAAATTGCGGCGAAGGTATGAAGCTGATGGCGGAAGGAATCGGGGCGATAGTAGCTCTGAACCTTTTGGACTTAGGAGCTTCAATGACAGCTGTTTCATCCGGCATCGGCAAAATGGCGAAGCATTCCGAGGAAATAACCGCAACTTCCACAGCAATAGTAAACCTCGGCAACGAGCTTAACGCATTCGGCGTAATGGCGCAGACGGTCTCGCAGGCGATAACAAACGCGATGACTGCGGCGTTTAATGCGGTTAAAAGTAACCTTGACGCAATGGCGCAGGCATTCAAAGACACCGTTCTTGAATTCTCGCCTATTAAGCTCCCGCACTTCTCAATGAGCGGAAAGTTTGATGCGCAGTCGGGGTCTGTGCCTACCGTTAATGTGGAATGGTATGCAAAAGCGGCTGAAAGAGGCGCGGTATTCTCCTCACCTACACTTATAGGCGCAGGTGACGCGAATCAACCTGAAATGCTCCTCGGTGAGAATACACTTTATGATAATTTAAGGCAGGCCGTAAGCGAATCCGTAGGCGATACTTATGTTTATATAGGCGATACTCAGCTTGACGCGATTATACAGAGAAGCAATGCGAGAAGCAGTTTGAGGAGTGGTAGATAATGGCGCATATTGATACATTCAAATTAAACGGCAATACAATCCCTCTGACAGACGGCTCGTATGTTGAGCATAGACAGGCGATAGATGATGTGGCGACCACCGAGGGAGGAACATTCAGGCGTGATGTGCTTCGCGCTTCATTCCTCAACTCAATGGAATTGACCTTTACAACGATAGGTTCAGTAAAAAGGGCTTTTGACGCGACCTACGCTCCCGCCGCATCATTGACCGCGACAATATGGGCTGACACAACCGGAACCGGCACAACGAGTTGGACTTGCTTTATATCGAAATACACAGCAACTCTTGTGAGAGATACGAAAAACGGCGAAACATACTGGTCTATCAGCATAACGCTCAACGATTTAACGGCGTGAGGTGAGCTATGTATACACCTAATAACACCTATTATGATACTTACATAAAGCCGCAGGCGCGTGCGTTCTCTTGGAAGGGAACGATAAAGACCACCACCAACACCACATATAACTACACATCGAAGCATATACGCCAAAATAGCGGCGTTTTAACGAGGGCTATATCTTCATCCACCGACATTGAGATAGGCTCTACATACGCTTCTGAATACAAAGTAGATATATTCTACAACGCGGCAGGGATAACAGCCACGGCAGAGAAGCTCATCGGCGGGACAATTACCCTTGAATTCAAGCCAGACGGCACAAACACCACCGTTCCTATGGGGACATATTACATAAGCGAAGCGTCAAGACGCGGAGAGATTCTCTCAATAGTCGCTTATGATGCTATGACGAAGTTTGATAAGCCCTTTGAACCGTTAAGCGGCACGGCAACAGCTTATGAGTGGCTTCAAATGTGCTGTAATGCTTGCGGAGTGACTCTCGGCACAACAGAATCATATCTGAGGACAGGCACATACACAAACGGCAAATTGACTCTTACTCTTGTATGGAAAAAAGAGCTTAAAACCTACCGTGATGTGTTGAGAGAGCTTGCAGAGGCTCTCGGTATGGTCTGCCGCATAGGAAGAGATAATAAACTCTATCTCACCTATTTAGGAGGCACTCTGACCGAAACAATAGGCGTTGATGACCGCTTCTCCTCTGAGTTTGCGGATTTCACTTGGAAAGCAGATACTTTCGGCGTGAAGAACATTGAGACAGGCGAAGTATTCACGGCATCAAATGAAAACGGCGGTGTCGGGGTTTATTTTGAGACAAATTCCTTCTTGCAGATGGACGGTGAGGATAGAAGCATATACGGATATGTTATCCGCTCTTATACTCCTACGGAAATGCTTCTAAACCTCGCAACGAGATACACCGATTTTTCTACTGTCCCCTTTGAGGCGAAAATCCCCTTGAATCCCTGTTTTGACCCTCTTGACCGTGTGGCGTTCTCTGGCAGAGCATCAAATAACGCAGGCGGAATAATCACCGAAATAGTGATGAACCTGTCGGGTGCTACAACGATTAAATGCTCCGGTCAAGACACTCAAATCGGCGCGAGTGAGATTCCTTCCTCAGAGCCGAGGGGTGACGAGGGCGTATTAAACATAGCGGCATACGATAATAATAACAATGACACCACGATAACTGTTCCCAACACATTTTTCAGCTTAACAGAGGTTTCATATACTCCGCTGAAAGAGTTTAACAGGGGCGTATTATCAACCACAGTCAATTATGTTCTCGAATCCGATGACCCGACTATATTAGAAGCGACAGTAATGTGGCAGGTGTGGAATCCGACACAAGACCCTAATTATCCGATATGGACACTTATGGAGACATTACCGTTAGGAGCGCACATAACAACTCTTACCTGCCCGATACAGATGTTCAATGTGCAGTTAGGGCAAGGATATGCCTTCGTTCTTCAAACGAAAGTAAGCATATCAAGCGGCGCGAGAATATTTATCAGAAAAGACGATGCGCGGTCAAGTTTTATCGGTTATGCGCCCTCTATTGAGCGAATCTACTGGCAGAGAGGCCCGACAGATAGTGACGGAAACCCGATAAACCAGATTAAATACACTAACCTTAACCTCACGGGTTCAAAGATTCTCGGTGTATTCAATGACGGCTCGGAAACGGAAATCACGCCTTATGTTCAGTTTACGCCACCGGCAGGGACTTATCTTACAGAGGACACCGTAACAGTTACGGCGGCATTCACGCCCCACAGCGGGAAAGTATTGAAATCGGATAGAACCCTTCCGTGCGGTGTTCCCGAAGCCTTGCGAATTGTTATCCCCGAATCCTTACTTGTTCAGCGTGAGCATCAGACAAGGATAGAGGATATAACTGACGAGGGCTACGGATATTATAATCCCGACCTTAAAGCGTTGAAATATAAAAACGGCAATGATGTTATTAAGGTGTATGTTGAATGGAAGTGCGACAGCTTACGGTGGATAACGGAAGTGCCGAGAGAGCAGCTGAACCATACACGGCAGACGGGTATATATATCAAGAACGAGGAAAAAGATTTTGAGGGTTACACTTGCTTGCTCCGCTCTCAATATCAAGTTACAGAGAAATGGTGGAAAACGCCATATACTTATGAGAACAAGAGCTATGAACACGGCGTAAAGATTGAAGCTCAATGGGTAGGATATGGCAAAACACTTACCGCAACGGCATATATCGAGGAATCACCGATTGTGGGCTTCATCGGAAGAACCTTGACCTGCTCTACGCCTTCCTCTCTTCTGCTCAATGCGGCGAATATGTTGGCGGTCTATGACGAAGGGCAAGGTTATATCTTTGAGGATATTAGTGACGCATCCTGGCCTCTCGGATTTAATGTTAAACAAGACAATCAATCCTACACCGCTTATCTCGCAAACGGGCAGAGCAAGTCTTTACACGATGGACTCTGGGGATTCTGGTATAACGGCTGGACTGCATCTAACTTCTATGACTTCTCGCTCGGTTACAGCTGCGAGAACGGCAAAGTAACTTGGAAATGGGACGGCGATATGGGCGAAGGTTCATATACGCAACCGGATTAAAAAGGAGGTATGCTTATGATATACGGAATTGTTAAAGGACAGCACCTTACATTGAAAGCGTATGCCGTAGCAGATACGATTGATTATCTGACAGCTTCTTTCAGCTTTGTTTCGGCTGATTGGGACGGTTTGACGGTTTACGCGCATTTCACAAAAGGTGACGAAACGCACTCGGTAGAACTTGTGGACGGGAAAATAACCGAGAGCGACCACCTCAATCTGAGTGAGGGTGAATGGGGTGTCTATCTGCACGGCAACGAATACAATAACGGTGAAGTGCTGAAAAGGATTACCACAAACATTGAAAAATTCAATGTTGAACCTACGGGAACACTTGACGGCGACCCGTTCCCCGAGGTCGAAGCCTCTATCGTTGAGCAGTTTGCCGCAGAGCTTGACGAAATGGACGAAAGAATCAGCGGCCTTGAAAACGCGGTTGAGGATGTTGTGGACTCCGAGGGCAATTCTATTGTCACCGATAAGGTAGCGCATCTTCCCGAGATTCCCGCAAAAACAAGCGACCTCACAAACGATTCGGGATTTATAACAAACGCCGTCAATGACCTTATTAACTATTACACAAAGGCGGAAGCAGACGGCAAAGGCGCGATAGAGCTTTATGACAGCGCAACAGGCAAACCCGCTTACGGCATTGATGAGATAGACGCTATGTATTCGGCGGGTAAGCTCCTCAAATGGAAAGGCAAAGTCATTCTCTCCATATATGCAAATACGATGTGGAACAGGATGCTCTTTTATGCCGATAACATAAACGGCAGATTACAGTTTTACAAGCAGAGCATACAGCAGGGCGCGGTTATAGGCGACCCTGAGGCTCTCGGCGGAGCAAGTGAAGTTAATTTCACGGCAGCTCTCTACAATAAGCTCGCAGGTATAGAGAACGGCGCAGAGGTCAACGATGTAACCGATGTTAAGGACAGTAACGGCAATTCTCTTGTGTCCGGCAAAATCGCAACGCTCCCCGCCTATCCCGTAGTTGAATATACTGAAATATATGACGGCACGCAGAGCAACTACACCGGCACCGAGATATATAACTTATGGACTGCCGGCAAACCTCTCGCATATACCCGCAACGGCGCAACTGCGCTTGTAACGCAGGTTAGGGCTTCAACGGAATCAGGCGCATCTTATTACCGCGTTTACTATATGCGCAGTAAAAAAGATGAACTCACAGATGATGTGTTTGCCCGAGCAGGCTCTTTCCGCATCCCTGTTGACGGCAAGACCATATCAAATGACGGGTGGTATTCTTCCACCGTGTTAGCGGATGACATCGACAAGCTCTCGGGTGGCGAGGTCGCACAAAACAACACAAGTTTCGTAAGCGGTGGACAAGTTTACGATGCTTTACAAGGCGGTGCATCCGCTCTCACCGATGACGAGATGATAACGCTCCTCTCATCACTTTCCGACATTCTTATAGACAATGGCGATTATCTCGGTGACACCGAGGCACTTGCATTTTAATAATAGGGGGTAAAAAATATGGCAATCAAATCTATCAATGAACTTACAGCAATGACAACGGCAGACCTTACAGCAAATGATGTCCTCGTTGTAGGCACAGCAAGCGGTGCGAAGAAGATACCCGCACAGGATGCGTTTAGCGGTGGCGAGTCAAATGTAGCAATCGTAGAGTTTGACTATAACGGCGGCTTAATGACCTCAATCGATGATGCGGCTGACATCAAAGCCCTTGTTGATAGTGGAAAAGCACTCATCGGCATAGTAAGTCCCGGTGGCGGTCAGACGGTGCAGTTGGCAATCAACATCATACAGTTTACCACAAGTAGCGGAATGCTCATCGCCTATTCTTATGACGGCAATTCGGGACAGATAATCACGCTGAATTTCATCGCCGCCGACCTCAACAAAGGAACAAAATTCGTCATATCAGCATAAGGGGGCTTGACCTATGAGTCTTTACACTAACTTTCAAGACCTCATTTCAGTATTAAAACAGGCGATAGACCGCAAGCAGAACAAACTCACGGCAGGTCAGAACATCACCATCACCAACGATGTTATCTCTGCAAGCGGCGGTTCTTCATTACCCGTAGCCACATCGGACAAAGATGTCATATATTGGGACGGCACTAATCAGACCTATGTTGCGGGTGCAATAACAAATGTCATCCCCGATGGCGACAATCTGTCATATTAAGGAGGCGGTTTAATGATACCTGAATTAGTAACAATACATACCTCTCTCTTAACCGACCTCGGTGACGCTGTGAGGGAACGCTTCGGCGTGAGTGGGGATAAGACACTTGCCGAATTAAAAGAGATTGTATTGACGGGTTTACCCGCCGCCTATCAGCAAGTGGACTACATTGAGGCAAGCGGCTCGCAGTATATTGATATGCCGTATAAAATAAATTCAACGCATAGGTTTGTTATTGATTTTCAATATACCGCAACAACCTCTGGCGATACTACAATGTATAGCGGAGCGGCATCTGGTGCTGATGAAACACCTTACAATTCAACGGGCTTTTGGGGAATACGAAATAGCGACGGAAAATTTATATCTCAATGGGCAAGGTGTGGGTTGAACGATAATGTTATAGTGGGCGATGCAGATACCAAACGACACACTTGGGATTTAGCGAGTGGCTCACAGAAGTTTGACGGCGTTGAATATCATCAATCCGTAATGGAACAAGGGTATGCAAGCACAAAGAATTATAGGATTTTTGCGTGGAATCCTTCGTGGGGCACAACAATACGATGTTGCAAAATGAGATTATACTCGTTTGCTGCTTATCAAAACGGTGTTAAAATAAATTTGCTTGTTCCGTGTTATCGCAAATCCGACTCCGTAATCGGCTTATATGACCTCATCAATGAAACATTCTACACAAATGCGGGTAGTGGCTCGTTTACTTGCTATCCGTCACCCACATAAAGGAGAGCAACACAATGGACATACTTACAAAAATTATCCAAGCAATAGAACAGGGGATTGAGTGGATAGAACAGGGGGTTGAGTGGTTTCTTTCGACTCCGCTGCCTTATGATACGGCAGATGCTATATACAAGATAATCGAGAACGCAACCGTGGTGTTGATACCGCTGATGAGGGAGTATATTGATGTTATTGCGGGGGTGAGTGTATGAACGCAGAGATTATCACCGCTCTGATTGCTTTGGCGGGAACATCCCTTGGAACATTCGGGGGCATATATGCAAGCGCAAGACTCACCTCTTATCGCATTGAGCAGCTTGAAAAGAAAGTTGACAAGCACAATAACTTTGCTGAAAAAATCCCCGTCATTGAGGAAAAGCTCAAAGTCCACGAACACAGAATAACTGAATTGGAGGAAAAGGTAGGATGAACATTAAGGTAAGATTACGCAATAAGACATTTTGGCTGACCGCAATCCCCTCGGCTGTCGCACTTATATACACTATTCTTTCACTATTCGACATAGTGCCGAGCATATCAGAAACGGTTGTGATTAAATTACTCACTACTCTTGTATCAGCACTCGGATTCCTCGGTGTCCTCGTTGACCCCACCACAAAGGGCGTGAAAGACTCATTGAGAGCGTTATCCTATGAGCTGCCGAATGATGACAGGGTAAACAAAGAGAAAGCAGTTACGGGCGAAACACCGCATATTGAGGACGATGAAGATGACCTTAAATAAGTGGATAAAGAAAGTTCTCGGTAAGTATGTCAAGTATAATAAAACTACGCCCGGTTATCAATGCGTGGACTTGGCAAAATCCTATCTCGTTGATGTATTCGATTTTTACGAAAAATACCCCTCTCTGAAAGCAAATTGGGCGTGGGGAAACGCAAGGGATTGGTATGAGGACTACGATAAGCACCGAGAATTGGTCTTAAACTTCACGAGAATGCCGAATACGCCCGTTTTTACGCCTGTTGAGGGTGATATATTAGTTTTCACGGAAAAGACGAAATTCGGGCATATTTGCGTAGCTTATAACAATAAATCCACCACAAACAAGATATACTCTATCGACCAAAACTACCCGACAGGCTCAAAGGTTCGTTACTGCACTCACAAATACACATCAGAGGGATTCCTCGGAGTATTAAGGCCGAAACACAGGAAAGTATCTGCCGATGTGAATATCCGTAAGAAACCGTCAATGAGCGCAGAGATAATCGGCGAAAAAAAACAGGGTGAAAGCGTGTTTATCTATGAACTTGACTCATCGGGAAAATGGGCGAGAATCGGCAAAGGTGAGTGGATAAGTTATAAATATATCAGGGAGCTATGACAGTCATACGGCAGTCACAACTCCCCGAAGTGTTGATATATAATAAATTGTCTGCGCTCCAAAACCGCGTGCCGAGGGTTCAAGTCCTTCTGCCCCTGCCACCCCAAAAGCCTTGATTCGCTTGTGTTTACAAGTAAATCGAGGCTTTTATCTTTTTATGTGCTGTTGCAGAAAAGAACAAAACGGAACAAATAAAACCAAAATTTGGCAGTCAAAACGGCAGTCAAAACACTTGAAAAAAATAACCCTTTGGGGTATAATATATAAGCACCAACCTTTTTGACTCTCCTTTCGGCGAAGCGTCCACCTAAGCGGTGGGCGTTTTGCTTTTTATGTAAGCGTTGAGCTTATCAATAGATAACTTTTTCTTCTCCTCTTCAAGATGAGTGTAAATCCCCATTGTGGTCTCAACATCAGCGTGACCGAGCAAAGCGCAGGCGGTTAAAACATCCACATCGGCGGAGTAAAGGACGCTTGCGTAAGTGTGGCGTAATTCGTGCCATTGGAAAGAAACGCCCGTCACGGCTTGCAGCTGTTCTCGCAGATTCTGCCAGTCGGTTTCGGTGAATAAATGCCCGAGAACATATCTCCCCTTTTTGTGTTCTTGCAGAATCGGGATGATGTTGTCCGGGATAGGAACGATGCGCGTGCCTGCCTTCGTTTTCGGCGGCTTTAATGCCTTCGCCTTGAAATCATAGCTCTTGTTGACGGTGAGGAGCTTTTCATCGAAGTTAATGTCACTCCACAAAAGCGCGGTAAGCTCTCCCCTTCTCAATCCCGTATAGATAAGAACAACTGCAATCCACGCTTCGGGGCATTGTTCTATCTTTTCTCTTTCGGCGGAGGTCAGGGTGCGGCGTTCTTTTATCCCCGACCCCTGGGGAACAAATACTCTCTTGCAGGGGTTACGCTCCGCATATCCTTTGTCTATTGCGTAATCAAAGAGATTGTCAAGAGCTTGTAAATACCGCGTCAATGTTCTCTTTGCTGTGGCTTTTTGTGTTTTCGGGTTTCTCAGAGCGAGCTTGTTCAGTTGCAGCTGCACATCATCCGCCGAAACATCGGAAACCTCACCAAACTTGAAATATTCTAATCGAGCCTTCAATGTTCTATATGCCGATTCGGTCAAGCGTATCTCGATAAAGTCAAGATATTGCTCCACAACGGCAGAATAGACCGCCGAAGGCTTTTTCTTTTTATAGTTTTCGGCCTTTTCTCTTGCCTCTTTCAAGGTAGCACCATAGAACGCCTTGCGGATTCTCTTGCCGTTCTCATTACCTACCGTGATAAAGACTTGATACCGGCCATCCTCCCTCTTTTTCATATTATACCTCTTTTATTATCTTTGTGACTTTTCCTACTATGCAGATGCGCTGAACCTCGGCACCGGTGAATCTGACGGGCTTATACATAGGATTTATAGACTGTAATTCAATCCAATCTTTGCCGTATGTAACCTTTTTAACAACTCCGTCCTCACCGTCTATCATTACAACAGCCATAGAGCCGCTATCCACCGATGATACTTTGCGAACTATGACGGAATCCCCGTCCTCTATCTTCGGGAACATAGAATCACCCTGCACGCGAATCTCCATAGACTCCTCGGCTTCGGTCTTGGTCTTAAACGGCATCATATTATAACCGAGTATTTTTGAATCAGCGTGCGCACCGAATCCGGCAGAAACGCTCTCAAAGATAGGAATAGGATAGAACTGAACATTATCTACTATTGTAATACTATCATTACCCCATCCCATAAGATACGCGGGAGAAACCGAGAGAGCTTCGGCAATTCTCTCTATCCTGTCTGACGGGATGTTTGTTATAACGCCTGTTTCATACCTTAATATAGTAGTCTTGCCGATGCCTGCCGCTTTGCCGAGCTGTTCCAGAGTGAGACCTTTTTCCGTTCTCGCCGCTTTGATTCTGTCGCCTATATTCATCTTGTTCACCTCCATTTGTGAATTAAATATATCATAAGTTGCCGAGAAATGCAACAAAAATGAAAAAAAAATTAAAAAATTGCTTGACACGCACCTTATGCTGTGGTAATATTAGTTGCGTAATAAGCAACACGGAAGGAGGTGTCAACTTGGTAAACACGGCAAAAGTCAGAGGACTTATCGTAGAGAACGGCTATAAGATGTCGGATGTGGCATCGTTTCTCGGTATCTCACAGGCTTCGCTGCACAGAAGGCTTGAAAAAGGAATCTTCAAGAGCGATGAAATCGAGATACTGATAGAACGGCTTCACATTGCCGACCCTATGGCTGTTTTTTTTACGCAGTAAGTTGCGTAGTAAGCAACATTTAATGAAAGGAGAGACAGAATGCTTATTGATTCGGCAGAAGTAAAAAGACAGTTAAACATCGGCAAAACACTTTTTGAGGAGCTTATAAACGAGGGAGAACTCCCCTACATTCAGCACAAAGCAGGCGGCAAAAGGTATTTCAGGCAAGAGGACATTGACGATTACATTACAAGGCATACAAGGAGAAAGAAATGGAATTTAGACAATTAAGAGCTGATGAGATAGATTGCAGGGTCGGCACACAGACCGACAGAGGAATCTCGCTCTTGCTCTATAAGGATGCCCGGTGCGATATGCGCTTACTTGATGAGACAGTCGGCTCGGAGAACTGGCAGGATAAATACTACGAATGCAAAGGCAATCTGTTTTGCTCGTTAGGCATCAAGACGGCTGACGGGTGGATATGGAAAGACGATTGCGGCACGGAGAGCAACACCGAGAAGGAAAAAGGCGAAGCGAGCGATGCTTTCAAGAGAGCGTGCTTCCGTTGGGGAATCGGCAGAGAACTTTACACCGCCCCGTTCATCTGGGTAGGGCTTGACAAATTAGAGCTTGATTCCCGCGGGAAGGTCAAGAGCAAATACAGAGTAAAAGACATCGGATATGAGAACGGCGCAATCGTAAGGCTCTGCATCGCCGACCAGAAAGGCAAGGATGTTTATACCTTCGGTTATGAAAAGGCGAAAAAGAGCGAGGATGAAATAATCTGCGAGAGCTGCGGAAAGCCGTTAGAAGCTGTTATCGGGAAAGACGGTAAGTTTGTGGCAATCGCAAAGATAAAGGAAGAATCAATCAAGAGGACAGGCAAAGTGCTTTGCGCCGAATGCCTGAAAGGAGGCAAAAATGCTTAATTGTTCAGCAATAGTCGGGAGACTCGTTTCAGACCCCGAGCTTAAATCAACATCAAACGGTGTTTCGGTGTGTTCATTCACGGTAGCCGTTGACCGTAATTATGACAGACAGCAGGCAGATTTTATTGATTGTGTCGCGTGGAGACAGACGGCAGAGTTTATCTCCAAACACTTTCGCAAAGGCTCTTGGATAGCCGTTAATGGCTCAATACAGACAAGAAGCTACGAAGATAAGAGCGGCAACAAGAGGAAAGCAACTGAGATTGTGGCTGATGATGTAAACTTCTGCGGCGAAAAAACAGTTGATGACTCTCCCTACGGTGACATCTTATGAACGATTTATACGATGAGCTTCAAGTCAAGTTAAAAGAGCTTAATGTATCAATCAAACAGTTACGAAAGACCGGCACGGCCTACGCGGAAGCTGAAAGGGATTACAAGATAATTCTCCGGCAAGAGTGCTTGAAGCTGAGGGACAGCGGAATGGCAATCGGGATGATAGATAAGTGCTGTTACGGAATCCCCTCTGTCGCAGAAGCCCGATTTAAGCGCGATGTCGCCGAGGCGGTATATAAAGCTAACCAAGAGGCAATCAACAGCATAAAACTTCAATTAAGACTCATTGAGGGTCAAATACAAAGAGAATGGGGTGCAACTTAATGACACAGACAGAAAGAATTGACAGATACATCAGAGACTTCGGCAGTATTACGAACAGAGACGCGATGAATGACCTCGGCATCCAATGCTTCACAGCGAGGATATCAGAGATGAGAAAAGAGGGTTATTCCTTCGTTGAGACCTGGGAGCATTCAAAGAACAGATACGGCGAGCCTGTTTCTTACAAGAGGTATTCCTATGGTGAGTGAGTATGAAGAGCAGGCGGCGGTCTGCCAGTATCTTAACCTCCGGCGGTTGCCTTTCGTTCACATAGCAAACGAGGGCAAGAGGTCGCAGGCCACGGGAGCAAGGCTCAAAGCGATAGGGATGCAAAAGGGATTTCCCGATTTGTTCATCATAGTGCCGAATGCAGAATATCACGGCTTATTTATCGAGATGAAAACGCTCAAAGGCAGACTGACACCGGAACAGAGGCAATGGCTTGAACTTCTCAATGAACGAGGCTACAAGGCGGTCTGTTGTCACGGCTTCTGGGAAGCCCGCCGAACAATAGACGAGTATATGGAGGTTTAAGTATGGCAGAAAGAAGAATGTTTACAAGGAAGATTACAGATGATGACCACTTCGCGAGCTTATCATCTTCGGCGCAAGCTCTTTATCTTCACTTATCAATGTCGGCAGACGATGACGGATTCAACAATCAGGTCGCTACCGCGATGTTCAAGGCACACGCAAGCGTGGGTGATTTAGAGGCTCTTCTCGCTAACAGATACATCTATCAGTTTGAGAACGGTGTCATCGTAATTAAGCATTGGAGAATGGCAAACGCATTGAGAAAAGACCGCTACACTCCCACCTCTTTCAAAGAGGAGTTATCAATGCTTTCTCTCGATGAGAATAACGCTTATACGATGAGCAAAGGCAGTGTGGTTGCCGAACGGTTGCCAGATGGTTGCCAGATGGTTGCCGAACGGTTGCCACAGGATAGTATAGGTAAGGATAGTATAGATAAGAATAGAGTAGATGATGTAAGTGAAAATCAAAATAATAATATAACTTATTATGGTGTCCACCACAACATCCCCCTCACCGATGAGGAGTTGAAGGAAATTCAGTTAAAGTGTCCGTATTGGCAATACTACCTCGACAGAATCAGCGAGGTTTCCAAAAACAACGGAAAGAAATACCCCGCCGTATCAACAGCCCTCAAATGGTATGAAGAGGACAAGGCAAAAGGGAAATGGCCGCAGACAACAACCGCATCTTACGATTTGAGCGGATATACCCAAAGGTCGCTGACTCACAAACCCGTTTACAAGAAAGAGAAGAAAGAGTCTAAAACCTACCATGATTATTTTAGAGAACTTGAAAAAGGAGATAAGGAATGAGAGGTAAATGCTTTCTTTGTCACAGGGAAACTAACTGTGACCGACACCACATCTTCAACGGGGCTTTACGAAAGAAGTCAGAAGAATACGGAGCGGTTATCCTTGTCTGCCGTAATTGTCACGAAAGAATTCATAAAGAGATAGGGTTGAGGAACTCACTCAAAGCCCAATGGCAGCAAGCGATTATGGAATATCAGGGTTGGACACTATCAAAGTGGATAGAAGAATTCCACAAGAACTACGCGGAGGGAGTTTACGATGAGACAGAATGAAGATAGATGCCTGCATTGCGATGTTTGCTATGGATGCGGCAATAAAACCGAATATGAACACATTTACTGCGATGAGTGCGGCTCTGACATAGAAGAGGAAGAGGTCAGAGAGTGGGACGGCCTTGAACTCTGTGAGGAATGTTACAAGGCAAAATTCATCCAAGAATTCCGGGATAAGTTTGACATCCCGACAGCGTTGAACATCGGCGAGGAAGATACTGAAAAGGTCGAGCTTAACGGATTTCTCGCTTGGTATTACACCGCCGACCAAATAGAGGCTCTTCTGATTAAGGAACTTGAAAAAGAGTTTGCGCCGGATGATTTGATTGAATTTCTCGGTGATGATTACGAAACGATACTCCCCACCCCCGAAGAGGTTATTAAGAAACTGAAAGGAGATAGAAATAATGGCTTTTGACTGTATGGATGATTGCATTCACCTTAAAGCGTGCCGCCGTATTCAGAAAATAGGAAGAACGCACAGGCTTATGGTGCCGAGATATTGCACAGAGGAGTGCAGTTGCTACATAAGCAGAGACGAAGAAACCGAATATATGAACAGCTACTCTGTCAGAAAATACGGGAATGAGTGTAAGAGCTACGCAACACTCGGCGAAATCTTAGATGATTTAGAACCAAGCGAAACGGTGTCTTATGAAAAAAGTTGACTTATTTAATTAGCAAAAGAAAGGAAATACGAAATGAAAGATAACTTATTATTCCTGTATTTGTTCGTTTTACCCATTGTTATGGCGTTTTTGATAGATGGGGTATGGTCTTATATTAAGGGATGTATCAAGCGTGTCAAATCGAGGGAAAACGCAAAGAAACGGCTTGCAGAGATGAAAAGACAAGAGGAATACGAAAGAGAAACATTCAGGTTTCGTGACCCTCATTATTACGGCGATTGATTAAACAAAACGCTCTGCTCCCGTGTCAACATCCGTGACACATTCATTGTGAATCTCCATAACAATTTAATATATAAAAGAAAAGTCTCACAGCACCAAATTATAATCATTAACAGTTGCGGATGTTGGCAGAGGGGCAGGGCATTAAAAAAAAGAAAGGATATGAAAAAATGAAAAAAATCAAAGTCAAAATTACATTCACAGAAAGCGTTCTCGGCACTTGTTCAGCAAATGCGGACATTTACAGAGAGTTTATCGGGAGCAAATCACCTGATGCAAGCACGATTGAAGATGAGGTTGAGGCACTCGGTGTTGATGCCGTAGCAGAAAAAGGAATGACAGTATTTCCGAAACTCGATGACGGCACTCCGTTCTTTTACGATTACCAAATCAAGGGGTTCTTCAAAGACACTTGTGGCGGATTGAGGAAAATCAAAGGCACGGAGTCATCAAAGATTAAGGCATACAAGAAAGAGATTGATAAGTTGATATTCGTAGAGCCGAGGAAAATTCCGATTAAGTTTTCCGGCAAAATAGGAAGATGTGAAAGGCCGCTCCGAGCGCAGACGATGCAAGGCGAAAGAGTTAGTCTTGCCTGTTCCGAGGAAATACCGAGCGGAGCGACAGCCGAGTTTGAGGTTGTATTATTCAACGAAGACCACGAAGACTTGATAATCGAGATGCTTGAATATGGGCGTTGGTCTGGTATAGGTCAATGGAGAAACGCATCACACGGCAGATTCACCTACGAAATCATATAAGCAACGGAGTCGAATTGAAATGCAACGGCATAGAATTGCACAGCGAGGGCAATGCACAGATTGATAGGCACAGCGAGGGAATTGAATCGAAAAGAAATGCGGCGGAATTGCGATAAATAGAAATGCAACGGCGAGGAACAGTTGAGCAATGCAATGGCAAGGAAATGAATAGTTAGCATTGACACGCTACGGAAATGAAGTGCTTAGTGTTGCAACGGCAAAGCGGAGCGGTGCAAAGACAGGAAAGGAGTTAAAAAATGAGCGTAAGTAAATGGAAATACACCGAAGAATGTGACGGCGAGTATTGTTGCGGAGATTGTGACCTGTGCGACAAAGAGCCGGAAGAAAGCGAGGAAGAAACAGAATGACACTTAAAGAGGCAAAAAAAATACTTGATGAGTGTATTCCTCATCCGAACAACAAAATGGTTGATTTTGAACATTTGACAATTGCTGTTGCTTGGCAGAAAGTTAAAGAAGAATTGGAAAGGAAAGAAACAGAATGACATACACAGAAAAAGAATTAAAAGAAATTCTCGACAAACATATTCGATGGTTAAGACAAGATGGTGTGGGTTGGGAAGATTTGAGGGCAGACCTCCGATGGGCAGACCTCCAAGGGGCAGACCTCAGCAGGGCAAACCTCCGAGGGGCAGACCTCTACGGGGCAAACCTCTACGGGGCAAACCTCTACGGGGCAAACCTCTACGAGGCAGACCTCTACGAGGCAGACCTCCGCAGGGCAAACCTCTACGGGGCAAACCTCTACGAGGCAGACCTCTACGAGGCAGACCTCCGCAGGGCAAACCTCTACGAGGCAAACCTCAGCAGGGCAAACCTCCGAGGGGCAGACCTCTACGGGGCAAACCTCTACGGGGCAAACCTCTACGGGGCAAAAGGTGTTCCCTTTATTCCTTCGACTTGTCCTGACGAGGGTGGCTTTATTGGATGGAAAAAAGCACAGGGAATGATTGTAAAGCTCTACATCCCCGAAGATGCACGAAGAAGCAGTGCCACGGGTCGTAAATGCCGTTGCGATAAGGCGGTTGTTCTTGAGATACAATCTACTGACGGGAAAGAGGTTTATGTTGCCGAAGCGGAAGTAAAAAGCAATTATGACGAGAACTTCGTGTATAAGGTAGGCGAGACGGTATCTGTTTCTAATTTTGATGAGGATAGATTTAACGAATGTGCTCCGGGCATTCACTTTTTTGTAAATCGTCAAGAAGCGGTTGATTATTGAGAAAGGAAAGAAACAGAATGAACGCAGACAAACAGGAAGAAATTATGAAAATGAATGATAAAGACTATGATGATTGGGTTTGCGTAGTCAAGTGTAAAGATTGCAAGCATAGCATAATAAATCACGGAAGATATTGCACTTTTGGTGATTGTATGGGGTGTCTTGTTGCTGATGATTTTTTCTGCAAAAACGGAGAAAGGAAAGACGAAAAATGACAAGACGAGAAGCAGAGGAAAAGATTCTCGATGAGATGATTAAAATTAAAGAGATATATCGAGAGTATGCAGGAAACGCAGATTGCCTGGTATTACACATCAAGGATGGGGGGATATCGTTTTGGAATGATGGGTTTAAGAACGAAGAAACTCCGCCGATAGATTTCATATTTAACGAAATAACGATAGAGAGGAAAGACGAGGGATGAATGTTCTTGTTGCTTGCGAAGAGAGCCAAGCGGTTTGTATAGCATTCAGGGAGCGAGGACACCGAGCATTCAGTTGTGATATTCAAGAATGCTCCGGCGGTCATCCTGAATGGCATATACAAGGGGATGTTCTTCCCCTGTTAAACGGCAGATGCACATTTCAAACAGCTGACACACACACACACACACAGGCGGACAGATGGGATTTAATTATTGCACATCCACCTTGCACATATCTGACAGTTACGGGCAACAGGTGGTTCAATGTTGAACGATACGGGGAAAAGGCGGCTTTAAGAATTAAAGAAAGGGAAAGCGCTGCAAAGTTTTTTATGGAATTTATAAATGCGGATTGCGAAAAAATTGCTGTCGAAAATCCGATAGGTTATATGTCAACATACTATGAAAAGCCACAGCAGATTATACAACCGTATCAATTTGGACACGCCGAAAGAAAAGCGACTTGTTTATGGTTAAAGGACTTGCCGGAATTAAAGCCGACAGAAATTGTTGAGCCGATAATCATACATCACAAAAGCGGCAGGACGGACAGCTTGTGGCATTTCAAGACAATATCATTAAATCCATTAGAAAGAGCGAAAGAAAGAAGTAAGACATTTCCGGGAATTGCAAAAGCAATGGCTGAACAATGGGGAACTTTACAAGAAGAACAGATTACTTTTGACGAGGTGACAGAATGAAGAAACTACAAACAGCAATCGCAATATTATCAGTTCTTATTGTAGCAATTATGGTAGTTCTTACGGCAAAATACTGCAATCAAGTGGATTACGAAACAACTACCACCGAAACAAGCACCAAAAGCACCGAAATCTGCACCACAGAGCCGATTACAGAGGTTTTAACCGAAAAGACAACAACAGATACCACCACAACGGAAAAGCCCACAGAAACGGATTATATGCCCTCTCTGACAGAGGACGGATATGTAACGCCCGAATTTTTTCGTAAGCACGGAGTTATCTACGGAAACGGATATAAATACACTTGGTATTCGGAAAAAGTGTTACCGGGGGGTGGGTTGGATATACCGGGTCGGTGGTCTGACGGCAATTATGTGAGAGATGAAAACGGATATATCGTAATGGCTCACGAAACGCTCCCGATGGGGACGGTGATAGACTCTCCATTAGGCGAGGGGAAGATATATGACAGATGCCCGACACCGGGCGTTGTGGATGTATATACATCGTTCTAAATGGTTCAATTAAACGGGAGGATAATAGGTGAAGTATGGCATACCCTATCAAGGGAGCAAAACAAAAATAGCAGAACGCATTATTGAAACGCTGCCGTATGGTAAAAGATTTGTTGATTTATTCGGGGGTGGATTTGCAATGTCAGAGTGCGCTTTGAGGTCTCGCAAGTTCGACTCCGTGTATTACAGCGACATCAACGCTCCGCTTGTTGAATTGATAAGAAAAGCAATAAACGGCGAATTTAACTATGAGCGATTTAAGCCGGAATTTATAACAAGAGAGGTGTTTGCAGAACGCAAAGACACAGACGCTTATGTACGGTGGATATGGTCTTTCGGCAACGGCGGCGACAGTTATTTGTTCGGTCAAGACATAGAAGCGTTAAAACAAGATGTTCATAACTGCGTTGTGTTTGATAAGCCGAGCGAATATTACCCTGATTTTAAGCCGACAGGCAATGACATAAAAAGTCGCCGTATGCAATGGCGAGATTATTGCAGAAACAATGAACGCTTTGATTTGCCCGAGTTGCAGCAGTTGGAGCGGTTGCAGCAGTTGGAGCGGTTGCAGCAGTTGGAGCGGTTGGAGCGGTTGGAGCGGTTGGAGCTTCATTGCGGCAGTTATCTTGACTATAAATATCAAGACGGAGATGTTGTTTACTGCGACCCGCCGTATGAAGCAAGCGGTGACGGAGATTGCTACGATTGCGATTTTAACTCACAAGAGTTTTATGACTGGGTTGCAAGCCGAGAATATCAAGTATATTTCAGCAATTATGACATTACGGATGACCGCTTTGCGTTAGTTAGAAGATATGAGATTAAGTCATCAATGGGCGGAGGAAACTCTGCGGAACGAGTAGAAAAGCTCTATACAAATAAACCGCATCAAGAAATACAGCTAACTTTATTCTAATTAGTAAGGAGGATGAATATGGAAAAAACAGAATGCTTCGCGTGGCGAGAAGGCGCAAAGGGGTGGTTCTGCTCCGCTCTTAATGTTAAAAAATGCGAGTATCCGAAGTGTAAGACCTTCAAGACGCGGGAAGAATGCCGTGAGCAAAAGATAAAGTGTAAGGAGAGGATAGACGGTTATCCTGCAACATACAGAGCTTATCTTGAAACGAAATACGGCAAATATGAGATTGATTATTGAGAGGTGAGCTATGCGGATATACATTCCCAAAGATTGGCGGTGTGATAAGAACCTATGGCTTGAAATGCGATACTTTTGCCGGCAGTATGAAAAATTCCGCGCCGAGCGAAACGATATACTCCTCGAATACCGGGCAGCTGAGGGATATACAAGCACGGAAGAATCCGCAATCCGTCTGATGAATCTTGACCGTAAGATAGAACTCATCGAGGGAACGGCGAGAGAGACAGTCCCGAAAAATAAAGAACTGCGGAAAGCGTTGATGACGGCGGTTACTACCGATATAAGCATAATTCACATCAATACAACTGTATCATTAAGCACCCTGAAACGGGTAAAAAGGCAATTCTATTATCTTTTAAGCAAGAAAATATAAAAATGAACCCCCAGGGGCATTATTTTGTGATAAAGTCTGTATAATAAGACAACTGTCGAGAGAGGCACGGAAGGTGTCTCTCTTTTTTATCTGAGGCAGTCGGCATAGGAAAAGCTGACGGGAAGGGGCGGGGAATGAAAAACATCTTTTATCATCATACCCTCCTGCCTATTGGCGGGATAGAAACCTTTATGTATGAGATAGCGAAGAGATACTCCAAGAGCTATGACATAACGGTTATGTATAAGAAAGCGGATGAAAGACAATTAGAAAGGCTTTCCAAATATGTGAGGTGTGTGAAATATACGGGACAGAACTTCGAGTGTGAGAGGCTGTTCACTACCTATGACATATCGGTGATAGACACTTGCGAGGCTGACTACATAGCTCAAGTTGTTCACGCAAACTACAAGGCAATAAAACTGAAACCGAACACTCACCCGAGAATCAACGAGTATATTGCCGTATCACAGACGGTGGCGGATGCCTACAAGGAACTGTCGGGGATTGAGTGCAAGGTTATCTACAATCCGTTGACACCTGACAAGCCGAAGCGAGTGTTACATCTGATAAGCGCAACAAGACTGTCAAAAGAAAAGGGACGAGAGCGGATGGTTAAGCTCGCGGAGCTGATGACCGCCGAAGGAATCCCGTTCATCTGGTTAGTGTTTACCAACAGCACGGAAGGATTCAAGAATCCTAATATGATAACGCTCCCCCCGAGGTTGGATTTAGCTGACTACATCGCGGATGCGGATTATCTTGTGCAGCTGAGCGACACGGAAGGTTATTGTTATTCGGTCAACGAAGCTCTGCATCTCAACACACCCGTAATAGTCACGGATATTGAGACATTCAAAGAAGAGGGAGTAACGAAGGATAACGGATTCCTCCTCCCCCTTGATATGGAGAACATAGATGTAAAAGCTATCTATAACGCGAAGATGAAGTTTGAATACTCCCCCCGGGAGGATAGTTGGGATGAGGTTCTCGCAAAAGGCAAGAGCGACTACACAAAGAAGCTGAAAGAAACTCATTTAGTAGAAGCTACCGGGGAATATGAAAGACTTAAACTTATGGATAGTGAGCTGCAAATAATACCCCAGGAGGGGGTGCGTTTTTCTGTCAACGGAATAAGATTAGACACCCTGCTCGGTAATAACCGGTATGGGGTTGCCTTTGTAAGAGAGATACCCCCCGCCCCCAAGAAGAAAAAGACCCCTACCCCCGTAGGTAGTGAGGAGGGGGAGGTATGAACCGACCCGACAGACACGGACAGCATCAGGTAACATTCGCGGCCAACAAGAAAAAGATATATGCAACACAGAAGATATGCGGAATCTGCGGACAGCCTGTTGACTTCTCATTCAAGTTTCCTCATCCGCTTTCACCGTGCATCGACCACATTATTCCCGTAAACAAAGGCGGACATCCAAGCGACATACAAAACTTACAGCTCGCACACTTAACTTGTAATAGACAGAAAAGCGACAAAATAATTGCAGTAAATACCAAAGAAGAACAAACAATCTCCAACCGTGAACTTCCGCTCGCTATCGATTGGACTACCTATAAGCCGTGAAAAAATGACGGGGCATTCTTCCCTTCCCCGCCCCGTTCGTCA
>Ga0310694_10001190_pt1 | contig 30362 bp, 38 predicted proteins | sample 174DNAGHGhighgp2_FD_203884 | JGI IMG/M metagenome (GOLD analysis project Ga0310694, IMG submission 203884) | Sheep rumen microbial communities from Palmerston North, Manawatu-Wanganui, New Zealand - 1742 DNA GHGhigh gp2 (v2) (version 2) | ecosystem: Host-associated > Mammals > Digestive system...
GAGCGGTGCCGCTATCAGTAGTGATTATGTCTTCCGTGTTATTCATCAGCCTTGAGGTTAAACAGTGCCGTTAATAATTGTACGCATTCCTCCTGCTTGGTCGCAATCAGGGAATCATCGTCAATAAGGGTCATGATGGCCAGGCAATCATTCACCGGGTAATTGTAATTGACGTCAAAGCGGTAGCCCTGCTCTCTCTCCATCAAGCGGATGTTTGTGGAATTGTTGTTGGGATAGTTCAGCGTCCATTTCAATTCCCCTGTGGCAGACAGCGGTTGCGGACTGAGATTTTCGGGACTCACCTTCTGGAATAATTGCTCAAGGTCATCATCGCTGTCAAAGTTGAAATTGATGCCGAATGCGGTCACCGGAGTCTGACCCAACAAGCGCAATATCGCCCTCAACGCCAGCACCGCATCAATCCTCGCCGACTCGTCACTCGACAGTAGCACAAAATGGAGTCGGCTATCAGACACCGTCATCTCAAAGCTCTTGCCCTTGAACTGAAGGGGACCCAACGGCATGGATATGCCAATCAGCACTTCCTCACCATTGAATACATTCTTCTTTACCCATTCTGGATTGAAAACATGGATGTTCCACTTGCCCACAACGACCAGGGTCGCTACGTTATTGATGATATTGGTCAACATGTTGATAATTCGGTTAATAATACAATGCAGGGCGGGCGAGAGGTGATTTTTTCTTGAACTACAAAAATAAGCACCAACAAACAAACTAACAAACAAATACTGTTAAAATTGATACTTTAATGAACTACATTCCTCACTCGGGGATATAATTACACAATTCGCCTCATTTAACAACACGGCGGCCACGCCTTCTCGACGCGACCGCCCTGCATCTAATAACCATTTCTAATATCAATTAGCTTACATGATAATCTTTAAAAACCGTCTCTAGGGATCCTTACCACGCGAGCGGCGTTGCTCAATCGCCGTCCACACGCTCAGCACCACCACAATCACGACACACAGCGCCAGCGCGCCCAGCAGCACAGCGCTCCACGTCTGCAGGTCAAACACGATCGTCAACAATTGGGCCACAAGAGCCAACACAATCAGCCAGAACACTGGCCACAACGTTTTCTTTACCATAGCTCGATCCTCCTATTAATTAATATTGAACTTGTTCTGTGGGCCGTGGCTCTGCCACGGTCAATACAGTGAAACTCTCTCGCCCTTTTCGTTCCGCACGGCAGCCTGCAGCTGCTTCCGCTGCCGCTCGATGAAGTCCTGGAACTCATAGCGGATCCTCGACCGCACGTCATGGTACATGATTCCCCATATCTGGCGATTGTAGATCTGCCAGTTACCCTTCCGCTTCATGTCCAGGAAGCGGATGTACAGCGGCACGTTAGTCTGCGCCACCACGCCACCCCCGCTGGGCGTGACCGTGTACGACGGGTTGCTCAGCGCCCTCAGCAGGTTACCCGACCGTTGGCCAAGGCCGCCACCCTTGCGCTGGTGGATCTCCCTGGAGGCACCGCGCTGGTAAGTGCCGCTCTGCGCGATCATCCGCTGAGCCTCAAAGATGTCCTTGATGCCACGCTCAATCTCCTGCTTGAAAAACTGGATCTTCAGCCCTTCAGTCTCCATCTCACTCGCTCCTCAACGTGAAACCCAGGCTCCAGCCCGCAAAATCGTTATAGAAACCCGTCTCAGGAATCGTCGACAGCGTCCCCACGTCAAGACCAGCCAGCGTCGGGCACGCCTGCACCATGTCCTCGAGCAGCAACTGCTTCAACGCCTCCATCACCGGCTGAACACGCTCCAGAGCCTCAACAGCACTACGGCGCTGCCGGTCATACTTCGTCATCACAAAGATGACACACATGTTGTCCTCCTGGTAGTCGTCAACGCCAGCCCCCTTGCGCGTCTGCGCGTTAGGCACAATCCAGAATAGCGTCGCCGTGTCCATCGCAATCTCCTGCAACCGGTGACCCATCTCGTCATCCACCGTCACACCCATGCACGACGTGATCACCGGGATGCGGTTGGCAACTCCCTCCCAATATTCTCTATAATCCTTCAGGTCAATCATCTTTTTTGTGCTTTAATTATAATAGTTTGTATTCATTGTATGCGTCATAGCTCGGGCAAGCCTTCGCCGCAAAGTTGCGGTGGCCGTAGATCTTAGCACCCGGGTACCGCTTCTTCAGCTGTTTCAGCAGCTGCAGCAGCGACTTCTTCTGCGCCTCCGTCCTCGTGTCCTTCGACGCCTTCATGTCCTTCGTCATCCCGCCCACGTAACACACCCCGATGCTGTTGCGGTTGTGACCCGTGCAGTGGGCGCCAATGGCGCTCTCAGGGCGGCCAGCATGTATCGAGCCGTCCAGGTACACCACATAGTGGTAACCGATATCCTTAAATCCGCGCTCCTTGTGCCACGCGCGGATATCACCCACCGTGTGGGGACGACCCTCAGGGGTCGCTGTGCAATGCACAATGATTTCAGTGATCGTTCTCATTTCCGTCCTCAGTTCAGGGCAGGTGCCCCTTTAAACTTTAAACATTAAACTTTAACCACGCACGTCAGTGCGTTATTTCCTCTTCTCGTGTAATAAGTCAAACTTTGCCCTGTACAAGTACAGCAGCACGTCCCACAACGGCGTCGAGTGTACCTCCTTCAACGGGCCAAACACACCGCTGCTCGCCACCTCCATCGCGATGCCATGCCAACCCGTGTGGTCGTTAGCCTTGCTCGGCACACCAGGCACAGGCTTGAAGATGATCGAGAAATTGATGTCCTCCCCGCTGATGCTGATCGGGCCTGTACGTATCATGTTAAACACGCTCGTGAACAACGTCAACGAGTGTACAGCAACCAGCATCGGCACCTCGGCTTCTTCACTAGGCGCGCTGTACATCAACCGTGACAGCTCGCCCAGCACCTGCAGTTGCCCTTCATCGCTCTCGTCAAGCTGACCCAGCAGGTTGATCGCCTCGATAAAGTCGCCAAAGGTCATGCCGTTCAGCATGTCACCCACCTTCGACTTCCAGCCAGCAAACTCCGGCAACAGGTTACGGCCCGTCGCAGTGATCGCACCCTTCTCGTCAAAGAAGCCATCCAGCACACCCAGCTGCGCAATCAGCCGGTCGGCTATCTCGGCCCTGTAATCGGTGATCTCCACCGGCAACTCCAGCAACAGCGACAGCAGCTTCGCCCTGAAACCCGTCTCGTCGATCACGCCACGCCTCAGCATCACCGCCAGGAACAGGTAGCCCTGGTATTGCTCGGGGCTCAACTCGTCCAGCATGCCGGGAATCTCGTGTTCCTTGCCGTTATGTACTACAGTCACCATCTCAGTTATTGTCTCGTGGGCCGTGGCATTGCCACGGTCAATACGTTATCCCTTTAGATTGCACCGTCGGGCCGCTCAAGTAATAGTCAGCATCGCCGTCACTGCTGTCAAGGGCGCTGATCGCGTCCTGCAGCAGTTGCAGGTATCGCTCGGCATCTGCTCCCAACGCGGCTGCGACAGCCTCCCGAGCGCTCTTCTCGGCCTTCAGCTTCTGCTTCACCGTCGCCTGCTGCTGCACCTGAACGATACCCTCAGGCAGCACCTCCACCGGCAACCGCTCCACAGCCTTCTTCATCGTCAGCAACGCCAGCGGGCGGCGAGCCAGGTCAAGCAGCCTGAGGCGAACATCATCCTCCAGCCCGTCACCACCCAGCAGCTGTGCCATGTGGGCCGTTGTCACGATGGGAGCGATGTCACCAGCCTGCACCTCCGCGATCATCGGCAGCAGCGTCAGGAACAGGCGGTGGCTACCGATGACATAGTACTCGTCAAATACCTCCTTGCTCGGGATCAGCAAGCCTCCACGATGGCGGCATTTCTCGCTATCGGTCCACCACGACCATGCCGCCCCGTCCAGAATCTCAATCAGCGCGTCTGTCGCCTCATAGGCCATCGCACGGATGCTCTCGCGGTCCTCATATTGCTCTACCGCCGACATGCCGTGCTGGTTCTCGCCCAGCACCTTGCCACGACCGGCGTTGCCGTGCTGAGCGTCAAGCGGAGCCAGGATCTTCAGCCACGTGAACATCGCGATGGCCTGTTGCGCCCGCGCGATGGCGGCTTCCTCCTCAGCAGCGGGCACACCATCGCCATGGTAGATCTCATCCAGCTCGGTGATGACATCACGGCCCACAATCGCCGCCAGGTTGCGCGTGCCCAGCGGTATGGCCGGAGCCCACTTGTCAAACGTGATATCGTTGCTGATCACGCCGATTGCGCGTACCAGCTCTTCACGGCCATGGCCGTCCTTGTCAAACAGTTGCAGTCTAAGCATTTTCTTTCAGTCGGTTTTCGGGACTTATCTCTTTCTCGGCCTCCACCGACGTCCGGTAAAGACCTATCTTCACGTTCTTGTGTGGCCAGTTAGCCGCGATGTACTGCTGCAAGGGCTTGCACAGGATCATGTCAGGGATCGCCGTCTCGCTCGCGTTGTACACCTTCAGCGAGTACAGCTTCTCGCTGCCGCTCGACAACTTGTTCTGGATAATCAGGTTCGACAGCACCGGGTCTAGACCAAAGCCGCTAGTCGCTGCAGCGTCAGCCTTGTTGCTGATGGCGATCTGGGCATCGACAAAGTCCTTGATCTTCTTGTCAATCGGCGTCACCTTCCATCCCTCAAAATCGTCAGCCTCGGGACTCCAGTACTTCGACGTGTGGAAATACTTGCCGGCGTTCTCGCGGCCCGTCAGGCTCGTCGCAAACTTCTCCATCGCCGCGTCCTTGTATTCCTCCATCATCGCCTCGCTGTAAGCCTCACCACGCTGGTGGCAGATCTCCTTGATGCGGTCACGCGCCTTGTCCCAGTAGCTCTGAGGACTCTCGATGTGGTAGCTGATCGCGCTCGCGTTCTCGTTATACGCGATCAGCAGCCCCGCGATCCCCCCGGCCATCTCCAGCCACTCAAACGCGCCCAGGTACCTCGGCGTGCTCATGAAGTCCTTGCAGAAGGAGTAGATGTTGTAGTACCTCACCGCCACAGCGTGCTTGAAAGGATTTGACGGGTCAAACACCGGGTAGCGGTACATGTACTTCGCGTCCGGCGTCGGGAAGTCACCCACGACCACCTCCTGGGGCTCGTCCTTGCCCTCCGGCGGGTACACAAGGCGCGCCTTCTGGTAGGGGATGTGCTCTAGACGCGCGATGCGCCCAGGTTCGCCCACGCGAGGACCACGGTTCCTGATGAACTTCACAAAGAAGCCCTGCATGTGGGTCAGGTCAACCAGGCACTTGTGCAGGAACGTCGTGTAGTCCCAAGCCTCCATCGCACGCATCACCTCATCATCCAGCACCCAGCGGCGATAGAACATGTTGCGGCCCTCATCGATGCTGTCGATATATAGCCGGGGACCGTCACCCCACTGCAACCCCGCAATCTTGCCCAGGATGCCCTCACCCGCATAGAACTTGTCCAGCAGCCGCATCACGTCACCCGGCAGGTCATTGTTGTCGCCCATCGGCACGATGTCAACACCGTTCACGTTCAGCTTGCGCGTGAAATAAGTACCGCGACCCGTCAGCATGATACTTGACGGCGACCAACCCTTGCCGATGCCGCCGATGGTGAAGGTCATCAACCCCTTCTCGCTCTGGGTGTCGATAATCCCCCAGTTACCCGTTCTCCTTATCTTCATCTCTAGTCGTCAGTTTCATTAAACTTTAAACATTAACCTTTATCCACGCACCTTGGTGCGTTAAAAGGCGACCCTCCGCCCGTTAAACTCCACAATCAGGCACATCCAGCACACCAGCGCACGGCCCGTCGACGTGTCAGTAATAAAGACCTTGTGCGAGCTGTTCTCGATACGCTCGTCACTCGCCTTCTTGCGCAGCCGAGCCAGCTTCAGCGACACCACGTCACCGCCCTTGTGGCGCTGACGGTCCCACTTCCGGAACTTCAACGCAAACGTGCCGCCACCCGCGCTGATCTCACGCATGCGCTCAACAGCCTCATAGATGTTTACCGTCGCCTGCTCCATCGCTCAGTCAATTCCCGCAGGTGGAGCACACCACCAACCGCCAGCACCAGCAGCACCACAATGCAGCCCACTTCCAGCCAGCCGGGGCGCCAACCCGCCTGCGTCTCAACATGTTTATCCTCAACAACCTCGTGACTCAAACTGTCCTGTATGGCGCGCTGGTAACGCGCCTCCTCATGAGACGATGTCTGTAGAGACGCAAAATTTTGCGTCTCAGCTCTCGATGACCGGCGAGACACCAGCCGCTTGCCGCTCACGCCAGCCACGCGGCCAGCACTGTCCCATGTGAAATGCCAGTCAATGCTGTCAACATCCAGCGACAAACCACTGGCCAACCACGACAACGACACGCTGTCGCGACGAGACATCGTGTCAACACTCACCACCATGCTGTCCTGTATCGCGCGTTCACGGCGCGCCTCCTCGTGCCTCACCGCGTCTCGGTGAGAGCGGCAGCCAGCCAGCGCCACCACGGCAAGCACGACCAGTATGATATCACAATATCTCTTCATCGTCCTTCAGGTTGATCGGTTTACGCTTCTCGCAATCCTTCACGCCACACAACAGCGGCTTCATCCACGACAACTGCCGGCGGATCACCGTCAGCTCACGCTCCACGCCGGCCAGCTTTGCCGAACGCTCCTTGTTATCAGCCTCCATCCGCTCGATAGTGCCCTGGAGCCGGTTGCGCTCAGTGTTCAGGTCCTCGATCACTCCGCGGTACACCTCCTGGGCACTCTTCATCGCGTCGGCCTCCTGTTGGCGCTTCAGCGACTTGATAGTGAACACCCAGCCCAGGCCACCACCGCTCAGCAGCGTCACAACGTTGCTGATGATCATTACCCAGATGTTGCTTTCCTCTATCATAGCTGCAAAGTTCCAACATTATTAACCCCTTTAAAAGGACAAGGCCCAAGATCATCACGACCAGGGTCTTGCCGACAGAATGAAAAAAATATTACACTTCTTATTCCATTAAAACTACTATTATTATGAAATTATCAGGTTCACTCTGGCTCATCAAGATCCTCCAGCGGCTCAGCACCATGGATCAGCGCGTCCAGGTCATGCTCCAGCATCGTCAGCACTCTAACCAACGCCATGTTTTCACTAGGCTCATACTCATCGTCCATGATGAGACGAGTCTTTACCGCACTCAGGGCACGGGTGTACATTGCGCTCACGCCGTTCTCCCCTTTCACCTGCAATTCGCTCAACACTTGGGTGGCTCGCTCGTTCAGCGCGGGAACTTGGTCCATGTCCTGCGCGCGATTTGTCGATTTGTTACTGTCCTTCATCTTTCACTATCGGTTTAAATGTGGATATTCACTGTTAATTTAACTCGCTTTCACGGCCAGGAGGTCGGCGACGACGGGAAACTTTTCCGCGTGAGGCCATCGCCGCAGACCCGCCTCTAGCCTGTTGTTTTACTTTATTTATTAACTTTTTGATTATGGTCCTCACGCGGCACAATCAATTTAATGCTGCAAATATAGCAAATAATTCTATACTAAGGAAATTTTTACCTCACTTTTTCGTGACTTTTTGCTTAAAGTCCAGTCCCGAGAAGTCAGGCTTGATGATGCAGCGTTGTCCCCAGACATTGACGTAGAGCATGTGGCCATAGAACGTGCCCATGCGTTCCCATCGTCTCATACCGTCATTGTAGGCGTTCAGATCCACGGCGCCGACTTCTTCGGCCACCTCGTTGCCAGTGCGGCGCATATCCGTCCAGGTGCATTCGAGGCGCTTCAAGAGTCTCACGCCCTTCCTTAGCTCGAACGTCCTTAATTCGCTACGGCTCATACCGCATCACCTCCTTCCTGCTCGTTAACGATTTCTCCGTCGCTGAAGCTCACGATCCTCTTGACGGGCGACACCATGAGCGAGATTGCGGTGTGTCCGCTCTCGATCTGGGCTCTCTCTGGGCTGCCGCTGTAGATCGTAATTGAAGCATTGAATCTTTTCACGATGAGAGGACGGGTTCGAGGGTACTTCTTGTCCAGCTCGGCGCATTTCTTCGAGAGATACTCTGTCAGGCTCAAGAACGGGGTGGAACCCGTCACCAGGGCACGCTCAAGGTCGTCAACGAGCCGGTGCACATCCTTGATTTTCTCATTCTTGGGTTTGTAATGAGTAATTGAGTGAATAAACCATCCTGCGCTCATAGTTCACCTCCTTTCCTGTGGATATCGATGGCACTCATGGCTGCGAAGTGGAGTACCCAGGCGATGCACCAGGTGGCAGGATCTCCAGCCTGGCCATCGCTGATGAGCCAGCCCATGAGGCTGATAAAGGCGCACATCGCCAGCAGCGTGTTGATAGATTGTGACGTTAAGAACTTCAGCAGCATCTGGACCGCTGCTGTGGCCAGTGCCCCGATGGGCACACTCTCGGATCGCTTCAATGAAATCTCTTCCATTACATCATGTAGTTTAGCGGTTATAGGCAAGGAAACGGCTGCCATTATCCCGTCGCTAAACTACATGATGTAATACCCCGAGGAGCATATATCATTGGATAAGGCAGCCGTATAAAAGAGGCTGGTTTGGGCCATAAAAAAAGCCCACCGCTATGTGTCGTTGAGCAGATCCGTTGCTCGGCGGGGTTGACATACAACCATGTAGTTTAGCTGTGGCAAAGGTATATCGAAAAAAAATATCCCGCCAAATTTTTGACAGGAAATTTTCAAAAATATGCTGTAAAACATATTTTTTGTCACTCTGATTTTAAGTGAATGCCTTCTTTGACTTCTTCGTCGCTAGTGACGGTTTTAGTTAAAATGTAGTGATAAACAGAACCATTACCACCCATGCCCTTGGACTCAGTTATTGCATAGGTGGAATGAAGCGTCCAGCCGTATTGCGCCAAGTAGTTCACCGCATCCATCATGCTGTTAAACTCCATCTTCTTGCCCTGTTCATCCACAAGGGTACGTTGGTTTTTCTGCCCTGTCCAGCTGACCTTCTGGCCGAAGTCAATCTCGATTTTAACTTTGGTACCAGTTAAGTTGCCTGTACCAACAATCTCACAATAAGCCTGGTGAGGCTCTCCTGCCCAAACGGCAACACTGACCACCAAAAAAGCGGCAATAAGCAAAATTTTCTTCATGTACTTAGTTATATTAGATGTTAATAAATATAATATCACTCCACAAAGATATAACATTTTATTATAGTGATACAGCGCATATTGTAAATGTACAACATGTTTTGACGGAAAAATGTCAAAACATGCTGTAAAACATAAAAATCACACACACCAAGCAGGCTTGAATCGGCTTAATTTGCAATTTTTGGCACATTTAAGCTGGATGCTTTATCTGGTCACGACCCATTTGCGCCAAATGGTTAAGGAAAGAAAGATATTCAGGAGCGGTTGAACCTGCCTCTACGATTTGACCGTCTATATAGAGTTGGATTTCTGCATGATAATTCTTCCCTGTTGGTTGTATTTCTATAGCGATTTCTTTCTTTGTCTTGATATTAATTGCGCGAACCAAACCAGCAATAAGGCGGACTGTACCATGAAACACATCTTGACGGTCCCTGGGTTTGTCCTTGAGCCATTCAAGAAATTTATCCCATCCGGGAATTGCTGGTCTGACTACAGATATGCCAGTCTCTGGTTCCCCTTTTATAATTGCCAACTGAAATGCTGACGGAGACAGGTAGCCCTCCTCATCAAAGAATGACGGGGAATATATCGCCCTTAATAAGGTTTCATCATCTTCGACGTGTGTGAGTTTCTTGTCAGCCATTCGCAATCTGGTCCATCAGGCTAGAGATCTGCGCTCCGTTATATGCAAGGTTTTCCTCTCCTTCGAGTGATGTGTCGTTCTCGATAAAGTAGGAGAAAACATCAGTGTTGACAACGATGCCAGCACTCACATTCTTCCCTTTATAATTTATAAATATATCACCGTTAACACCTGGAGCAATCTGCCATAAAGAGAAGTTCCACAGCCGTTGGCGGGTGGCAATATCTTTAACGTTTTCAATGGTTTGGGGATAAACGGGTCGAGCGCCACGGCCATCCCAGTCATCACTGAGTTGTGAGATCTTATTTAAAATGCTCTGAACTTTAAACATGAAAATTTCACTTATTGAAATATCCGTTAATTTAAGATCTCCTAAACTATCGGAATATTCTGGTGATCTGGCATTCGTTTCTAACATGGATGATTCTACAACATCCTGCTCGACAAAGTTTGTCAATATAGGAGCACAGGCTGGTGCTTGTATTGACAACGTCAATTCTGCCAACACGAGACATTTGATTGGCATGTCAATTCTGATTGATGCTGTCGATCTTTCCATAATTATTCTGAGATGATCTTTTTAAAATACTTATTATCGATCAAATCTTCAGAATGACTGAATAACTGAATCAGTTCTTCTTTGGATGGTAGAGCCATTCCGGCGCGTTCATGATGGTGGTTTACTGAAACATACAATCCATCAGAAACCCCGTTGCGAGGTTCAATCTCGAAATTCATGGATTCATCAGCGCTCTCAACAAACTTGAAGGATAATTTCGTGCACAGGTTGCCTGTTGGATTAATATCTATTGAAGAATTAATAAATTTTTTCCACATCCACTCAGCAGCGCCCATCCCTAAATCCAAGAATTCATATTCACTGTTGACGCCATAAGCACTGTACTGAACAGTTGAACAGCTAATATCCGGCAATTTAAAGAACTTCTCAACATAGTTTGCAAGATCTTCAGCTTTTTCCGCCCTGAACATGATTCTCGTTAGATTGATGACAATAGCTGAAGATGGTTGGCTCTTTGACGCAATCAAATAGCCGCTTGGCGTCATGGCTTGATAAAGTTCGACATTCTTACCAAACAGTTCCTTACAAGAATCACTGCTGGGCACAGGTATCGTCGACAATTGTTGAGCAAACACTGCGACAAATGCAACGCTGATGCGATTCTTTTCCATATTCTAAGGGTTTTAGGTTGTTGTTAGTCAGTAAAAATCACTAAGTCTGATCAGTGGAAGAGGGAGCAATCCGAATTTCTTTTGTGCAAAATTAATTCCAAAATTAAGAATAAACAAATTACTACTGCTAAATTTACTGAAATAGAGTAAAATTACACTCGGATAGTATATTCACAAAATGACGAAATAGCGCCCCGTGACTTGACGGGACGCCGGCAGCCTGCGAAATGGTCGCAAGGTGTCAAATCAAACGAGACGCAGGCTATGTTAATTCACGGGGGCGAAGTCCACCTTACTCAGTTCGCCGCCGAAACGGTTGAGTGCCTTCTGGATCTTCTCGACAGTCTTGGCGCTCGGATGGCGGCGCCCGGTCACATAATGCGATAACTGGCCTTGGGCAACGCCAGTGATGCGCGATAAGCCTGCCAACGTCAACAGACCCTTGTAGTACTGCAGGAACGACGGCACGTCATAGCTGAAGACAAACTCCACCTCCTCAAACGGCTTGCCCTCATCCGCATAGTATTCTTTCATCTCCTGATAGGCCGCATTAAAGTCATCGACTACTTCGGCCACGGTATCGCCAACACCGCTCACGCCATAGTCCAAACCGTCATCATCGGGCATATAGGCACCATAGCCGCCATCATTGCCTCGCTCTATAAAAACTCTAACCTTCTTCATAATATCTACTGTTTAATGATTATCTTGTTTAGTAACACGGGGAAATCGGGGTTATTGCAACCCCGAATCCCGCTTGATTGACTTTAGTGTTCCCGGCTTAACCTCTTCTGAAAGGTGGTTGCTTGTTGTGAACGTCTTGCCGGTAATCGGGCTATACCATAGCGGGTGGCCAGCCCTTTGTTTTTTCAGCTTCTCGCAACCGATGGCGAGCAGCTTTCTGTGTAGTTCGTTGTACTTCATATCTCTCTCGTTTAATTTGACACTGCAAAGTTAATGATATTATTTTTAATATCAAAATATTTCGGCAACTATTTTCAAAAAAAGTGATTTTTACCGCCTTTTTTGCTCGAAAACGTCCAATTTGCGTCCAAAAATCGTCAAAAAACGTCCAATTTGCGTCCAAAAATGCACGTTTACCACCCCAAAAAACGCATTTTTGGGGATGAAATTTTGAGGTCATTGCACCTAATGCGCTGATAATCAAGAAAACTTTTTGAAAAAATCAAAAAACTATTTGTTTCATCACGCTCCGAAGTGCCGAACCGCTCAGAATCGCAAAGGCAATTACCACCCCTCTCGATGGTGAAATGTGACCCATCGGCGGATTGTAACCAGTAACCGCCGGCCGTGATCGTGACGGTGAGGTGATTCTTTCAAGTGATTGAAGAATTAGAAAGAAATAACCCTGCCGGGTCTCACGACAGGGCAGGGCAAAGAAAGGATGGTGAACAAACCACACTGTGAATTCTAGGTTATTATTTCTTTTTTCTACGGTCGGCCATGAAGCGGTCCACAAACGAATCGGTGGGCACCTGAGGCGCACCCTTGAGGGCCTGCAGCCAGCGGCGCCGCATCATCAGGTACTTGAACGCGTCACTGAAGTTGGTGGACAGCATCGGCAGCTTCTTGGGTTCGAGCTTCTCGCTGCGCTTCACCTTGGCCACGATCTTGACATTGCCCCGGTACTTGACCTCAGCCTTGGCCAACTCGATGCTACTTACGAGCTCGCGACAGTTCACCGCATCGACAAGCAACGAGGGCAGCATCTTGTTGTCACCACCCATCAGTTCCTGCATGAAGGAGTACTCGGCTGCCTGGCGAATCGTTGCCTGGTGGCGGCTCATCAGGTTGACGGTCCATCCTGTGCGATGCCCTGCAGCATCATACTCGATAGCCTGCTTGATCTTGCTGGCATGATCCTCGCCCTGGCGCTGGTAGTTATTGCCGGCACGGTCATAGTACAGGTTGAGTTCCCGGCATTGGTGGTAGCGGAAGAAGTCCAGGAACTGGTCGGCCAACTCACGGAACCAGCGCGGCGGGATCTCGAACAGGTTCTTATGGATACGGTAGGTTTTGCCGTCCTGTTGGCCAATGACCAGCGACAGCATGTTACCGAAGTCCATACCCCCATCGATGGGCTCATTGGCATCCAGGTAACGCAGCTCACGCGAATAGTAGGCAGCCTCACCACTCACGGTGCCGTCGGTGTACTTGTGGCGCTCGCTGAACTGAACATAGAAGCGCAGATCCTTGCGCAAGCCTGGACGCATACCCAGCACGCTCTTCAGGAACTCGTGCAGTTCCAGGGTACCGTTATATAGGCGCTCGATATATTCGGGCGTCAGGATCTCGATGTTTACCAGGCTAGAGGTGTTGATGAAGAAGGTCTGACTACGCCTGAGTTTCAACAGGGCTCGGTCATAGTAGGCTACCTTCTTGGCCAGGCGTTTGACCTTGGCAGCATCGGGAACTTTCTTGTGGCGCTCATTCACCAGCTGGGTCAGCAGCTCGTTGCGGATGGCGGCAGCCTGGATAATCAGCTCAATGCGGTCAGGGTCCATCTCCCCGGCATAACGGAAGAACCAGTCAAACTCCCCCTCGTTGACGTCTGGCATATCGGTGGTGATGGTGATGCCCAGGAACAGGTGGCTTCGACCATAGGTAATGGCATCACCACGCAGGATGGGCATCGCACGGTTCACCTTGGCCTCCTTGGCATACTTTGCCTCGTCAAAGAACAGGTGAATCACACTCTTACCCGCTAGCAGACTAGGATTGTCCAGCGAGCCCAAAAATAGCACAGAGCCGTTAAAGAAGGAATACACATACCTGTAGTCATCCACGATCACGCTGCAGCGGCGCCGCCAGTCATCGGGCGGGCGCACACCTTTAATGTAATGCACCCCCTCGATCATGCCCATCAGCTTGAGGCCGTTCTGCACAGCCGGCATGATGTTATTGGTCAGGTTACTATAGGTGTTGGCCACAAAGGCGAATGCTCCGCCCGGCATGTCATACACGCAACGATACAGGCGTCGCGCTTGGATGACCGTCGATTTGGCGGTACCACGTCCGCACACGGCCACAAAGACCGTCGTGTCCACCCAGTCGGTGAGCACCTGCAGCGTGTGGCCAAACTTCACACCGATGTCATCGGTCGCCCTCGCTTTGCTCGCTAAATTCCTCGATGTCATGCAACATGCGTTTCTTGAGGTTGAACGTGCTGATGTTGGCATCCTCCTTCACCGATTCGCGCACGAGCTCGGGCACCTCAGGGATAGAATCGATGAGCTGCTCCACACGACGGCGGTCGGTTGCCGGCAGACCCAGGTCACGACGGCTGGTGGTGTAGATGACCGTCTGCTGCTGGTTAAGCAGTTCCTCAGGAACACCAGGTGCTTCCTGGTCGAAGCAGCCTCGCAGCTCGGCGGCCAGCTTCATGTAGCGTAAAGCTGTCTTTGCCTCACCTTGAGCAAAAAGCAGGTTGGCCCAGTTCTCCAAGCGCTCAGCGTAGAAGTTGCTCCAGGCGCGGGGTCGCACCTCATCCTGGGAATAAAAGAAATTGAGTGAATCGGCATACACCCGGCGTGCCATGTAGTCGCTCAGGCCGTAGGGCTCACTCTTGAGCAGGCGGATGATGCCGGCTTTGGTGACGACCTTGTTGTTGAACTTGAGGCGGGCACGCAGACCCCTCACCAGTTCCATCAAGTCGTAGTAACGGCGCTCGGCCTCAGGCAGAGCGTCAAGCGAGCCGGTACTAAGCACCTGCTCGATGAGCGCCATGTCAATGCTATCGAAGTCGATGCGGGCCAGCGCCTTGGTCTCTTGATTACTGGTAGATGGTAAGTTCATCGTCGTCCATTTGGTCTAATAGGTTGGTGAACTGGTTGCGACGCAGCGCCTTCTGCAGTTCGGCAAAGGCATCCACATCACCTTTAGAGGCAGCACTTTGTAGGCTCATCTGCGGCAAGGCTGCCGTCTCGATGACTCCCTGGCGGATGAGTGCCGCCACCGATGTCCCAGGTGTGGCAGCATCACGCTGGAACATCAGCGACTCGGCACGGTCGAGCTTCAGGGCCGCCGACATCTGGGCGGGGCTGTATCCTAGCGCCGCCAGTTGCCTGATATATTCGGCCTGGTCTTCGGTCGGGATGAACAGGTCAGCCGGTAACAGTTCACTCTTCGCCATGGATGATGTTGTTGGTTTCGTCGATCTGAGCGCTCAGGGCATCGCGCCGCTCACGCAGCATGATGACCTGCTTGCCCACCTCCGAACGGTCGCAAGGGTGCGATGATCGGCGGTTAATCTCATTCCATCGCTGCAGTTGGGCATTTACCCGGTCACGCTCAGCAATCAATTTTTTTTTCGCTTCTCCAATTCTTCGCGCAGGGCAGTACTCTTGGCCTCCCACTTGGCCAGGGCCTCACGGGCTGCTGTGATTTTCTCCTCATCCTTGGCTTTCTCGGCTTCCTTGAGGCGCTTGCGCTGCTTACTGGTGTTTGCCTGGGCGCTGCTATAGCGGCGCGTCAGTTCCAGGTCATCCAGGGCAGCAATGTCCTGAGCCTCCTTCAGAGCACGAAGCTTGGCACACTTTCCCAGCACCTCGCCGTGTTCCTGGTAATACTCCAGCTCTTCCCACATCTCGCGGTTCGCCAGGTAGTTCTCCACGCACTCCTCAGCAAGGCGGGCAGCCTCAGCCAGGTCGGCATCGTCGGGCATCGCTGCCAGCTTGGCGTGGGCGTCCTTGTATTTGCCCAGGGCCGTGAACATGTCGCTCACCAGCACCTTCAGCTCATCAGGACAATCCGGCTTGTCCAGGAACTTGAACTTCTCCCTGAAGCGGATCATCTTCTTTACCGTCGGCGACGCCTCAACAGCTGCAGGCTTGGTTTCGGTTTTCTCCGGCTCCATGGTTTTCCCAGTCCCCTGCGAGGCGGTGCGCTTGAGCTGTGACAACTCGGTTGCACTCAAGCCTGCCAGTTTGCGCAGTTCCTCGATGAGCGTCACCCTCAAGTCGGCCGTCTCCATGCGGTGCATGAACGTCTTACGCAGCATCAGGTTGTGGCCATACTTCAGATACAGGGCAACGCCCGCCGCCCATGGGCGGGGACCCTTCAAGTAATTGATAATCTCTTTTCTCATGACTTTAGTCTTTTGATTTGATATCCTGGCACAAAGTTACACTCCGGTAATTACCACCCAAAAGACAAAAAAAAGCCGCCCGGAGGCGGCTGGTTCCCTGCACGAAAGCAGGGCGTTGTATCTCAAGCAGGTTACCTGTTTATTTCGGAACCGAAATCCTTTGCATGAAGCATTTTCCATTATGATTCTCAACGATCTTGGAAACATTGACCATGTCAATAAGAATCATATAGCAATGATGGAGGCTCAAAACGCTGTCTTGAAGATTCTGGTCTTTTTCCAAGTCAACTACATTAAGACCAGCTCTTCTACAATCGTCTTTCGACAGGTGGCGTGAATGCGAGTAACTGTTGTTGTGGTCCAGGAACGTTTCCTTAATGAGATCGATGTCCACCTCTGGATTCACTTCCTGAATCCATTTTGTTGCCAGGGTCTCAGACCACTTCAACGCGTCACCACATGCCGTTAAGAAAGTGGGGTTAAGTTTCCCGATGATACATTGCCACAGACCCAAGGATGCCGGGTTGCGTTGCACCTCGACAACAGCCCTGTTGAACTCATCAATAACAGCCTGGCAGGCGACACCGCCCATTTGAGGATCGATGGGGCCCAGCGAAGATTGGTTGCCCATGATGATCTCTTTGCATGACATCGCTATCATCGTTCCTGCTGACATACTGATTTGAGGCACAATCGCACGGATGTCATTGTTGAACATTTTCTTTAGATAGGTGACGATACTTTCAGTCGCAGCGATATCGCCACCAGGAGTGTGCAGAATCAAGTCCAAACCTTTAGAGCGATCCATCTGATGAACCGCATTCATGAACGCGTTCTTGTCATTGTCATTGATGTCAATATTCGGAGCTTGATTGTATTTCAACCAACCAGAATAGTAGGTAATGACATTCCTCCCTGTGATTCCTGAGACTTGCTTCAAATACTCATGCCTCAATTCGCTCAATTTTACTAACGGCTCCTTATGGGCATTGACCTGATCTAAAATATCGCTCCAACCTGGCATTATTTAACGCTTAAAATTTGTTCTACATTTGAATAGGTATGAACCTCATATTTTGAGTGGTCATACAAAGAAAACAACTCAAAAGGGTGTTGCACATCAGTGGAAATACCCTTGTCTAGAGGATCTATACCCATAAACTGACAGAAACGGTCACTCAATGAGGGTTCCCGATCATCTGCCACTGGCGCATAGTTCTTATTCGTGTTATTCGTGTCCACTACTAAATCAGTTATCCTGTTAATGAAAGGTATTTTGGTGCTGCAAAGATAATGCCATCATTCTAAATATTAAAATAAATACTGCCAAATTTACTGAAATAGAGTAAAATTACACTCGGATAGTATATTCACAACAGAAATGACAAACAAGCAAAAAATGAGGGCGCGCTGGTGATGAGCACGCCCCGGGGTTATCCGCTCGTAACAGATACCATATTACTTCAACTCAACAGTGATCGCTTTTCCGCAATGAGGACAAACAAGCGGGGAAACATCCATGTTTGACGGGTCTTCTGGAGCATCATCGAGGAGCGTCCATGCCGGTACATCAATTGCGGATGCAATGCGCTGCAATGTGGCTGTACTCACACTGTCGCGGTTAATGGTCTGCTTAATGCTTTGCTCTGATAGCCCCATCCTGGATGCCAGCTCGGCATAAGTTACCCCCTTGGATTTCAGTATATGTTTGATTCTTTCCATGTTTCTTAATTTTATCGCAAATATACGTTAAATTCCTTTTCGTATAGATTTTTATATACTAATTAATGTTAAAGCGGTAACTTTTTTATACTAAATTGTTTGTGTAGTATAAATTTATATATACCTTTGCAGCGCTTACAACATCAGTGTCGCATTTGCGCCAATTTATTTTTCATGGAAGGGTAGCTTTAGCCCAATTCCGTTGCTACGAAAAAGCCGCAACCTGGTTACAGGAAGCGGCTTTTTTGTCGGGATATGTAGGGGACTAAGCCTCGTAGCGGCTCTGCTCGATCCACACGATGGCGTGTTCGCCATCTGCAGCCTTCTTGAAGGCCTTCAGCGTCAGCAGCGAGCCCTCACTGCCTGTCCACGTCTTGCCCTCCTTCAACAGGATATCGGTGGCAGTAGAAACCGTCGGAGAGGTACCGGCGCAGCCCACCAGTGTCACGATGGCACCATGTGAGCCGCCGGTAATAGTGGCGATGGCAGCCTCGCCACTCTCCAACTGGTAACGGCCGTCGCCACCATAGGTGACGCTCGTTGAGCCACCAGTGACAGTGGCCACAGGCTCACTCAGGGGAACAGTGCCCTCATAGATGGCAATGTCGTCGCCCTTCATTGCCTGGGTCAGCGTCATCTCGTTCATGTTCTGCTCGTTGTTGCCCGTGTAGGACGAAGTGAGCCTCATCGGGTTACAGGGAGAACCCAGCATGTCGGTTGCCTTGCCGCTGCAGTAGCGCACAAAAGCAATGCAGTTGCGGCCCAGCCAGTTGGTCTTGAACTCACGCACCTCACGCTCGTTGCCCGGGTGGTTGAATTTCAACGACGGGGTGTAACCTTCAGCGTCGGGGTCGCCCTCGCTCGCGCTGGTCAGTTCCACAGTGCCGGGAGTCATGTAGATCTCGATGCCATAGGCACCGGGCTTCAGCACCACGTCATCCTCAACGACCACACCGGCCTCGTTGCGGCTGGGGAAAAACGCGATATCGTCAATGTCGATCAGCACCACGCTGTCGCGAGGATTCAGACCCTTGCCGGGAGCGCCGTTAGGGCGCTTAACATCAGCTTTGATATACATAATGATTTATTCTTTTAATGGGTTTAACTATGTGTAAAGCAGGGAGCCTTGCGGCTCCCCGCAATCAGGTTAGCCACGTGCAACCTCGTAGAACTTGTTGTCATCGGCCTTCACAAGCTTGATCCAGTGGCCCTCGCTCAGCGTCATCGCGGCGGTCAGCACGAAGTTGCCGCTGTTGGCGATGGTCGACGCGTTGGTCGAGCCGTTACCGTAGATGGTGTAAACCACACCCTTCACGGCATCATCCAGGGCGGTGATCGCTGTGGTCTGGGTGTTGGCGTTGGTCACAAAGGTGTCAGCGCCGTCAACACTCGGCGTCGTGTCGTTGGCGTCAAACTGGAACGCGTCGCTCGACGATGTGCCGCGCTCGATCTCGATGAACTTGCCGTCACTGCGCTTCATCAGCTTGATCCAGTCGCCCTCGCTGGGATTCCAGGCGGCGCTCAGGAGCGAGAACTTGCCGCTCTTGGCGATGGTCACGCCGGCATCGGTGCTGCCGCACTTCAGCGTGATGACCTTGCCCACCTGGGCGTTTTCGATGTCGGTGATGGCCAGCGTAGAGCTGTTGGCCACCGTCATGATGCTGGTGTGCAGCGTCGCATTGGGCTGCTGGTCAGGCTCAGCCTGTACAAAGTAGCTGTCAGGGCGGTCATACTCGTTACACCAGATCAGCTGGCGTGAGCCGTCCATCTGGCTCTTGTCGGTGTACTTGAAGCCGACAGCACGGGCCCAGATCGACTCCTTCCAGTTGCTCCATACCTTGAGGGTCCAGTCCTGCTGCTCGAGCGAGAAGCGGGTCATCTCACCGCTCAGGTGCTCAAAGGTGTGGATGTTGCCGTCAAGAGTCCAGATCAAGCGCTGGTGGTTGTCGGCGTTGGGAACCGACACGATGCGCACGCTGGGATACTCCTTGACATACATGATGTCGGCGGTGTAGTCCTGGTTGGTGCCGTAGTGCGCCTCGTTGTACTTGTGGTACCACACGATCATGTGGCTAGGCATGTACAGGCGCAGGTTGCCGCTGTCGCGAACTACGGCGGGAATCTGGCTCGTCATCTGGTAGATCTTCTCACCGATGTTGCCCACGTTCAGCTCGCCGCCGATGAAGGGCTTGATCTGATAGACGGTGTTGCCGTTGTTCACGTCAACAAAGCCGTCAACCTTCTTGCGGATGAACTCATACAGACCATCGGCGGCCTCCATGGCACGACCGGGGGTGTTCAGGTCGGGATCCTTGCGCACGCCGTTGATGCGGCGCTGCTCACGCTCGTTGTGCAGCTTCTTGGCGGTCTCGGCAAGCAGGTACTCGATAAACGACCACTTGATGGGGTTCGAGCCTTCCATGTTCAGCGAGCCGATCCAGATGCGCTCCAGCTCCTTGAGGTTGGTGAACTTGTGGGCGAACATCACGCTGTACATGCGCAGCGTCTCGTTATCGAACTCGTAGTTGCCCTTCACTACCTGGTCGAAGTCACTGGCAGTGTTGTCGGCCTGCGAGAACTCGCCCAGCCATACGTTAACCAGCGTAGCCAGATCCTGGTAGCCGCTCTCCAGCGGGAAGATGCGCTCCAGACTCGGCAAGGTCATCAGCAGCGACTGCAGGCGGTCCTGCCAGGGGACACGGTAGAACGCGCCCAAGTCGGCCTGCAATCTCGAGTAGTCGGTGCTCGATGCCATGGGAGCCGATACCATGATGCCATGACGGGCAAGCAGCGCGGCACGCGCACGCTGGTTATAGGCACTCTCCATCGAGTACATCTCGCCCTCCATGCCGCCCAGCTGGCGCTCATCGTCCAGATTGAAAGCCTGAGCGGGAGCAGCATTCGAGTGCTGGGCACCCTCGCCGGGATCGCGCTCGGCTGCATCGGTCAGTGCTGTGATGCGGGCCTTCAGTTCCTCAATCTCACGCGTCTTAGCCTCAATAGTTGCCTGAGCGGTGGCCTTGTCGGCCTGCAGGGCGGTCAGCTCGTTCTGCGAGGCAGCGAGTCTGGTGGCATTCTGCGACAGCAAGCCGCGCAAGGTGGCCAGCTGCACATTATCCGGACTCTCGACACCATCACCATCGCCCTCACCCTTGAAGTCATCGGCCAGGGCCTTAGTGAAGCCGGTAAGAAACTCCTCGCTGAAGCCCATCGTCTTCAACTTCGCGATCTCCTCATCGGTCACCGTCTGCGTGCCACGCTCATCCTTGTGCCACTCGTTCAAGCCGAGCAGCGCCAGGATCGTGGCAGCGAAAACTTTGAATTTGTTCATTTTGATGATTTTTAAATTGTTTATAAAACTATTAATTAACTCGCTTGGTATATATTAAGCAGATTACAATCCACTTAACTGATTGGCTTGATTGGCTATCGCGCGTCCCAGCACCCATGTCACGGCATCCTGCAAGGTGCCCAGCTCGTCAACATAACCCAGTTCTAAAGCTTCAGCACCAGTGAAGATTTGGCCACGGAACAACGGCAACTCGGGATCATACTCCACGCCCAGGTTATCAGCTACTGTCTGGGCAAACACCTCATGCAGCCGCTCCAGCTGCTGCTTGATCGGTTCCTCATCACCCTTCTCCTCCAGCGCGCGGTATTCGTGGTTCTTCAGGTCGGCACTGTCCGGGTAGATGTCGCGCACGTCAATGCCGTTCTTCTCAAAATACTTCTTCCAGCTCGCCCATGTCACCATCACACCCACGCTCCCAACCTCACACAATGGTGAGGCGATGAAAATGCGGTCCGCAGCTGTCCCGATCCAGAAGTGGGCACTTGCCATCGTTCCCGCAACAAACGTCGCAACAGGCTTGGTCATCTCCTTGATGGTAGAGGCCACGACGTCCACATGGGACACCATTCCTCCTGGGCCGTTTATCCAGAGCACCACGCCGCAGATCTTGTCATTCTGTTCTGCCATCCACAGCCAGCGTTCCAGTGCAAACGTGTTCCAGCTGTAGAGCACGCCTTCAAGTTCGATGACGGCCACGCTGCCCTCAGGCAACGTCTCATCGTCAAGTTCCCAGCGGCTTGCAAGATAGGTGGGATCTGTGGCATAGGACTTGATTACGCTTTTATGGAGTTGGGATTCAGCCTGGTCAATATTACCTTGCATGATGCAAGGCAGCAGCAATGCGCTCAACGCCTCAAAATCCTTCGGCGTGATAGACCAGGATCCAGTGAATACTTCCTGCAATAACTTCATCTCGTGTAACTTTTTACCGCAAAGCTACACCATTATATAAAAGTCGAAAAAGACTTGACCGACATGTCACTCCTTCAGATACGGGTTAGGCTCCAGCCCGCGACACTCCAGCTGGCACTCATACAACCCACCCGCAATCGAATAAGTGAGCACCATTGGCCAGTCAAGCGATCCTGCAACACGATTCTTGCCATGTTCATCAACATAGATCGCGATAATCTGAGTCGCTGACAGAGCCTGTAGAAGTTCAGTCCGGGACTGCGACACCTGTCCTAACCTAAAGGCTATCAACTTGTGAAACAGGCCATCTTCGGCAGTATCGCTCGGGACCACCGTTCCTGGAACCGCATCCAGCTCAATACCCAAGTCGAATGAAAGCATATACACTCCGCCTTGAAGCACACCCATTGAAAACACCTTCGATGCGTCAAGAACACGCAGACTATGAGCACCGCTCACGATAAGATTCTTGTTGTCAATCGCTTCCATAATCTAACTATTTAATAATCAACCATTCAGCATTTTTACTGCAAAAAAAGGACAAAACGCCCCATTGGGTAGGTTATTTTCTGTCCCTGGAATTACCTTTTTTGTACCCCCTTTTTATCGTCCGGCGTTGGGCGTCACGCCATCGCTGGTAATTCTTCAACAACGCATCCTCAGTGATACTCTGCAAGTCATAACGACGCATGAACACATACACACTCTCAGTGAACTTGATGCCACGCAGGTGCTTCGCCTCGTCCAGCGTGTCGTGCAACTCTGCCCACATCATCACCCGCATCCTACGCTCCAGGATCTTCACACTGTCACCGGAAAACCAATTGTACGTTTCCGGTGATTTCCCGCCGCGCTGATTCGCGTCTCGACGATCGGGCAAGCAGAACGTCAGGTTGCCATGATCACGGCCTGCAGATTTAGGACGACGCTCCATCAGGTCATAGATCGTAACATAGATGTCAGACCCTGGCGGGAAGTGAACCGCACGATGGCTCTCATCCCAGAACTTGCCACGGATGTATTCCGCCACATAAGGTTCTATTTGAATCGTTGCTGTCGTCACGCTTGATAAGATGGGAAATTAGAGGCAAAGTTAGGGAAATTTCCCCTATTTTGGGTTAATTTGTGGTATTATTTTCCATAGACAAGAATAAGAATCCCGAGCCTCAGTTATTTTTTGTCAAAAAACTTTGCAACTTTGCAACCTTGTAACAACGCCACCTAAACCTTTGAAACTCTGTAACTTTATAACCGTTACACTTTTTGCACCCCTTTCTGTAACCTCATTTCAACTTTGCAACCCGGCGCCCAGCACGCCCGTTTTGCCCCCCTCCAAGCCTGCTGTTACAACTCCGCGATTTTTTATAACCCTTTGTAACCTCTACTTGTAACCTTTTTGTATCTTTTCAATATCTTGTTTATCAACGCCTTTTGAAAAAAACGAACAGACGTTATAAAGTTACAAATATTTCGGACTAAATTAGAAGGTGGGGAATGGGGAGGTCTCGGCGCCTCGAGGGCAAAAAAGTAAGCCGGTCGACCACAATGGCCCCGGCTTACCACCTGAAGCAAACCAAACCCGGCTAGCGTCTGATATCGCTGTCGCCTATTCCTTAAAAGTTACCTATCTCGCTCCATAAGAGTTACCTCATGCCACCCCATCGCTAATAAGGTGCCTGGCTGTCCTGTTCGCCATCGTCATCCCACAAGGGCAACTCCTGAGGCTCTGGCTTCGGCTTCGGATCATCCCACAGCGGAGTGTCATCCTCCTTCTTGATCTCAGCACCTACGCCCTGCAGATAAATCATGTCCTTGGCAATACCCTCCACCTTCCTGACAATGCGACGGCCCTTGGCATTACACATCTCCAGCGGGTTCAAGTCTTCAACATAGGGGCACAACGCAACAAACGCCTTCAGCGACTTCGTGAACTTCTGCATCGTGATCTTGTTCACGCCGGCAAACATCTTATAGGCCATGAACGCGTCCTCGCGCACTATTTCTTTATTGATGTTACCACTGGTCTCTGAGAAATAGAAATTAGCCCAATCCTCGAAGTTGGCACCCATGTCAGCTTTCCATTTGCGCTTCACGATGTTGCCCATGGGCGGCAGGATCTTGATACTCTCGCTGGCCAACGACAGGTAGAACTGGGTGCACTGGAGGAAGAAATTGATGTCCTGGTTCCATTCTTCTTCAGTGTAGTCCTGACCGAACAGATCCTTTCCGAAGTCATCACGCACGCCACGACTCTCCTGGTAGTCATTGACCTCGGTCTGGATGTGATAGTAGTCGCCGAACACCATGTACAACAGCCTGGCATCAGTCGATGGGTCAAAGTTGTAAGGCACATAGTTCGTCGAAAAAGCCAACTTGGGACTGTCCTTGAACGGAATATTGTACGACTGGGAGTATTTCGGGTTCACGGTCATCTCGCTCGTGATCAGGTCGTAGAACAACCCGATATTGAGGTAGCGGTCGCAGTCATCGATAAACAGCAAGTCGGTATGACGCGTCACCTGCTCGTTCCAGTGGTTATTGTCCATCAGCTTGGGATTGCGTCCTGACAGCTTCACGCTGTTCAGGAACGTCTTGATAAGGGCAAAAATCAGTGACTTTCCACTTCGACCGTTGCACTCGCCCTCGTCATCAATCTTGTTGTCCATGGCATAAGGAGCCCAAGCCCTCGAAGGTGATTTGAAACGGTGAAGCGTGTAGCCTATCGAGAAAATCTTGTTAATCAGATTCTGCTTCTGCTCGGCAATCTGGTCAGCGTCTAGGTTAGGCCCCTCGATGTCAAACTTGTGCTCACGCCGGTACTCGGCAGCCTCTTCATCGCTCAAGTTCTCCAGACTCTTCTCCAATTCCTCGCGCCAGTAGATGCGGCTGCTGTTGATGATATAGTCAAACACCTTCGACGACCTTGAATTCACCTTAATGTCAAAGCGGGGACCGTTCAGCGTTTCCTCCCTGGTGATGTTGAACAGAGGCGGGAGCAGCTTCACGCGGTGAGGCAGAACGTTCTTGGACCATACATAGTGGTTCAGGTCGGTGCTGGTTCCGCGATGTTCACGGATGCCAGAACCTGTAACTTCCATACTCGAACCCTCAAAAAAGAAAATCTGGCTGTTGGCGGTGTAATTAGTGAAGTCAAGCTCAATCTTGCCCATATTGTCAAGAACGATATCGCTCAACCGTGTCGTTGTCATCAGCACGTTACGCAGCTCGCGAGGCAGGAAATTTTCCTCAGCCCACTGGTGGATGAAGTCACGGATCTCACTCGTCTTCACCTCAGTCACTACGTTTCCCACAATCCGGACATATTGTGAAGTTCCGGCCATCTGATCATGCAACTTGTAGAAGCCATTCAGTCGCAGAAAATACAACAAACACACCGAGTCCACCGTGTATTCCTTGGCGCCAGTTTTGCCGTTCACCTTTTCAGTCCAGAATTTCGCTGGCAACGCCACTGCTGTCAAATTCTTGAAGTCCTTGTACTCGTGGCGCAGCTCAATCCAGTCACGGAAATCTTTACGGGGTTTGCCGCGCCGGTCACGGTATTGTCCAATCCATTCCGGCAACCACACCGTGTGCACGTCCAGGAAGCGCAATGCCAGCTCAGTTCCCTTAGCTCGACCAGTCGCATCAATATCCGGGATGTTGTACAGCACCTCCACATATTTCATGATCTCACGATATTCATCATCGCTCAGCTTATACGTCTCCGAGTTGAACCAGATCGGGAAATAGCCCAAAGACCGCACGCAGATCGCATCGCGCTCGCCCGAACAGATGAATGCCTCAGGCAGTTTCTTCTCGCGAAATGGCTTGTCCTCGTTCACTGGGTCGCTCTCCCACAACTTGCGCTCGCTCTCATTGTAATCCGCCCAGCGCTGGCGCAGCTCACTTAGGCCGTTAATGTAGTCCTTGGGCTTCACGCCAGGCGGCGTGTAGCTGAAGCGGAACTCCTTCTTGGGGTTGAGCGGTTCATAGATCTTGTAGAAGATAACATCTGACTTGCCATCTTTGCCTTTCTCGACCAGACATTCGCGCATGAATATAGGATAGGTGTCGGTCGAGTGCTTTTTCTTTAGCACGCCGTTCTTGACAGGTAGGCTTACCCATTTGGCCAAGTACCAGTGAAGCGCCTTCATGTGCTCTGCCTTGACACGTGGACCCATCACGGCAAGATGCTCTGCAGTGAAGTCCTGCGAGAGCTCGTAATAGCGTTTGCCTTCGAGTTCGTCTTGGTTGGCTGCGCGTTCGCTGAACTCCGGGCAGTTGACCGATTTGTCGAGCTCATCGGTCACATTGAAGAGACCTGCTAATTTGATAATGGCCTCGCTGAAGCGCAGTCCGTCAACCTCCATGCACACCTCGATGGGGTCGTGTTCCCTGGCGTCATCGCCAAAATCGATGAATTTCCAAACACCGTTTTTCCCCTTGCGCAGCATGGCAGATGCGTCATCCTCGCTCTCGCGGGCCTTAAACTTATTTTTGGTGCCTGCTACCGCCCTGGCTTGAGGGAAGTAGTACAAGAGAATATCAAGGCCGTCACCAGTGGCCTCGTAAAGCATTCTTGGCGTGATCATAACTAGTCGGTTTGGTTAGGTTGGTTGTATCAGGTTTTTGAAAAGATCAGCAAAGAAACGCACAGGGCACAGCACACCAAAAGACCTTTACCCCCCCCATTTTCAGCAAACAGGTGAAGCATATTATACCCTACGCCATAGCCAAGAGACACAAGACGCTTCTCCATCAGCTTTGACCTGCATGCAGGGTCGTCAGGCATATAGCAGTATCGATTGCGGCCTTCAAACCGATAGCCTTTCTTTTTCATGCGGTAGCGCAATCCGTAGATCTTACGTTTCTTGCTTGTATCAATCATAGTTCAATGTAATTGAGTTCGACACCAAGGAATGAACCAGCGGCCTCACGTATCTTATCTGGGCCGTCATTGACCGCAGCAAATAGATCGGTCTCATCGTTGAAATGAATGACACAATGATTGACTCCCTGAGTGACTGAACTGTTATCTACTTGATAAACGGCCCCGCCACATTGTTCAATGGCACCAATTATAACATCGCGCAACCGATAGTCGGGAGCGAACAGCAAAAACGCTAACAGCCATTCACGCTCACGGTTGACCATCTTTATAATGGGGTCATTGCTCTTATTTCTGATAATATAGAAGTACATAACACAAAAAAGCAGCTACCACCCTTTCGCCCAGTAATGGCAGCTGCTAGCGAACGATTAAAAGACAGAATATCCTGCAATATCACTGATTGCTGACTTGTGAAGCTCTGGAATTCTGCATTTGCCGGAGCGCCAATTTCCAAACGTTGCATAGCTGATCATACATCTTTCAAGGATCTTATTGACTACGGCACGATATTCACCATGCGCAACGCTATTAAGAAAAGCAGTCAGTTTCTCTCCATCCAGAAGCGCTTGTTCAGCAGCTTGTGAATTTTTTACCTCATTTTCTTGCATATATTACTATTTAAGTGTAATTTTACGTCACAAAAGTAGAATTATTTTCTCTAGTAAGGTAAATAATTCCTGTTAAAAATTATTAATTTTTTTATTTAATCTTGTGTCAATATGGCTAATTTTCTGTTAATCCGCACTTTGTGCGAAGAGCGCAAAATTACGATGCGCGAATTGGCGCGGCGAATTGGCCGCGACGAGTCAACAATTCAGTCCGCCATTAGGCGTGGAACTACAAACACCAAGACAATCGAAAAGATTGCCGAGGTGTTGGAAGTTCCTGTCGGCTATTTTTTTGACGCTGAGCCTAAGTCCAGTGCAGAAAAAATGAAAACACTGCCAGAGAATGAAGAAACGATCAGCTACTTGAAGCAGATCTTGGCAGAAAAAGAGCGGACGATCAAGATTCTGATGGCCAAACAAGGCCTGTAAGACATCTACCGGGCGATGTCGGCACAAAACCGGCACAAAAAAACGATAAGAGGTTAAGGGCCAATCCCTCAGTGAGTACCGGAGGTACCACATCAAAAACACGAAGCGACCGACTGCCCGCGCAGCCGGCCGTTTTCTTTTGTTGGATATATGGAAAATGAGCCTGCCTGTGCTGAAAATTGAAAAAACTTTTTTACCTTTGCGGGTGTAACCTTTAATCAATGTTTTTATTTACTAATTATTAATTTCTAAACATTCTGATTATGAGACAATTTATCAAAACCACCATCCTGTTGCTGGCCCTCCTGTTGCCCGCACTCGCCTCGGCATTCGACTTCCAGGTCGATGGCATCTGTTATAACATCAACGGCAACGAGGCCACCGTGACTTCCAAAGGTGATTATTATAATATGTATTTTGTTGGGTATTTAGGCGCTGTCGTCATCCCGTCCACCGTCACCCACTATGGAATCACCTACCCGGTAACTGCAATCGATGAAATTGCCTTCTATTGTTGCGAAGGTCTGACCAGCATCGACATCCCCAGCTCGATAACTAAGATCGGTGACTTTGCGTTCGGGAACTGCCCTGCGCTGACCAGCATCGTTGTAGAAAGTGGCAATCCAAGGTATGATTCGCGCAACAACTGCAATGCAATTATATCGACCGCCGATAATACTTTAATTGCTGGCTGCAAGAACACGATGATCCCCAACTCGGTAACTTCAATCGGTGAGAGGGCGTTCGAGGGCTGCCATGGTTTGACCAGCATCGTCATCCCCAACTCGGTGACTGCTATCGGTAACAAAGCGTTCTACAACTGCGATGGTCTGAGCCGCATCATTATTCCTAACTCGGTGACAGTTATCGGTAACAATGTGTTCGAGAACTGCGATGAGTTGGCCGGCATCGTGATAGAAAGTGGCAATCCAAGATATGATTCGCGCGACAATTGCAATGCAATTATTGAGACCGCCGATAATACGTTAATTGTTGGCTGCAAGAACACGACTATCCCCAACTCGGTAACTACAATCGGTAACTTTGCGTTCTGTTACTGCTGGGGGCTGACCAGCATCATTATTCCTAACTCGGTGACTGTTATCGGTAAATGTGCGTTCGAGGGCTGCATAGGACTGACCAGCGTCGAGATCGGCAACTCGGTGACTTCTATCGGTAGATATGCGTTCTACAAATGCCAAGGTCTGACCAGCATCAATATTCCTAACTCGGTGACTGAAATCGGTAACAATGCGTTCTGTTGGTGCGATGGGCTGACCAGCATCGTCATCCCCAACTCGGTGGCTTCTATCGGTAACGAGGCATTCATGAACTGCTGGATGCTGGCAGATGTGTATTGCTACATTGCTGACCTCTCTGGCGTATCGTGCGGGAATGAACAATTCTATAAGGAATATAATGGTGATTACTCGGGCCGTACGCTTCATGTGCTGAAGGGGACGGCTGATGCCTACAGGGCTGATGAGAACTGGTATCCTTATTTCGGTCAGATTGTTGACGACTTGATGCCTGTGCATGGAGACGTTAATGGCGACCGTGAGGTCAATATTGCAGACGTCAATGCCGTCATAGACATGATTCTGGGCGGAAGTGGTAACACCGCTGCTGCCGACGTGAACCGTGATGGCGAAATCAACATCGCCGACATCAATGCTGTCATCGACATCATCCTGAACGGCACCCTGAATTAATGGTTAGAAATTAAATCTTATTGGCATATGTGCCAATGAGATTGACAACAAGAAATACAAGAGACTCAATAATTTAACGTGAGTTCGACGAAAAAAGAGCACTTTAATTCAGTGCGTTAGCAACTGAGGGTGTGTCATAATTGATCTGCTGGATTTATAACCGCCCTTCGGGCGGGAAATTAAAACAAATTTTGTATTAAAATTAGAACAAATAAAATTTTTATTTATTTTTTAAATAATTTGTTTAAATTTCTCGGCCGAAGCTCGATCAATGTTTCAAGCGAAAATTATGACACACCCTTTTTTAGTTGTAATGTATTGTTGTCCCAGGAAAGCCCCGCTGGGGACGAATAAGGCTTAAAGAATGGATGCTGTTGCGCGAATTCAGGTAATTGGTCGCTGAAAGATTTGCCCACTCTCATTTTTATACCTAATTTTGCGGCCTCTATACAATAGAAGCCTAAAAAAATTAAAAACAAAAATGAAAACCAAAACTAAAATGAAAAACTTAATCACATCAGCACTCATGCTGCTGGCAGTACTGTTGCCAGCGACCGCCACCGCCGACCAAGCCTACGACTTTGAAGTGGACGGCATCTACTATGTCATCAATGGTGACGAGGTAACCGTCTCCTGTAAGGAAGTTGGCGAGGATGC